>Ga0315280_10004666_pt1 | contig 20041 bp, 17 predicted proteins | sample YL17G06_40_MG_FD_203697 | JGI IMG/M metagenome (GOLD analysis project Ga0315280, IMG submission 203697) | Sediment microbial communities from Yellowstone Lake, YNP, Wyoming, USA - YL17G06_40 | ecosystem: Environmental > Aquatic > Freshwater > Lake > Sediment | place: USA: Wyoming | collected... | reverse complement strand
CTGGGGTCCTTTTGATTACCTTAACCTAGTCCAACGGCTAGGTGGAAATGATCAACAATTTATCAAAGTAGGGATGATGGGGATAATTAATGAATCTGCTCAAACTTTTGGTGACAAAAACGGCAATGGTCTCTTAGACGAAACTGATTGTGATTATTGCTTTGACAAAGATTCCAAAGTTGGTAAGCCCCCTGAAGATGCTTTTCCCGACAATCTCCAAAATTATATTAACAAAGCCATTGAGTGGAACACGCCAATCGGTTTTAATTTCTCCGCCTCAGGGCCTTGGTCAGACTGGAAGTCCTCTGATCCAGCCAGTTTCCCTTCTACCAACCTCAGCGCTTACCTTGAAAAAGAGACGAATAATGTCCAATGGAATCAAGCTAATCAAGTTTTTTCCGATGACGATCCAAGATATCAAAACCCGCCTCTAAATACAATCTTAACCCTAAATGTTTATAATTCTACTGTCAGAAAATATACTCGACGCAATCTTCTTCAAGCAGTAGAAGTCGTCCACCAGTTCGCCCAGGAACATCCCGAACTCTTTCTTGCCATCAATATTGCCCAAGATTTAAGCATGCAATCTTGGAATGGTCATGGCTATTATGATTATAATCCAGGGACAATAAGACAATTCAGAGATTGGCTCAATGGAGGAGGGGTCTATGCTGGTCAGAAACCTGATGAATTCGTGGTTATTGATTATTCTAAATATAAAAGAAATCCAAGCTTAACCTTAAGTCAGGTTAACAGTCTAGCAGGAAGAAATTGGACAGATTGGAACCAGGTCGATCCTCCCCGGCCTTCGTATCCTAATGCTAACCAAAACGATCTTTGGTGGCAAGAATGGACCAAATTCCGCCAACATTTAGTCGATGTCTGGATTGAGGAACGAATAGATTGGATTGTCCAGGCCGGCATTCCAAAAGAACAAGTTTTTGCCCATCAGGGCATCGGCTACACCACTCTGTATACTAATCAATATGTTGCTAATGCAGATAAACATTGTATGACTGTCCAAAGCGCTGAAGCCCAGAATGGAGCTTCATTAGGAATCTGTAGCGCTATTGACAACTACCCTTGGCTTAGTCCTCCTTCTTATTACAACAAACCATTTCAACAAAAATTAAGAGAGTTTTCCGAAAACTGGGGCAATTTTGAAGCCTACAACTTCACCGGCCGGACTGATGGTTTTAAAAACCCCCATGATGTTTCTTCCTACGAAGAATCCTGGCAGGGGCTGGTGGCAAATTTTAACAATCATGCTCATATTTTAATGCTAATGGCCTGGAATGGCTCCCAAGGGGAATGGAACAATCCTTCTCATCCTTATTATAATGCCTTTGAAAGTTGGACTTGTATTCAGAGATGCCCCTTAGAATACGCCACCCATGATTTTGTTAGGCTTTACGGCCAATTCCCTCGGGGCTCGATGGTTTGGCATTTTGGGGCCGGCCCTCAACAAACTAAAGACGGCCTGGATCACTCAAGTTTTGATGGCTGGAATACGGTCACTAATGATATTAAAGACTTTGCCAAAGGATCAGGTCAGATTGCCTTTACTTTAAGTGATACTGGTGATGGTGTTTTTGATCCCTATATAGTCAGCCCTGACCACCTTTATTTTCCAGCATCTTCGGAAAATGTTATTAAAATTTATATGCACTCGCCCAAAGAGACTGTTGGCCAGATTCTTTTCAGCAAAGGCCAAACCTGGTATTGGGGTGCCAATTTTGATATCAAAGCAGGCTGGCAAGGATACACCATTCCCATCGGCCAAAACCAAAACTGGCAAGGCGAAATAAACCAAATAAGGCTTGATCCCGATGCTTACACTAATCTGGTAGAACAAAGAATTACCCTTGACCATATTGCCATTTTAGAAAAAGAGCAAGAGCTACCACCTTCTCTTTTTCTCTCCTCCGGCTGGAATGAGATCACCTGGCCGGATGTTTCAAACTATACCGCCAAAACTGCCCTTGAGGATATTAATTCTGATTGTGGGGCGGGGACGGCAGTAGCAATTGCTAAAAAAGAAAAAGACTGGTGGGAGAATTTTATTAAAAACTATGGTGGGAAAAATTTTAGTTTGCAAAATAACCAAAATTACCTTATAAAAGTAAGTAAGGACTGCAACTGGGTGCTGGAATGAATTTTTTAAGAAAACCTATCTTTATTTCAAAACTCTCCAAAAGACAGCTAATCACCTTTGTTGGTTTTTTAATTATCCTTATCTCTCTTCCTCTAGCTATTTTTCTAGTCCAACAACAGCAAATTTATCGGGGAAGAGCACTCGGACCTGAGGCTGTTCCAACAAATGTCAAAATCGCCAATCTTCATGGTGAAGGATTTTCAGTCTCTTGGACCTCAGTTAATCCAACGACTGGTGCGTTTCAAGAAACTACTGGTTCTGTCTTTTGGGGAACTGACCAAAATAATCTTAATCAAGAAGCGTTTGATGACCGAGGACAGGATATCTCCTCAACAACTCACCATGTCTCAATTTTTAATCTTAATCCAAATACTACCTATTATTTCAAAATAAAATCAGGTCCTGACAACTATGGAAAAAGTGGTGAGTCCTGGGTTAAAGCTGGAGCAGCCATCCAACAGGCAACCCCTGTTGAACTTACTTTGTCTGGAAACCCCCAGCCAATTTATGGATATATCAAAAATCAAGCAGGCAATAAAGTCGAAGGTGCTTTAGTTTATGCCAAACTTAAAAAGGATGATAGCGAAACAAAATCTGCTTTAATGTCAACAGTGACTAAAACTGATGAAGGTTGGGTAATGGATGCTAAAAATGCCAGGATGGAAAATTTAACCTCGTTTTTTGGCTTTGATGATAATGACCAAGTTTTAATTGAGATTCAGGCAGCTCAAAATGGAATTGCCTCGGCAGATTTTACTATCAACAACTCCTCACCCGCTCCAGACATAACTGTTATCCCTCCAACAGCAACTCCTACGCCAACGCCTACCCCAACTCCAACCGGGACAGTCACTCCGACCCCAACGCCAACAGCGATTCCGACCCCAACCAGCACGCCGACGCCAACACCCACTCCTGTACCCACAGCAACACCGACGCCTATTCCGACGCCCACTGGAACCCCCACTCCAACGCCAACCCAAGCGCCCAATACGGCTAACTTAACCTTTTACGTTAAATTCCAAGGGATAAATACTCAAAGACCAAACAAAACAGTGAAAATAACTCTTACAAAAGCTGGGAACATTATCGCTACCTTTGAAAATGAGGGGGTAGGCTCTGATGAAAACGGAGTTTATGCTGGAAAAATAATGAATGTCACTCCTGACACTTATGATATATTTATCAAAGGCTGGGCTCATTTACAAAAGAAATTTGAGGGAATAACTTTGGCAGCAGGAGAAAACTCCCAAGACTTTTCTGGAACTGAATTTTTGGCTGGAGACGCAACTGGTGATGATAAAATTAATGCTCAAGATATTGTTATTTTAGTCCAAGACTACCGACCCCACACTCCACCAAATAGCAAGGCTGACTTTAATCTAGATGGAATTGTTAATGCCCAAGACGTCCGCTTTATTGTTGAAAACTATCGTCGGGAAGGAGAATAATGAGAGAAAAAAGTAAACTCTTAATCTTAGCTTTTTTAGGAATTGTCATTTCTCTTTCTCTTTTCTATCTCGGACTTGTTTCTCCGATTACTCAAAGTCTTAAACCTAGGTTAAAAGAAATCGCAACTAAACCTCTCCAGCCTCATCCTTCTCAAAAAGCTGAAGTCAAGTTAAGTTTAAGTCCGCAGGAGGTGACAGTTTATTCCGGAGAAACCGTGGAAGTCCGAGTTTTGGTAGAAACAAAAGAAAAATTGATTGCTACCGACATTGAACTTGCTTTTGACCCCGAGGTTTTGATTGCTAAAGAAGCAAAACCAGGAATTTTCTGGCTAGAACCTAAAGAATTAACTAAAGTGCTTGACAATTCAAAAGGGGAAATTTTTTATGGAATTGCTTCAGTTGAACCAAAATCAGGACAAGGGATAGCTGCCTCTTTTAAATTCGCTGTTAAAGAGATCTCCCCAACTTCCTTAACCACAACAATTTCTTTCAAATCAGGAACTCAAGCTTCGGTGGTTGGAGAGGAAACAGAGGTGAAATTTTCTGGGGACGGAAAATATGTTATCCTAAAACCAAATGAGTAAAAAAATCTTAATCATAATTGGAGCCTTGATTCTTTTAATCTCTATCCCTTTAACTATCTTTTTGGTCAAACAAAGACAAGAATTAAGAATGAAAGCCGCCCCAGCAACGATTCTTTCTTTAACTCCAGCAACGCTAACAAAAGCAGTGGCAGAGACTTTCACCGTCAACATCGTAGTTAACACTGGCGAAAATAGTATCGTTTCAGCTGATATTGATCTTTCCTTTGATCCAACTGTTCTTGAAGCTTTATCCATCTCGGCAGGAAGTTTTTTTGAAAGCCCCACAGAACCAACTAGATTAATAAACAATACAACCGGCAAAATTAACTATAGTCTTTTTACTCTAACCGCCAAACAAGGAAGTGGAACACTTGCTACCATTACTTTCAAAGGTAAAGCGGCAGGTGTCAGTCAGGTCGCCTTTGACCCAACAACCACCGTTGGGGGAATTGGAGAAACAGAAGCCTTAAGCCGAACAGAGCCAGGTTCTTATGTTATCGCCAGCGCCGCCACGCCGACACCAACCCCAACAACAGGCCCGACGATAACTCCGACTCAAACACCAACTCCTTCTCCAACCTCTGTACTAACAATGACACCCACTCCCACCCCAACAAGCGGAACTGGCGGACTAGGTCCAACAGCAATCTCAACTCCAACACCGACACCAACAACTGTGGTGAGGACGACACCGACACCAACACCCACGACTTCACCAGAGGAGTTACCAGAAACGGGAAATATTACCCCAACATTTATTTTGATTGGCTTCGGCATTCTCGTTTTAACCAGCGGATTATTATTGCTATTTTAATTTGTGAAGCTGTGTCTACTCAACCCACATCGGATGTGGGTTACAATGTGTTGAATTAACTAAAACTTAAAATATCGCCGTCTTTTAACTGGCGAGTTAAACTAACCTCCTGCCTTGGAAACTGGGCGCTAGGTCCCCAAAGCAAAATTCGCTGGAATTTCTTTTCTTGGGGGAAAATCTTCTTAGCCACATCAGTAACTGCTTGTCCGTTTTTTAAAATTAAGGGTTTAGTAAAATCTGGTTTTTTATCTCTTGGTTTTAGATATACTCTCATTAAGGAAAGTTTTTGCCAAATCATTTTTTTAAGCTCCTCCAAACCAATCTCTTTTTCGGCACTAACAAAAAGCCAGTCCGGAGAGATTTTTTGGGGAAAATCTTTAATCAAATCAACTTTGTTTATCACTACCAACACAGGCAAATCAATTTCCAATCCTTTAATTTCGCGAAGAATCAGATTAACTCTATTTCTGGTCTTGATATCAACCATTAACAATAACAAATCGGCTGTCCGGGCGACCGAAAGCACTTCCCTGCCTAGCCGGCAGGCAGGCTTTCCTCGACCAATACCCTTAGTGGCCCCGCCAATTATTCCCGGTAAATCAAAAATTTGGATCTTGGCACCCTTAAAGTCCATCATTCCAGGAATCACCCTAAGGGTGGTAAATGGCCAGGGAGCAACTCGAGCCTGGGCATGGGTTAATTTATTTAATAAAGTTGATTTGCCTACAGATGGCGGACCGATTAAAACAACGGTCGCATCACCGGATTTAGGCAGGGCAAAACCAAGTCTTCCTCCTGTTTTTTTTGATTGGATTGCCAAGGCCCTAAGTTTCGCCAATTTTGCCTTAAGACGACCAATATAATGTTCCGTTGCCTTATGATATGGAGTTTGCCTAATCTCTTCCTCGATTAAGGCAATTTTTGAGTTAATGTCCGTCATGTCGGAGTAATAGTAAGGGGCGAAACAAACTTAGGCTTCCTAATCTTCGCCAAAATTTTGGTTAAAATGGACATTTCTTCTATTCTTAAAATCCGAGATAATAACAAATAACTCGCTGAACCTACAAAACCAACAATGGCGGTTAAATAAATTAGGTTAAGAGTATAACGAGTATCCAAAACAAATCGGTCAAAGCTGATTGGCAAAGCCAAACCAAACCAACCCAAAAAGGAAAGATGTTTGTCCCAAACTGACCGGTCTAAAACTTTAAGAAAAACAAACATTAATCCTCCAGAGATAAAAGAAGCGATGAAGATTTTAAAATTTGAAATTAATAATTTTTTTCGGTCAAAATTCGGCAGGCGAGGAATAAGAAAAACACAAAGGGTTAAAAATTGAAAAATTGAGGCTAAAGAGTAAGCTAGGGCTAAACTCCAGATTGGAAGATGAATTCCCAAGATAAAAACCACCCCCAAAATAATATTTAAAATTATACTGCCAATCGAAATTTTAACCGGAGTAATCGTGTCATGAAGAGCATAAAAAGCCCTGGTTAAAAGATAAATTAAGGCTTCGGAGCAAATCCCCAAGCAAAAAACAGAAAGCGCTAAACTTGTTTGAACTGTCGATTCCCAAGTAAATCGAGCAGCGCCAAAAACCAACCGAACAACTGGAATTCGTAAAACAGCCAAAAAAACTGCGCAGGGTAAGGTCAAAAATAATATTTGACCAAACAGGGCAATAAAAGTCTGGCTAAATTGCTTTGTTTCACCTCTGGCCGATTGATAGGAAAGACTAGGCAAGGATGCCTTAGCAATACTTGTCCCAAAAAGACCAACGGGTAAAAGCTGAAGCGAATTAGCAAAAGTATAGTAAGTATAGGCAGCGGTGGAAACAAATGAAGCTAAAAAAAGTTCGGCAGTTTCCCCTAATTGGAGAAATGAAAGCTCAATTATTCGCGGCAAAGCCAGCCGACCAATGCCCCGCACCCCAGGATGAGAAAGGTCCAATTTGCCCCGAGGACGAAACCCTAAATGAATTGCTAAGGGTAACTGAATTAAAAAATGGAGACAAGCACCAGCTACTGCTCCAATGGCTGGCGCATAAATTCCCATTGAGGGCGCCAAAATAACTGTTCCCAAAATAATCCCTAAATTATAAAAAAGTGGGGCAATAGCGGGAATCAAAAATCTTTGTAAAGATTCTAAAACCCCGGTTAGAAAATAGCTTAAGACAAAAAAACCTTGAGCTAAAATAAGAATTCTTGTCAGACTCGCTATCTGGCTCGTTTGTTCAGGAGCAAAACCAGGGGCAATAAGACGATAAAGGGGGTTAGCAAAAATAAAAATCAAAATTGCCAAAAAAGAAAAAATTAAAAAAGCAAAGTTTAAACTAACGGCGGCGACATACCAAGCTTGATCTTTTTGTTTGCGGGAAATGTAAGAAGTAAAAATTGGTATAAAAGCTGAAGATAAGGCTCCAAAGATTAAAACCTCAAAAATTACCTCTGGCAGTCTGAAAGCAGCAAAATAAACGGCCAGTGTTTCGGCTGAAAAAAAATGGGCTAAAACCCGGTTACGAATTAATCCCAAAATCCGAGAGGTGGCAATCATAATCATAATTACCGTTGCCGCCGATAAAATACTTGTTTGCCGCCGGGTTAAAATGCTTGAGCTATTTTTAAAGAAGTTTCTCATCATTGCCAACACCATTATACTTTGCTATACTCAAACCCGCAATGCCTGTTTCCAAATCAGCCAAAAAAGCTCTTCGACGAGATCGCCGGCGAGGAAAGATCAATCTTAAAATCCGCCGGCAGGTGAAAATGGCAATCAAAGCAGTCCACAAAAACCCAACTAAAAAAACTCTCGCCCAGGCTTTCGGTTGGTTAGACAAAGCAGCCAAAAAGAATATTTTCCATAAAAATAAAGCCTCCCGCTTAAAATCTCGCCTAGCCAAGCTTCTTTCAAAGAAATCAGCAAAAAGTTAATCCTCTTTACAAACCCTGGTTCTTTTCTCTATACTAACCTTAATATTAATTTTTCATTTTTAATTTTAAATTTTTAGTTTTCTTTTATGGCTGCCCAGAAAACCACAGTTGAATTTATCCCCCAAGAGGAGTGGGAAAAAACTTCTTTTGGTAAATTTTTAAAGTGGGTTTTAACTGTAGGCCGATATATTGTCATTATCACCGAGTTGATTGTCATTTTGGCTTTTTTATCCAGATTTAAACTTGATCGCGACTTGACTGACTTCAACGAAAAGGTTAAACAGCAACAAGCGATAATTAATGCCTCGGCTCAATTTGAAAAAGAATTCAGATTTCTCCAAAAAAGACTATCAACCATTGAGGGCTTAAGAAAAACTCAATTGGAGACTGATCAAATTCTAACCGAGTTGGGGGATATTACTCCAGTTGATGTTTATCTTGACAATTTTACCGTCGCCGAAAAGCAGATTAGCTTGAGTGCTAAGGCCTTATCTGAGGCTGGACTGGCAACATTTTTGAATAATCTAAAAGCCTCACCGAAATTTACTAAATTAACCATATCTAAGGTTAGTTCAGGAATGGAAGAGGGCGTTGGCATTAGTTTCGAACTTAAAACTGAACTTAAGGAGTAAATATGGCTTTAACTTGGCAAGCTGAATATCATCGTTATAGTCACTATTTTCTAGATATTGGTCGGCTTTACAAAAAGAAACAGGCTCGGGTTTATACCGAAATAGTCCTTTCTTTGCTAACTGTTAGCTTTTTTCTGATTTTTGCCATTAAGCCGACTCTGGCGACAATTGCCGGATTGATGAAAACAATCCAAGATCAAAAACTGGTTAGCGAAACCCTGGCTGAAAAAATTAACGTTTTAAGACAAGCGCAAAACGGATACAATTTAATCACCGGCGATATGTATCTGGTCGATGACGCTTTGCCTAAAGACCTCCAAATTTCTTTACTAGTTAGGCAACTTGAGGCTTTAGCTCGGCGATCGGGAATCACTATTGAAACAATTAGATTTGACCAAGTCTATTTAAAAGGAGCCTCCCCTCCGGCTAAAGAAAAAGAAATCTCCCAATCAGTTAATTTTAGCTTTGTGGCCACTGGCGAATACCAAAATCTAAAATTATTTCTCAAGTCTTTGTCTTCTTTAAGAAGAATTACCCTCGTTAAGTCGTTTGCTTTTAAAAGTGGAAAAACCGAAATTCAATCATTAACTCTAACTTTAAATGGCCAAGCCTACTTTATGGAGGAAAAATAATGGAAAGTAAATTTAAACTTGGTAAAGATGCTTTAATTTTGGCAATTTTGACCCTAATAACAGTCGTCACTTGGGTTGGGTTTGAGGTTTATCTGGCTACTAAAAAAACTACTATTACTAAAACAACCCAAGAACAAATGAAATCCTTAGATCCGAAAATAAACAGGAAAACAATTGATTCGTTAAAAGAAAATCTTTCGTTCAATCTTGAGGAACTTAATTTTGAGACTAGTCAACCAGCAACCGAGGGTGGTATTTTAGAGTAAATGAAAAAATCCTATCGGATACCAACTATTTTGGGTCTTCTTATTTTGCTTGTTAGTATTGGCGCTGGAGTACTTTTAGTTCGCCAGAGACCAATTTGGATTCTTCGGGCTGGTCCGGAAATAACGCCAAAACAAGTAAAAATAACCAATATTAGTGAAAATGGGTTTACTGTTTCTTGGGTTACTGATGGACAAACATCGGGATTTGTTAAATACGGAACTGAGACAAATTTAATAACCACTACCCAGGACGATCGAGATCAACTTTCAGGAAAAACCGGCAGTTTTCTTACGCATCATATTACTCTTAACAACTTAAAACCGGCCACTAATTACTATTTTAAAATCTCCTCTGGGGGTAAACTTTTTGACAATAATGGTCAACCCTATCAGACAACTACCGCTTCTTCGATTCAAACACCTTTACCCCCAAGTGATGTTGCCTACGGAATGGTGATTGATCAAAATGGAGCTCCGGTTGAGGGAATAATCGTCTATCTTTCTTTAGCCAATACAACTCCTTTATCAACCTTAACTAAGTCTTCAGGTAGCTGGGTCATTCCTTTGAATTTAGCCCGCTCGATTGATCTTACCTCTTATGCCTCTTATGACCGCCAGGCTTCAATTGAGGAAATCTTTGTCCAGGCAGGAGTAACCGGAACATCTACCGCGGTAACTGTCGCTAAAAATGATAGTCCTGTGCCAACTATTACTCTTGGTCGAAGTTTTGACTTCCGAACCGTTAAACAAACACCTGAAGAATCCACCGCAACTCTAACTCCCACACCAGCAGAAAGTAAATTTAGCGAGATAACTCCTCCCTCGACTTCTACTGTTTCTACTGAATTAACCATTACCAATCCCGATCAAGGCGACCAAGTTAATACCCAAAAACCAGAAATCCTTGGGACTGGACCGTCTGGAAAAACACTAAAAATCGTCATAAACTCCCCAGAGACTTTCACTGCTCAAGTAACTATCAACAAAGACGGTACTTGGAGTTGGACTCCACCCACAAATCTTTCTCCGGGAACGCATACAATTACAGTTTCTTTAACTGACGGCACAAAGGTTAGTCATTCATTTACAGTTTTAGCGGCTGGCAGTAGTCAACTACCAGCCTTAACGGCTACCCCATCGGCGACGGCTACCCCATCGGCGACGGCTACTCCTTCACCGACACCTACGGCAACTTCCGCCGGTCGAGTTTCTCGACCATCAACCGAAGGAGGAGTTCCCACTTCCGGATACTTGACACCGACATTTTTTGTCTTCATAATAGGATTAGTTTTGATGTTTTTAGGACTATTAACTAATATTTTGTTGAAGAAAATATAATGCCAGAGAACCTGTCCCAGCCTGTTCAAGAACCCACTCAACCAATCCCACCTTCTCAACCGGAGATTAAGGAAGAAATTACTTCTTTGGGAACAACCCCACCTTCTGGTAAATCAAAAAAACTTAAAATCGCCTTAGGAATTTTAGGTTTAGTTTTTATCCTTACCTCAATCCCAGTCGCGATTTATTTGGTCCAACAAAGACAGGAAATTAGAAAAGAGGCAGGAGAAACTTGCCCTATGGACTGTGGTAGCATTAATAATGATATTGAGTGTTGGACTCATGCCGGTAGCGGTTGTGCCTGGCGAGGTGATCCTTATAGTGGTAGTTGTGTCTGTACAAGAGAGGAAACCCCTACTTCTCCACCAGAACCCACCTCTCCACCGGAGGAGTGTGGAGGTACTGGTGCAAACTGTCAGGTAGACGACGACTGCTGCTCTAAGGTATGCCATTTTGCCAAATGCGCTGCTGGCTGTGAAGGTTTTGATGAGCCAACATGTTGGACTCACGCTAATTGCCATTGGGAAACCGGATCTTGCAAAAATGGCCCTCTACCAGCACCTGGTCCTGGTTCATGCGAAATTAACTGTGCCGCTGGACGAAACGGAGTCTCCGTAACTCAAAAAGGAGGAGACTGCGTCGGCGCCATCGTCACTACTACCTGGTTTGCCAAAACCTGTTCTGGAGACTCCTGTTACTGCTACGGATCTTCAAAATCAGAACAAGGAAGTCTTCCTTTTAGCCGAGGAATGGCTGGTGGTGGCTGTGGCTCTTGGCAGGCAGAAATAACTGCCAGCACCAACAAAGGCGGTTCTTGTGGCGCTTCCGATCACGGCTGTGAAGATTGTGAAGAACCAACTCTAACCCCCACTCCTACTCCAACTCTACCGCCAGACACGGCTCAATGTGAATTCTGTAAAGTTTATGACCAAAGCTGGAATGAAATTATAGATTTATCAACTATAACTATTGGGCAAACCGTCTACCTTGCCACCCGGGGCTCAACCAGCCATCCCCAGGGAATTACTAAAGCCCGATTTAAATTTACTATCGATGGGGCCATTGGTTCTTGGCAGGAGACCACTCAAAAACATGGAGAAGAATTCTATATCGAATACACTATTCCTTCAGCCGGTAGTTATACGGTTGAATCAATGGTTTATAACCCAGAATTAGATTGGTGGTAAGTTATGAATAAATTAAGGCAAAATTGGTATCTAATCTTAATTGCTCTGGCAACGGTAGCCTTGGGAATAATCGCTGTGGTAACCGCCATTAAGCTTTACCAAATCGGTAAAGCACCAGTTGCCCCAACTGTGCCCAAACCGGCCCCAGCCAGAGAACCGGTGGAAGCTTGCAAATTAACATTTAATATCGGCGGGGTTACCCCAACTCCAACCGGAACAGTGACTTTAACTCCGACACCAACAGAAACTCTAACTCCCACCCCAACTACTCCAACTGGAACAATTACCCCAACTATAACTGAAACCATAACCCCGACACCAACATCTTCTGTTACCCTTACACCCACGCCCACCTCGCCTCCTGGTGCCACCCCAACGCCGACACCAACCCAAGTCGAGCTACCAAAGGCAGGAGTCGCCTTCCCAACTCTGGGAACCATCCTTGGCGGACTCCTTCTAATAGGCATGGCTATCATTCTCGCTTTCTAAAATCACCTTCGGGGTGCTAAAATTACCTCATGAGAACTGCCATCATTGGCGCTGGTTTTACTGGGCTGACAACCGCTTTAAGATTTTCTCAAAAAGGTCACGCTGTCACTATTTTTGAAAAAGAAAAATTTTGTGGTGGATTGGCAGCGGGTTTTAAGGAAAAAAATTGGGACTGGTCTTTAGAACATTTTTTCCATCATTTATTTACCTCTGATTCGGCTACTAAAAATTTAATCTCCGAACTTGGACTTTCTGAGAAATTTTTTTATCTTCGCCCCAAGACTTCAATTTTTTACAAAGGAAAAATTTCCCAATTTGACTCGCCCTTGTCTCTTCTGACTTTCCCCCATCTTAATCTATCAGACAAACTCCGAACTGGGTTAGTAACTTTTTACCTAAAATCCACTAATAGCTGGAAAAGTTTTGAGAACATCACTGCTTCAGATTGGCTTAAAAAATATTATGGAGAAAAACCCTATCAAATTCTTTGGAGACCACTTCTTAAATCTAAATTTGGGAATAAGGCAGACAAAATCTCAATGTCTTGGTTTTGGGCAAGAATTAAAAAAAGAAGTCAAAAACTTGGATATTTGGAAGGCGGGTTCCAGGTTTTAATTGACAAATTGGTTGAGAAAATCAAACAAAATGGCGGTCAGATTCACTTAGACTCTGAAATCAAAAACTTCAATGATTTAAATCATCAAAGTAAATTTGAACGACTTATCATCACCACTCCAACGCAGCAATTTTTTAAAAAAATGACGGTGCCGGAAATGCTTGGAGCAATCAATTTAATTTTGATTTTAAAAGAAAAATTCCTAGCTGACGGCACCTATTGGTTAAATATTAACGAGCCCGGTTTTCCCTTTGTTGCCGTGGTTGAACACACCAATTTTATCGACCCCAAACACTATGGTGGAAACTATCTTTTATATGTTGGGGGCTATTATCCTCAAAATCACCGTTATTTTAAAATGACTAAGGAACAAATTTTTAAAGAATTTCTCCCTTATCTTAAAAAAATCAACCCCACCTATCACCTATCACTTATCACCTATCGCCTATTTAAAAATCTTCATGCTCAACCCGTCATTCCGGTTAACTATTCTAAATTTATTCCTCCCCATCGCACTACAATTCCCAATGTCTTTTTGGCCAACATGCAACAAGTTTACCCCTGGGACCGAGGAATAAATTATGCAGTAGAATTGGGAGAAAGGGTTGCTAATGAAGTACTTAAAAATATTTAAAAAAAATTGGCCAGAAGTAATTTTTTTTCTTGCCGCCCTTACCTTTTCTTGGTGGTTAATGTGGCATACCTTTATTTATAAAAATGGCTCTTTCCTAATTGCCCTAAAAGCATGGAGTGATTTTGCTAGCCACATTCCTCTTATCCGCTCATTTTCTTTAGGCGACAATTTCCCACCTGAATTTCCTTTATTTCCAGGAGAAAAGATGAGATATCATTTTCTTTTTTACGCCCTGGTTGGTCTTGGCGAAAAACTGGGTATTCCCATTGATTGGGCGTTCAATTTCCCCAGCGCCATATCCTTTTTCCTCCTGCTTGTTTCTATTTATCTTTTGGCAAAATATTTATTCAAAAGTCGCTTTGTGGCTATCCTGTCGGTCATTTTTTTTCTATTTAACGGTTCTTTATCATTTCTTGAATTTATCAAAACTCATCCGCTAAATTCTTCCATTTTCTCTGCCATTTTGAAAGTTAAGGAATTCCCCGCTTTTTTTCCTTATAACAGGTCTTCTTTAATCGCTGGTGGGTTTTGGAATCTTAATGTCTTCACCAATCAAAGACATCTCTCGTCCGCCCTGGCTCTTCTTATTTTTTCTTTTCTTTTCGTTTTAAGGAGCTCAAAAAACAATACCTTGACTCTGAAAAGTTGTTTTCTAATGGGAATACTTTTGGGCATATTACCATACTGGAATGGGGCTGTCTTTATTATGGCGATGGCAGTCTTCGGAACTTATTTTTTCCTCTCAATCCGATTAAAACCCCTTAAACTATTAGCGTTGATTGCAACGACAATCTTAATAACCATACCTCAAATTTTAATTATCCGAGGTGGTAATCCTCAGGCTTTAATTTCTTACCACCCAGGATATCTTATCCATGACCGACTTAATATCCTAACTTTTATTAAGTTTTGGGTTTTGAATCTTGGGCTTGGGACTTTTCTTATACCCTTAGGTTTTTTTCTTTCAGGCAAAGAAGCAAAAACGGTCTTTTTGAGCTTTCTATCATTGTTTCTTATTGGGAATCTTTTTCAATTCTCTCCTGATTTAGCAACTAACCATAAGTTTTTTAATCTATTTATTATAATTTCAAATATTTTTATCGCCTATTCTTTGGTTTATTTTTTCCAAAAAAACGTAATTGGGCGTCTCATGTTGCCTTTTTTTATCCTTTTACTTACCATTTCTGGGATTATCGATTTTTTTGCCATAAAAAATGATCTGCTTTTTACTATCCCTGACTTTCCCAATAATCCTGACATTACTTGGATAAAACAAAATACTCCAACAAATGCGGTTTTTTTGAATTCAACTTATCTTTACCACCCCGCCAGTCTGGCGGGCAGAAAAATTTTTTTAGGCTGGCCCTATTTCTCCTGGTCGGCTGGATACGATACCGACAAAAGGGAAATATTAAGGAAAGAGCTTTTAGGGGCAAGTTTTGGCAATAAAAATACTATTTGCAATATGCTAAAAGCAAATAATATCCAATTTGTCTCGATTGAAAAAACTAATCCTCCAGATTTCATTCCCAACTTTTCATTTTGGGAAAACAATTTTTCAAAAGTTTATAATAACCAAAAAAGTGGATTAACAATTTATAATGTTGCTAAAAGTTGTTTATTATGATAAATGATTTCTCCTATATCTTTTATTGGTGGTTTTTGCTTTTTGGGCTGGGAATTACCTTCCTGCCCTTGACTTGGTGGTTCTTTAAAAAATTTTTTGACATAGGATACGGATTCTCAAAAATAATTGCTATTTTACTGATAAGTTATTTTGTTTGGTTAATGGGTAGTTTAAGAATTTTTTCTTTCTCGGTCGCAACTTCTTGGTTAATTGTCTTTCTCTTAGCCTTAGTCAACTTTTGGCTTGCCAGGAAAAACCGGGCAGAATTTCTCAAACAAATTAAGACTCATTGGAAAATTTTATTGTTTGAGGAAACTATCTTTTTTATTGCTTTAACCTTGTGGTCTTTCGTCCGCGGTTTTCAGCCGAACATTCAAGGTTTAGAAAAATTCATGGATTACGGCTTTGTCAATTCAATTTTACGTAGTCAATATTTTCCTCCGGCGGATATGTGGCTAGCGGGAAAAACAATTAACTATTATTATTTTGGTCATTTAGTAACGGCTGTTTTAACCAAACTTTCTGGTCTTGATTCGGCAATTACCTACAATCTAATGATTGCCACCATTTTTGCCCTTTCTTTTACGGCCGCCTTCTCGTTAGGAGGAAATCTCGTTTTTCATTGGAAATTGGAAATTGGTAATTATTGGAAATTGGTAATTATTAGTGGCTTTCTCTCCGCTACCCTCCTGACTCTTGGCGGCAATCTTCACGCCCTTTGGTGGTTTTTAACCCATAATCTAAACTTTGCTGGTTATTGGTATCCTGACGCCACTCGGTTTATTGTCCAACTATTTGGTGCCGCCGATAACACTATTCACGAATTCCCTATCTACAGTTTTGTTGTTGCCGACCTTCACGGTCATCTTTTAGACTTGCCATTTGTTTTGCTGTTTTTGGGGTTGCTCTTTTCTTTTCTTGCCTCCTACAAAAAAATGAAAAACTATGCACTATGCTCTATGCACTTTGTTCTACCCCTAGCTTTAACGCTAGGGGTTATGTATATGACTAATGCCTGGGATTTTCCAATATATTTTATAGTCCTGGGGGCAACAATTTTCTACTTTAATTATTTAAAGTATGGGCTTTCTCTTAAATCCGTCAGCAACATTGGTTTATTGGTAGTATTGGTACTTATTGGTAGTATTTTATTCTCTCTTCCCTTTCATCTTAATTTTAAATCTATCGCTACTGGGGTTGGTTTGGTTGATTTTCATTCTCCACCCTGGATGTTTTTGGTCTTATGGGGATTGCCACTGGTTAGCACCGTAAGTTTTCTTGTATTTTCGCTAATCCACAAGCCAGTCACTAGTCACCGATTACTAGTCACTGACGTTTTTATCCTAATTCTCATCGCTGTTTCTTGGTTATTAATCATAATCCCAGAATTTTTCTACATCAAAGATATTTATATTCATTCCTACCAGCGAGCCAACACGATGTTTAAATTGACCTATCAATCTTTTGTGATGTTTTCCTTTGTTAGTGGCTATGTTATCGTCAGGATTTTAACCAACCTCAGACAGAAATTCTTGAAACTTGTATGTTGTCTGTTGTTTGTTGTCTGTTGCATGTTTACTTTTCTTTATTCTTATTTTGCTGTTCGCTCTTACTATGGTCTTAAAACTTACCAAGGGCTTTATGGATTGGGATATCTTAAAAATCTTTATCCCGAGGACCTCAAGGCAATTTTATGGCTAAAGGAAAATATCACCGACCAACCAATAATTATTGAGGCAGTTGGAGAAAGTTATACCGATTTTGCCCGCGTTTCTGCCAATACTGGCTTGCCCACAATTTTAGGCTGGCGTGTTCATGAATGGCTTTGGCGAGGTTCATTTGATGAACCAGCCCTAAGAACAGAAGAGGTAAGAAAAATTTATGAATCAAAAAATCTTGAAGAGACCCAAACCCTTTTGGGAAAATATAAAGTTAATTATATTTTTGTAGGAACTCTAGAAAGACGTTCATATCGCCAAATTAATGAAGAAAAATTTTCAGAAATAGGCAAACTTATTTTTCGCGAAGGTCAAACTAAAATTTACAAATTAAACTAGCCACATAATCCTGAATTTCTTTCCAATTCTCCATCTTAGGAACTAAAACCCATTGATTATCATATTTTTCTTTTGAAGGCGGCGGCTGAATCAAATAATTTTCGTTTAAAACCTCGGTTTTAAGATTCTTCGGTCTAAATCTTAGGGCTATCTTGAAAAAATCGACGTATTTTTCTTTTGGAATATCAGTTTGAATATTGGAAGTGATTATTTTAAATAATCGAAGGGATTGTCTTGGATCAAGAAAAAAGTGAGGGGAAAAAATTTTATTTTTCACTGCCAAAAGCAATCTTTGTTGGCGTTGAGAACGGGCAAAATCGGTTCCTTCTTCACCCTCAGCGTAACGGGAGCGAACATATTTTAAAGCGGCGGTACTGTCCATTAACTGTTTTCCTGCCTCAAAACGAATATGTTCATAACGACATTTATATTCTGGGTCACCCTCGCATTCATCGTTCTCTTTTCCGGCAATGGGATATTTATAATCATCAAAAGAGCGTTCAACTTCAACTTCAATTCCCCCCAGGGCATCAACAATCTTTGTAAAAAGATTAGAATCAATCAAAATTCCATAGTTTATTGGCTGACCAACAATTTCGCCTACTACCTCTTTGGTTTTCTCTATTCCTTCATAGTGATAGACACTATTTAGTTTTGTCCGTAAGGGCGCAATCCAGATATCACGAGGCAACGAAAGCATCAAAATCTTTCCTGTCTGATTATCTACCGAAAGGAAAATGATTGTATCCGTCAAGTCACCGCCGGCATAACCCTCGCCTACTGCTCCTAAAACTAAAATATTGGTCCGGCCGACTGGCGGCAAGAGGAAACGATAAATCCCCAATACCATGAAACTAAAAACCACCAAACCAATTCCAAAGCTCAAAATAATTTTTTTCCAACAAGGGTTCATGTTAAAATATTATACAACATGATTGTCCGCGAAGTCCTTGAAGAAGAGAAAAAGCAATTCAATCGCGTCGCCACCCATCCACTTCAATCTTGGGAATGGGGAGAGTTTCGCCAGAAAACCGGAATTAGAGTTATTCGCTTAGGAGCTTTTGATGAAAATAAACTAATGGCTGGTTATCAGTTCACTCTCCACCCATTACCTGTCATCAACTACAACATTCTGTATTTTCCTAAAGGTCCAATGCCAGACAAAACAATGCTTAATGCCTTAAAAAAGATTGGTGTCCAAGAAAAGGCAATTTTAATCAAAATGGAACCAAATATTATCGCCAATCAAAATGTCAAAAAATTTTTACTAGAAAATGGTTGTCAAGAAGGACAACCCCTTTTTACCAAACACACCTTTATTCTTGATTTAACCAAACCCGAGGACCGATTGTTGGCAGAGATGAAACCAAAAACTCGCTACAATATTCGCCTTGCCCAAAAACATGGAGTTGAAGTTAGCGAAGATAATTCTCCAGCGGCGGTTGAAACATACTTAAAATTAACAAGCGAAACCACTAAACGCCAAAGATTTTATACCCATACTCCGGGTTATCATCGAAAAATGTGGGAAAGTTTAAACCCGGCCGGCATTGCTCACCTTTTTAAAGCTACTTACCAAGGTCAAACTTTGGCCACCTATATATTTTTTATTTTCAATAAGGTTTTATATTATCCATATGGAGCCTCCACCAGAGAACATCGCGAAGTAATGCCAACCTACGCTTTATTTTGGGAAGCAATTAAATTTGGCAAAAAAATGGGTTGCCGAAGTTTTGATATGTGGGGAACGCCCGGCCCAAATCCCAAACCTTCTGATCCTTGGTTTGGGTTTCATCGGTTCAAAGAAGGTTTTGGGGCAAAATTAGTTGAATTTGTTGGAACCTATGATTTGGTTATTAATCATCAACTCTATCCCCTCTATAATCTGGCCAATGGTTTACGCTGGAAACTTCTCCGCCTAAAAACCAGGCTACTTTTCTAATAATGAATTTACGCCAATCGAAAGAATTCGCCCAATATTTAAAATTATCTGGTTGGATAGTTAAAAAAGTTGGCAACCACTATATTTATCTCCGAAAATTGCCTTTTTTACCACCCCTGATAATGAAAATTCAATATCCAACTCCTCCAATCCCCTTTGTTCAAATCGAAAAAATAGCGAAAAAATATAAACCGCTCCAAATTCAAATCCAACCCTTAAAAATTGAATCCGGATTTAAAAAATATGGGTACAAACTAAGTAAGAGCGCCGGCCATGTAACCAAAACTATTCATCTTGATTTAACCCAATCTGAAGGAAAAATTCTGGCTGGAATGGCAAAAGATGCTCGATATGGAATTAGAAAAGCAGAAGGAATAGAAATTGAGAAATTAAGAAATGGAGATATTAAGGGATTTCACCAAGCCTGGAAAAAATCAGTTGGTTGGCAGCGTTGGGTGCCATCCTTAAAATCACTTCAATTACTAAAAAAGGCTTTTGCTAAAAATGCCTTGTTTTTATTAGCTCCTAATCTGGGTGGAACAATCATTTTAACTGCCGGCAAGACTGCCTATTATTACCAGGCTTTTACCTCAAAAGAAGGTCGGAAGAAATTTGCCCAATATCTTTTGGTTTGGGAAGCAATAAAGAAGACAAAAAAGATGGGCTGTCAAATTTTTGATTTTGAAG
>Ga0315280_10004665_pt1 | contig 20041 bp, 17 predicted proteins | sample YL17G06_40_MG_FD_203697 | JGI IMG/M metagenome (GOLD analysis project Ga0315280, IMG submission 203697) | Sediment microbial communities from Yellowstone Lake, YNP, Wyoming, USA - YL17G06_40 | ecosystem: Environmental > Aquatic > Freshwater > Lake > Sediment | place: USA: Wyoming | collected... | reverse complement strand
CGCCTCAGTCAAAAACGGGAAACTAAGTACGGGCTACTGACGACGGACTATGGACAACTCCGAGGTAACCGAGTTGAGCACAGAAGCCATTAGGATCAAAGACAAGAAACCCGGCCAGCGGGCCTGCGACGAGAAAGACGGGAAAGGAAAGCTCTGTGTCGGACATCTGAAGCGCTGGGACACGCCTTCGGAAGAAGTCCTTTGCCGGGTGGGGAAGGGCGTGGAAATCTACCGCTGCGAGCGCTGCCACACTCTCTATCGCCCGGTGCCGGAGGACCGCTCAAGCGCCGGGCTCCGCTACGAGAAGCGGCCGGTCAATATCCTCGGTGACTTTGCACGTGGCGGCTCCTAGTAGGACGCCTGTTTGGCGCCGCCCTCGCCGCCTCGCCCATGCCCCTCAACCACGAACTCATCTACGACTGGAACCGCGTGGACGGGCGGGAACTTCCTCTTGCCGGCCCGCCGATGCTCGATGACGAGACGTTGCGCGACGGCCTCCAGTCGCCCGCGGTTCTCCATCCTTCCATCGAGAAGAAGATCCAGATCCTGCACCTGATGGAGGATCTGGGCATTGACTCTGCGGACTTGGGTCTGCCGGGCGCGGGGCCGCGCGTGAGAGGCGACGTGCTCCGCCTGGCTCAGGAAATCGCCTCCAGCAAGATGCGCATCCGTCCGAACTGCGCGGCCCGGACGCTCGAGTCCGACATCCGCCCGATCGCCGAGATTATGCAGGCCACGGGCGTGGAGATTGAGGCTGCCACTTTCCTCGGCTCCAGCCCCATTCGCCAATACGCCGAAGACTGGACGCTGGATTTTCTCCTCCGCACCACCGAGCAAGCGGTGAACTACGCGCGCAGTCTCGGACTGCCGGTCATGTACGTGACCGAGGATACGACGCGCGCCCGGCCGGAAGTGGTCATCAAGCTTTATAAGACGGCGATTGAGTGCGGAGCGCGGGCCATTGTGGTTTGTGACACGGTAGGACATGTCACGCCGCGCGGCGTGCGCGCGCTTCTGGGTTTTGTGCGCGAGCAAGTCGTCAAGCCTTCTGGAGGGAAGATTCGCGTTGACTGGCACGGGCACTCCGATCGCGGCATGGCAGTGGCGAACTCGCTGGCGGCGTTTGAGGCGGGTGCGGATCAGGTGCACGGCACGGCGCTAGGCGTCGGCGAGCGTGTGGGCAATACGCCCCTCGACCAGGTGCTGGTGAATCTGAAGCTGATGGGCGCGCTGGACCGTGACCTACGCAAGTTGAAGGAGTATTGCGAGGTGGTCTCGGAAGCGGTCGGGGTCCCCATTCCTCCGAACTATCCTGTGGTGGGCGCGGACGCGTTCCGCACCGCTACAGGCGTTCACGCGGCAGCGGTCATCAAGGCACTTCGAAAGGACGATGTCGAACTGGCCAACCAAGTTTACTCCGGCGTGCCTTCCCACTGGTTTGGCCTGGAGCAGAAGATTGAAATCGGGCCGATGAGCGGCAAATCCAACGTGATCTTCTGGCTCGAAAGGCACGGCATCGCGCCTGCCGACGATCTGGTGGAGAGGATCTTCGCCCGTGCCAAGCAGGCCGACCGTTTGCTGACCGACGCGGAGGTTCTCAAAATCTCCCGGGAACCAAAGGCGTAGGAGACGCTCCCAGTTCTCAGCATTCAGGAATCAGCGATCAGCATTCAGCGGACCCCACCCGCCGGCGGGTGGCTTGCCGAAAGCTGATGCGGATGGCCGACTGCTGACAACTGACCACTGGCAACTGACTTGAGCCAACGCGCCAAAGCCGAAGCTCTACTTGTTGTGACGACGCTAATCTGGGGCTCGACGTTTGTGGTCGTGAAGGGTGCCCTGCGCGACGCCTCGCCGCTGCCCTTCATCACCATCCGCTTCACACTGGCGGGAGCGCTGCTCTTCCTGGTCCTGCGTTGTGGCTGGATGCGCTTCGCCGCGCTGGCGCACGGTGTCGTTCTAGGGATTTTTCTCTTTGCCGGCTACCTGTTTCAGACCAGCGGCCTGCTCTACACCACTCCTTCCAAATCTGCCTTCATCACTGGGTTCGCGGTCATCCTGGTGCCGTTCTTTCAGACTCTGCATGGTTTCCGCTTGCGAAAGGCAACCGTGGTGGGGGCGCTGCTCGGGCTGCTGGGCATCTATTTCCTGGTGCTGCCCTCCGGCATGCGCGCCGTCAATCGCGGCGATCTCCTGACCCTGGTTGGCGCAACCTCGTTCGCCGTGCACATCGTCCTGGTGGGGAGCTACACACGACGTTTTTCCTATCGCCACCTGGTTCCGGTGCAGATCCTGACCGTCGGCCTGCTGGCGGGTTCCGCCTGGCCGCTGGGGTTTGGGGGAAGGCTGAACTGGACGCTGGCGCTTGTGGGGGCGATTCTCGTGACGGCCGTGCTGGCAACCGGGTTCGCGTTCTCGGTGCAGAACTGGGCGCAGCAATTCACTCCCCCCGCCCACACTGCATTGATCTTTGCCCTCGAACCGGTTTTCGCGGCGCTCAGCTCGCGCCTCGTCATGGGCGAGCGATTGGGCGGGAAGATCTTCCTCGGCTCCGCGCTGATCCTGGCCGGCATGATCGTGTCCGAGCTGTGGAGCGGGTCCGCTCCCTCGCCGGTTGAGGGATAATTCCGTGCTATGCTGCGCGCGGGCAGTGCCTCCCGATTGAGGTAAGAATTGCCACCCGCGACATCGTCGGTCGATTCAGACCGCCGCGCCTTGCATCGGGACAACTTCCGCGGTGCTTGCAGCCATCGAAGTTGTGCAGGGGGGGATTGTGGAAATAACCCCGAAGCCTTCGGGGAAGGCATCGGAATTTAAATTTGACGAGCAGACGGGCGCGCACCGGCCTGGACCAGTGCAAGCCGCGAGGAGACAAACCATGAAGCGAGTGATGACTCTTCTGGCCGCCATGGCGGTGACCGTGTCCCTGAATTGCCTTCCCCTCTTCGCGCAGCACGGTGGCGGAGGGCACGGCGGCGGCGCCGGGATGGGAGGCGGAATGGGCTCTAGCATGGGCCGCGGGATGGGAGACAATCGTGGCGGGCCGGATACGGACCGCGGCGGGAGAATGGGCGGCACAGACCGCGGCATGAGCTCAACGCAGTCGATGGGGCCAAAATCATCGACAGATATCCTCTCGCATAACACCCAGCTATCTTCGCGGCTCGGGTCGCTGTTGCCTGCGGGGACCGACGTGCAGCAGGCGGCCGCGGGGTTCAAGAATCTGGGTCAATTCGTGGCCGCCGTCCACGTATCGCATAATCTGGGCATCCCGTTTGACGATCTTAAAGCGAAAATGACGGGCCCGAACGCAGAAAGCCTTGGCAAGGCAATCAAGTCGTTGAAACTGGAAGCCAACTCCAAGGCCGAAGCAAAGAAAGCCCAGAAGCAAGCCAACGACGACATCCGGGAAGCCGAGCAAACTTCCTAAAGAGGAGCCGGTGAGCGGCCGCACGCCGAAGGCGGCCGCTCTCTGTTTTCTGGGCGGCGGATGATCCCCGTCAAAGGCCTCCGTGGGACCCGGCTATCCTGCCCTGCGGCGCCTGCGTCCAAAGGAGTGTATAATGGAGTTTTGGCGGCAGCAGGGGCCGGCGCGAGAATGCGGAGGGGCGAGAATCGTATGAAGATCAATGGGCGTCGTTGGCTGCCCGCGGTGGTTGTCACGGCCACGCTGGCCATCGGGATTCTGATTGGGACTGTAGTTTCGAACGGCGTGCGCGCCGCGCGAGCAGGAGGAGGCGCGGCCGATGCGACGCCTTTGCCTCCGCCCTCGCCGGTGGAGCTTTCCAATTCGTTCTCCCGGATTGCCAACCAGATTGAGCCGGCCGTTGTTAACATCAACACGGAATCCGTGGTGCGCGTCTCGCGCCGCCGCCTGCAGACGCCCGACGATTCACCCTTCGGCGACTTATTCGATCGCTTCTTCCAGTTCGGTCCCGAGGGACCGGGGGCGGAATTTCGCCAGCCCAGCCTGGGCTCGGGTGTGCTCCTCGACAAAAACGGCTACATCCTGACCAACTATCACGTGGTGATGCAATCGGGCGAAGACAAGCCCGTGGACCGCATTCGCGTGCAGCTTCACGGCGAGGAGAGCAGCCCGCGCGGCGGCCACGAGGCGAAGGTCATTGGCAAGGACAAGTGGACGGATCTGGCCGTAATCAAGATCGATGTGGGCCAGCCGCTTCCTTACGCGCAATTCGGCGATTCCGACTCGATGCGGGTGGGGGATTGGGTGCTGGCCATCGGCAGCCCGTTCGGCCTCGACTCGACCGTCACCGCCGGCATTCTGAGCGCCAAGGGGCGCGATATCGAAGGCGGGCCGGAGGGCCAGTTCAAACGTTTCCTGCAGACCGACGCCGCCATCAACCCGGGTAATAGCGGCGGACCGTTGGTGAACCTGGCCGGGCAGGTGATCGGCATCAACACCGCCATCGCCACACGGCGCGGCAGCTATGACGGTGTGGGTTTCGCCATTCCCTCCAACACGGCCCGGAAAGTGTACAACCAGCTCATCTCCTCAGGCAGCGTTCAGCGTGGCGCGATTGGCGTGACCTTCCGCAATGAGAATAACCCCGTCATGCTCCGCATGTTCGGAGCCGACCATGGCGTGGTGGTCCAGAGCGTTGAGGCGGGCGGTCCGGCGGACCGGGCGGGTGTGAAGCGCGGCGATGTCATCACAGCGGTGAACGGCAAGGCCATTCACAACGGCGACGAATTGGTCGCCGTCGTCTCCGAAACTGAAGTCGGCAAGAAACTGAAGGTCGAAGTCCTCCGCGACAGAAAGCCTCTCGCCACTGAAATCGTGGTGGGCGACCGGAACAAGATCATTGGCCAGCTCTCGGGTGGTCCGGAAGATCAAGGCGAATCCGAAGAGGGCGGAGAGGAAGCAGGCGGCATCCTCGGGCTTTCGGTTCGCAGCCTGACCCACGAGCAGGCTGGGGAGCTCGCCGAACAGTTGCACCTCACGAGCCCACAGGGAGTGCTGGTCACCGACGTGAAGAGTAGCGGCTTCGCCGCCGACTTGGGCGTCCAGCGGGGCGACGTGATCCTCACTTTGAACCACCAGTCGGTGCGCTCGGCCGAGGACTTCAACCGCCTGCAGAGCCACCTTAAGTCCGGGCAGGACGTGCTCGTCCTGATTGCCCGCCGGACGGGGCGGACGTTCACGACCCTTTACCTGGCCGATCGATTGCCGTAAAATCGCGCGCGAGGCGGATTGATGGCTTGTCCTCGAGGAACCCGCGTTTTTCTCGCGCTGCTGACCGCGGCGGCGCTTGTGTGGTCGGCGTCCGCCCTGGCCGCCACCAAGAAGGCCGTAAAGGAACTGCCTCGCAAGCCGTCGCCGCAGAAGAGGTCCGCCACGCGGGCCAATGCGTCCAAGACCCCAGGGAAGACGACGCGGAAAGCTTCTGTGCGAAGACGTCGCCATCGGAAAGAGCCCTTCCGCAGCCGCCTGGCCCGGCAGAAACTCCAGCCGGAGCGCATCGAGGAAATCCAACGGGGACTGATTCAGGCGGGCTACCTCAACCAAGAGCCGAACGGGAAGTGGGACGATTCGACGCGCCAGGCAATGCGCAGCTTCCAGCACGCCCACGGCTTCCCCGAGACCGGCCTGCCGGAGGCCAAATCGCTCATGAAACTCGGCCTCGGCCCTCACCCCCTGCCCGAGGAACTCGACCCGACCGCCCAGGCGAGCGCCAAGGCGCAATCGCTCGCCGCGCCCGGGGCTCCCATCGACCCACCGCCGTCAACTGACCGCTGACAACGGGAAATAAGCAGTCGATTCCAGACCTAATACCCTCAGCCTCGAGATCACGTATCAATTTGCGCGCGCTGCAGGCGGTCGCTGTAGTCCACGTAAACCGATTTCCACTCCGAGTAGAAGTCCAGCGCGCTGACAGCGGCTTCGCGGTGACCGTTGCCGGTCTGCTTGGTGCCGCCGAAGGGCAGGTGAGTCTCCGCGCCGATGGTGGGCGCATTGACGTAAACGATGCCGGTATCCAGATCCCGCATCGCCTGGTAGGCCCGATTTAGGTTCTTGGTGTAAATCGATGAAGAAAGTCCGTAGGCCACGCCGTTGTTGATTTCGATGGCTTCTTCGAGCGTATCGAAGGGAATCACCGAGACGACCGGCCCGAAGATCTCTTCCTGCGAGACGCGCATCTTGGGGTGACAGTCACCGAAGATGGTGGGCGCGTGGAACCAGCCCCAGTCGTATTCGCCGCCGGTCAGGCGATGCCCGCCGCAAAGGAGCTTTGCGCCCTCGTTCTTGCCGATTTCGACATACTCTTCGACGGTTTTGAGCTGGCTCGCGTTAATGCAGGGCCCCATCTGCACGGTCGGATCGAGCCCGTTGCCGACCTTGAGGGCTCGCGCGCGCTCGACGAACCGGTCAGTGAATTCCCTGTAAACCTTTTTGTGGCAGGCCACGCGGCTCGCGGCGGTGCAGCGCTGGCCTGTGGTGCCGAAGCCGCCCCACAGTGCGCCTTCGACCGCCAAGTCAAGGTTCGCGTCGTCCATCACGATGATGCAGTTCTTCCCGCCCATCTCCAGGCAACAGTGTTTGAAGTTGTGCGAGCAGGCCTCCGAAACCTTGCGGCCGATTCCCGTCGAGCCGGTGAACGAAACCACCTTGACGTCCTCGTGGGTCATCAGGCGGTCGCCGACCTCGCCGCCGCCCCCGGTTACATAGTTGACCACGCCGCGCGGGATGCCCGCGTCCTCGAGCACCTTCACCAGGTTGTACATCGATAGTGGTGTGTCCGTAGCGGGCTTCATCACCACCGCGTTGCCGCAGATCAGCGCTGGCATCACCTTCCAGGAGGGAATCGCCATAGGGAAATTCCAGGGCGTGATCAGGGTGCAGACGCCGATGGGTGAGCGGACAGTCATACAGAACTTGTTCGGCAGTTCGGAGGTTGTCGTCTGGCCGAACAGGCGGCGGCCTTCGCCCGCCATGTAGAACGTCATGTCGATGGCTTCCTGGACATCCCCGCGCGTTTCGATGAGGATTTTGCCCATCTCGCGGGTCATCTGCTGCGCGAATTCCTCTTTGCGCTCGACGAGCAGGCGCGCGGCACGGAAGAGAATTTCACCGCGCTTGGGCGGCGGCACAAGGCGCCAACTTTTGAAAGCTTCCTTGGCTGCGGCGATGGCATTGTCTACGTCCTGCTGGTTCGACTTTTGAAAGATTCCGATGAGTTCGCCCTTGTTGGCGGGGTTGATGTTTTCAAACGTCCGGGCACTGACCGTTTCAACCCATTCGCCGTCGATGAAGTTCTTGTAAACCTTCGGTGGGGCCATGTGAGATTCCTCCCGGCATGAAGACGTTGGCAGGGCCAAGGGGCGCGGCCCGGCCGGCTGGTTTCACCATCTGAAAACCGCAAAACTATAGCAGAGGGCCTTGGGGGCTTCAAGACAGCCTATGGAGTGCGGAAGCTCTGCTTCCGCCTTGCTTTTCGGGCGCTTCGCTCCCGGGTCGTGGGCGGGGCAAAGCCCCGCTGGCAGAAGGCGGTGGCAGAGCCACCGCACTCCAAGTCGACGGCAGAGACCGTCGCATTCCACGGCGCCCGACGCCGCTTCTTAGCACTCCTTGACAGGGAGTGCTAGTGGGAATAGAATGATTCCAGGCTGAGCCTCTAATTCGCTGAAACGGCGATAGTTAGTTTCAGTATGTGGGACAGATTCCAGGTCGAGAAGAGGCAGGGAGAAATCCTGGCGGCCGTGGTGCGCCTGTTTGTTTCCACGGGTGTGCCGGTGGGTTCTAAAGCGGTCGCCGAGCACCTGAGCGAGCCGCTGAGCTCGGCGACGATCCGGAATGTCATGGCGGAACTCGAGGAGGCGGGATTCCTAATGCAGCCCCATATCTCGGCCGGGCGGGTTCCCACGGACAAGGCGTACCGCTTCTATGTCGACCGGATGGTGGAGGCTACCCGGCTCGGTTTGGAAACGCGCCAGTTTATTGACCAGTTCCTGGCGACCGAGAGCGGCGCCCCGGAAAAGCTGATGGCGAGGACCTCGCTGCTCCTCTCGCAGGTCTCGCACAACGTGGGGGTGGTGCTCGGGCCGCCCCTGGATGAAAAAGTCCTCGAGCACATCAAGTTCGTGAAGCTGCCCGAGCGGCGCGTGCTGGCGGTGATTGTCTCCAAGCCCGACCTCATCAAGAACAAGGTGATCCATCTCGATGAGGATTTCACACAGGAGGAACTCGACCGAGCCACGGAATTCCTGAACGGTGAGTTCCACGGCTGGTCGCTGCGTGCCATCCGGGTGGATATCTTTAAGCGCTTGGAACAGATGAAGGTATTCTGCGACCGGCTGGTTTCCACGGTGGCCACGCTGTTCCAGTGGGGGGCACTGGGTGGCGAGGAGCCGGGGGCGCTTTACGTCGAGGGCACGGAAGCGCTCCTAGGGCAGCCGGATTTTGGCGCCCCGGACGTCATCCGGGATCTGCTGAGGGCCTTCGAGGAGAAGGTCAAGCTGGTCAAGATCCTCACCGCTTGTCTCGAGACGACGAGTTCCGGGGTGTGGACGCTGATCGGCTGCGAGAATCCCGCCAGCGAAATGCGGCATTGCGCCGTGATCGTCGCGCCTTACCGTTATCACGATCGCATCGTCGGCGCGCTGGGGGTAGTCGGCCCGACGCGCATGGAGTACGACCGCGCGATCACCACGGTGGATTATGTTGCCCACCTCTGCAGCAGGCTTCTGACCGCCAACTGAGAGAGCTGATCCCGCCGCAGCCTGCGGGCTGCTTGTTGGGCAGGCGAGTCCGGGCGGTCGCCCCGCCGCCGGAATGATGTACAATCGAAACAGTATGGATAACGAGAAGGAAGCCATCACGCCGTCTCCCGCCGGAGGAGCCGAGGGATCGGAGGAAGGGAAGCTGCCGGGGGATTCTTCCCCGGTGCCGGTCGCTGAACTCCCCGCCGACCTGGCGGCCGCTGTCGAAAAGCTACGCGCCGAAAAGGCGACCCTCTACGATCGGCTGCTTCGCAAGCAAGCCGAGCTTGAGAACGTTCGCAAGCGCGCGCAGCGCGAGAAGGAGGACTTCCTCCAGCACGCCACGGCGGAGCTGGTCCGCGCGCTGCTTCCCACGCTCGACGGCTTCGAACGCGCCCTCCAGCATCGTGACGCGAACGTCCCCGAGAAGTTCTTCCAGGGTATTGAGCTCATCCATAAGGAACTGATGGACGTGCTGGCGTGGGCGGGCCTCACGCCGCTCGAGACAGTCGGGAAGACCTTCGACCCGCATCTGCACCAGGCCGTGGAGACGGTGGAAGCCGGGGAACACCGCGACCAGGAGATTGTGGAAGAGTTGCAGCGGGGCTATAAGCTCAAGCAGCGACTGCTCCGCCCGGCGATTGTCAAAGTGGCCGTGGCCGCTCGGAGGGGAAGTGTACAGGCTTCTCCGGACGACGCAGAGCGGACGAGCGACTCGAATGGATGAGGAGTGTGGCCTCCGCCTCAGGGCGCCATGCGGGGCGTGGCTTGTGGCGGTGTCCGGGAGTTGAGGGCGCACGGTGAATCACAAGCGCGACTACTATGAAATCCTGGGGGTTTCCCGCAATGCCGGGGAGCAAGAACTGAAGAGCGCTTACCGGAGACTGGCTCTCCAGCACCACCCTGACCGGAATCCCGACAACCAGGCGGAGTCGGAGGAGAAGTTCAAGGAACTGACCGAGGCTTACGGCGTCCTGGTGGATCCCCAAAAGCGCGCCGCGTACGACCGCTATGGACACGCGGCCTTTGGCGGCGGATACTCGCCGGATTTCTCCTCCGCGGACTTCTCCGATTTCGCCGACCTCTTCGGCGATTTTTTCGGCTTCGGGGATATTTTCGGGCGCGGGCGCGGCCGGCGGTCGCGCCCGCAGCGCGGTGCGGACCTGCGCTACGACCTCGAAATCTCCTTCGAAGAAGCGGCCAGTGGCCTCGACACCAAGATCAAGATCCCCCGCACCGAAATCTGCTCGAGCTGCAGCGGACGTGGCGCCCGCAAGGGGAGCGAGCCGGTCACCTGCGCCGCCTGCGGGGGGCGCGGGCAGATTCGCAGCACCCAGGGCTTCTTCACCATCGCGCGCACCTGCCCACAATGCGCCGGCATGGGCCAGGTGATTCGTGAAGCCTGCCCGGATTGCGAGGGCGAGGGCCGGGTTCGCAAAGAAAAAGTCCTGGGCATCAAAATCCCCGCCGGAGTCGAGGACGGCACGCGTTTGCGCGTGAGCGGGGAAGGTGAGGCCGGCTACCAGGGCGGGCCGGCGGGCGATCTCTACGTGATTCTGAAGGTCCGCGAGCACGCCTATTTCGAGCGGCGCGGAGGCGACCTCTATTGCACCATTCCGCTCTCCATGGCCCAGGCCACGCTGGGCACGGAGATCAAGGTCCCCACGCTGCGCGGCCAGGAGCGCCTGCGCATTCCGGAGGGGACCCAGTCCGGCGCGGTCTTCCGCCTGCGTGGAAAAGGCTTTCCCACGCTTGACGGGCATGGGCCCGGCGACATCTATGTTACCGTGCACGTTGTCGTTCCCCGGCACCTCACCCGCGAACAACGGCATTTGATCGAGTCGCTCGAGCACTCGCTGCGGGTTGAAAACAAACCGCTCGAGCGTCGTGTGGCAGAAAAAGTGAAAGACTACTACGAATAATCCTGGTTCGGCAGCCGCCGAATCAGTTTGCCCCGAATAAATCTGTGGGAAAGGCGTTATCGCCCCGCGCCGTCGGTGGGCGCCGGGCGCGGGCGTCGCAGCCAGCGGAAGCCGATGCTCAGCATGCTGCCGTTGAAGCCGTCGTTGGGCGGCTCGATGCCGGCGTTGGACATGTGGAAGTAGCGGTACTCAAACACCAATGCTCGCTGGGCGTCGAAGAAGTATTGAACGCCGACGCCGGCCTGCGGCATGAATTGCAGGCGCCCGCTGACCTCCGGCACGCGCGTCGTGAGCGTGGTGTGCATCATCCCCGCGCCCAGGTCGAGAAACGGAACGAGGGTCCTTCGCCCCTTCCCGTCAAAGCGGAAGAACAAGGAGTTGCCCCACAGATGCCCGCCGGGGTGGACGGCGTTGCCCAATAATCCCTCCGTCAAGATTTCAAATCGCTGCAGTGGCCCGCGGTGGAAGTCCCGAACGATCAGGCCGAGTTGGGGTTGAACAATCAGCAGGTTGACATGGGAAATGTTGCGAGGAATTGCGTTCTCGACGCCGTAGCCCACGTGCAGTCCGAAATTCCAGTGGCCGCGGTTGGTCCAGGGCGGAGCGGCGTCGCTGGTGGCGCGAAGAGCCTGTGCCGGTGGCGGGGAAGGTGTATCAGCTTGCGCGCGCAGGGCCCAGGGCAGAGCGAGCAACGGCGCAACCAGCAGGACAATAAACGGAACTCGCTGGATTCGCCTCCGAAAGTCGAGCTGTCGGCGAAAAAACATTCGCGCGCTTGTACCGTAATCAGTGAGAGAAATCAATGGGAGATTCCGCGGGCCTCTGATCGCCCTGCAAGTGGATCGGAATTCCGTGCCGGCATTGTTCTTCGACCGCCTTGCTGCCACGCGCTCAGCCGTGCGAGTGCTGCGTTGCCCTCGCGGCGTCCAGCGGCGCGCGCCAGCAGCGGTAGATCGTCCAAAGGATCTTCAGCCCTGCGCGGACGCTGCCCCATACCGTGCCGGAAATCTTGGATCGACCGAAGCGACGGCGGCGGTAGTTGACGGGGATTTCTGTCACGGCGAGGCCCAGGCGCGCCGCCTTGGCCTGCATCTCAACATTCCAGCCGAAGTCCGGGTCGCGGAGATCGAGGCGCTCGAGCGCGGTGCGCCGGAGGACACGCAGGGGCCCGAGGTCGGTAAAGCGCGCGCCCCACAGCCAGCGGATCAGGCGCGTCGTCAGCCAATTGCCGAGGCGCTGTACGGGCGCCAGCGAGCCCGGCTCGGCGCGCCCCAAGACGCGCGAACCAACCACCAGGTCCCAAGCTCCGTCGCCAAAGGCCCTCAGAAGGCGTTCCACGTCTGCCGGATCGTCGGAGAGGTCCGCGTCCATGAACATCACAGCGCTCGTTTCCGGGCGCAGGGCGGCAAGGCCCGCACAGCACGCTCGTCCATAACCACGCCGCGGCTCGACGATCACTTCGGCGCCTGCGGCGCGAGCCGCCTCCGCCGTCCCATCTGTGCTGCCGTTGTCCACGACGAGAACTTGCGCGAACAAATGCCGGGGCAGCGCGGCGAGCAGCGGGCGGATCGAGTCTGCTTCGTCCAGCGCGGGAATGATGAGCGTGAGCTTTGGGGCCGGAGGGCTCATAAGATGTCGGCCAGTGGGCATTCTAGCAGAGTCTATGGCGGGGGCTCCGCCTCTGGCGTGAGCGCCGAAACTGTGATATAAAACTCCTCTGCGGAGGCGATGCAGGGCAGCAATCCATCTGAAGCCCCCATGACCAACTCCCGCGCACCGCTCGAGGGAGGGCGAAAGCGTTTCTTCGAGACCCGCTACTGGCTGCGCGATCTCATCCTTTCCTTGCTCCTGGCTTTCATCGTCATTTTCTTCCTCTACCAGCCCGTGCAGGTGGAAGGCACCAGCATGATGCCGCGCCTGACCAACCACGAGCGGATCTTCATCAACAAGTTTGTTTACCGCTTCGAGCCGATCCAGCGCGGCGACATCGTGGTGTTTTGGTACCCGCTCGACCCGTCGAAATCCTACATCAAGCGCGTGGTGGGACTGCCCGGCGAGTGGGTGAGCGTGGTCGATGGACGCGTCCTCATCAACGGGAGGGCGCTCAACGAGTCTTATCTGCCGGCGGAGAGGTTCGACCAGCAGAGCTATCCCCCCACCTACGTCGCACCAGGGCATTACTACGTCCTCGGCGACCATCGCGAATCGTCCAACGACAGTCGCGTGTGGGGGACGGTCGATCAGAAGTTCATTTACGGCAAGGCGGTGTTCGTGTACTGGCCCTTCAGCGAGTTTGGGCCGGTGGAGTGAGCATAGCTATCAGTTCTCAGCCGTCAGCATTCAGTTCTTGTGATCCTGCTGAGTGCTGATGGCTGAAGACTGACAGCGGCGAGATGCATGTGCACTCTGAGTTAGCGGAGATCCGATGGAGGCGATTCTCGCCTTAGAAGATGGCCGGGTCTTTCGGGGGCGCGGCAACGGCGCCCCGGGCGAACGCTTTGGCGAGGTCGTTTTTAATACTTCTCTTTCCGGCTACCAGGAAATCCTCACCGACCCTTCCTACGCGGGCCAGATTGTTATCTTCACCTACCCGCACATCGGAAACTACGGGACCAATCCTCTCGACTGCGAAGCGACGCGACCCTATGCCGAAGGCTTGGTGGTCCGTGAGTTGAGCCAGCTCGCCAGCAACTGGCGCTCGGAAGAAGACACTTCCGCTTTCCTCGCCCACTACGGCGTGCCGGTCATATCCGATATCGACACGCGCGCACTCGTGCGCCATCTGCGCAACTGCGGCGCCATGCGTGGCGTGATCTCCACCCTCGATTTGGACGAGGCAAGTCTGGTGCGCAAAGTTAAAGCCTCGCCGACCATGGTGGGCCTGGATCTGGCGAGCACGGTGACAATCGCCACGCGCTACGAATGGGCGGAGCCCTCTGCCCATCTCAGCGGCGCGCGCGGGACGCCACCGCCGGTGCGCTTCCGCGTGATCGCCTACGATTTCGGCATCAAGCAGAACATCTTGCGGCGCCTCGTGGACGTGGGGTGCCACGTTATGGTGGTGCCGGCGAAGACTTCCGCGCGCGATGTGCTTGCGCTCAAGCCCGACGGCGTGGTTCTCTCCAACGGGCCGGGCGACCCGGAACCGCTTGAGTACGCGGCGAAGAACGTCCGTGACCTCGCCGGCCGCGTCCCCGTGTTTGGAATTTGTCTGGGTCACCAGATCATCGGCTTGGCACTCGGCGGCAAGACCTACAAGCTGAAGTTCGGCCACCACGGCGGCAATCATCCGGTGCTCAATCTCGAAACGCGCAAGGTGGAGATCACCGCGCAGAATCACGGCTTCGCCGTGGACCCGGATTCGCTCAAGGCGAGCGAGGTGATACTGACCCACAAGAATCTGAACGATGACACACTGGAAGGATTGCGCCACCGGTCGTTGCCGCTCTTTAGCGTGCAGTACCACCCCGAGGCCTCGCCCGGCCCGCACGATTCGGGATACTTGTTCGACCGGTTCGTGGCGCTGATGGATGAGTTTAAGACAAGCACGTGAGCTGTAAACGTCAGGGCACGGCTTCAGCCGTGCCGACCGGGGGTAATGAGGAGGGTGGCTTCAGCCGCTGAGGGTATGGCAATACCGGATCGGCACGGAAAACCGGCTGGCACCTACTTCGTGACCTCGCGCACGTGGGAGAGTCGCACGTTGTTCACAAAACCCACGGCGTGCGAGATCTTCGTCAGGACTCTTTTGCATTATCGTTCGGAAGAGGCGTACTCCCTTCACGCTTTCGTCCTGATGCCCGAACACTTCCACGTTCATCTGACGCCTTCACCTTATATGACTCTGGAACGTGCGGTACAATATATCAAGGGCGGGTCAGCTCACAGCATCCGAAAGGAACTTCAGTACCGCTTCCCCATTTGGCAACGGGGCTTCAGTGATCATCGAATTCGAAATGCAGCGGACTACGAGCGCCATCTGCTCTATATAGACCAAAACCCCGTGAAGCGAGGCCTTGTGGTAATTCTCCAGGACTATTCGTGGTCCTCGGCGTCCGGACGATTTGCTTTGGACGACCGACCTCAGCGGCTGAAGCCGTCGGGGGTGATGTTCACGGCTTTACGGCACGGCTGAAGCCGTGCCCTGACGAATCAGATGCCCAAACGCACGGACATCAAGAAAATCTTGATCATCGGCTCCGGGCCGATCGTTATCGGCCAGGCGTGCGAGTTCGACTATTCGGGCACGCAGGCCTGCAAGGCGCTTCGAGCCGAGGGCTACGAAGTCGTGCTGGTGAATTCCAATCCCGCCACCATCATGACCGACCCCGAGCTGGCCGACCGCACTTACATCGAGCCGCTCACCGCCGAGTATCTGGAAGCGATCATCGCCCGGGAGAAGCCGGATGCGCTGCTGCCCACCGTCGGCGGTCAGACGGCGCTGAACCTTTCCGTGGAGCTCGCCGAGCGAGGGATCCTCGACCGCCACAACGTGCAATTGATCGGTGCGTCGCTCAATGCCATCAAAATGGCCGAAGACCGCCTGTGGTTCAAAGACGCCATGCGCAAGGTGGGCCTGGAAGTTCCGCGCAGCGTGCTCGTGAACAACCTGGAAGCGGCGCTCAAGGCTGCGGACCAGCTCGGATTCCCGCTGGTATTGCGCCCGTCGTTCACGCTGGGGGGGACGGGTTCCGGCACCGCATATAACCGCGAGGAGTTCGAGGAGAAGGTGCGCTGGGGCCTGCAACTGAGCCCCGTGCACGAAGTGCTGGTCGAGGAGTCGGTGCTCGGCTGGAAGGAGTTCGAGCTAGAAGTGATGCGCGACCACGCGGACAACGCGGTAGTGGTCTGCTCGATTGAAAACTTCGACCCCATGGGCATCCACACCGGCGACTCGATCACCGTCGCGCCGGCGCAGACCTTGACCGACAAGGAATACCAGATCATGCGCGACGCGGCGTTTGCGGTGATCCGCGCCGTGGGCGTCGAAACCGGCGGGTCGAACATCCAGTTCGCGGTGGAGCCCGAGACGGGCCGGATGGTGGTGATCGAGATGAACCCGCGCGTCTCGCGCAGCTCGGCGCTGGCGTCGAAGGCGACGGGTTTCCCCATCGCCAAAATCGCCGCGCGCCTCGCGGTCGGTTACCGACTTGACGAGATTCCCAACGACATCACGCAGAAAACGCCTTCTTGTTTCGAGCCCACGATCGACTATGTGGTCGTCAAGATCCCCAAGTGGGCCCGCGAAAAATTCCCGGACGCCGACCACACGTTGGGCACGCAGATGAAATCGGTCGGCGAAGTGATGGCGATCGGACGCACGTTCAAAGAAGCACTGATGAAAGGCATCCGCTCGCTGGAGACCGGCCGCAAGGCGCCCACGCCGCCTAAGGAGGCAAGCGAGCTTCTGCCGCGCCTCGCGACGCCCCATACGGAGCGGTTGTGGGACATCTTCTTCGCCTTCGAGTTCGGGATGAGCATCGAGCAGATTACGGAGATCACGCGCATCGATCCGTGGTTTCTGAACCAGGTGCAGCAGATCGTCGAGATGCAGGGCGAACTCAAGCGCTTTACGCTCGCGACGGTCCCGGCTCCGGTGCTGCGCGAGGCAAAGCGCTTCGGGTTTGCGGACCTCCAGCTGGCGGAACTCTGGGGTACAACCGGCGAGGCGGTTCGCGAGCGGCGCCTGCGGTCGAGCGTGCGCCCCGTCTTCAAGCGGGTGGATACCTGCGCAGCCGAGTTCGAGTCGTTCACACCTTACCTGTATTCGAGCTACGAAGAAGAGGATGAGGCGGATCCGACGCGGCAGAAAAAGATCATCATCCTGGGCAGCGGGCCAAACCGCATCGGGCAGGGAATTGAATTCGATTACTGCTGCTGCCACGCCGCCTTTTCGCTCAAGGAAGAGGGTTACGAGACGATCATGGTGAACTGCAACCCGGAGACCGTCTCGACCGATTACGACACTTCCGACCGCCTCTACTTCGAGCCGCTGACGTTTGAAGACGTGATGGCTATTGTGGAGGAGGAGAAGCCGGACGGCGTGATCGTCCAGTTCGGCGGCCAGACGCCACTGAACCTGGCGCGGCAGCTCAAGTCGGCGAATGTGCCGATCATCGGAACTTCGCCGGAATCCATCGACCTCGCCGAAGACCGCAAGAACTTCGGCAAGCTGCTCGCGGACATCGGCATCCCGCAGCCGCCGAACGGCGCCGCGATGAACGTCCAGGAGGCGCTCGAGATCGCCCGGCGGATCGGTTACCCCGTCCTCGTGCGCCCCTCCTACGTTCTGGGCGGACGCGCCATGGTGATCGCTTACGATGAGGCGACCCTCAGCGACTACGTTCGCCGGGCGGAGGAATTGCAGCGCGCCTTCCCGATTCTTGTGGACCGCTTCCTCGAAAACGCCACGGAGGTGGACGTCGATGCGCTCGCGGACGGGGAAGACGTTGTGGTGGCCGGCATCATGGAACACATCGAAGAAGCCGGCATCCATTCGGGCGACAGTTCCTGTGTGCTGCCCGCCGTGCAGATTCCCGAGGCTCAGCGCCGGACACTGCGCGAATACACCGTCAGACTGGCGCGGGAACTGAATGTGGTCGGGCTGATGAACGTCCAGTATGCGATTCAAAACGGCAAGGTTTACGTGCTGGAGGTGAACCCGCGCGCTTCGCGGACTGTGCCCTACGTCAGCAAGGCAACAGGCGTGCCGCTGGCGAAAGTCGCGGCGCGGCTTATGGTGGGACGCAAGCTGCGCGAGTTCGGGTTGAGCGAAGAGCTGCCTGTCCAGCACTACTTCGTCAAGTCGCCGGTGTTCCCCTTTCAGAAATTCCCCGGGGTGGACACCATCTTGGGACCAGAGATGAAATCCACCGGCGAGGTCATGGGGACGGGCGACACTTTCGGGCTGGCCTTCGCGAAGGCGCAATTGTCGGCGCAGCACCGCATCCCCGCCTCCGGCCGCACGTTTCTCTCCGTCAACGAGCATGACAAGGCGGGAGTGGGGGCGATCGCGCGCGACCTTGCGGCTCTGGGATTCAAATTGGTGGCGACGCGCGGCACCGCGCAAGTCCTGCGCGCGGCGGGGCTCAAGGTTGAGAAAGTTTACAAGGTGAACGAGGGCCGGCCGAATGTCGTCGACCTGATTAAGAGTGGCAAACTCGACCTGATTATCAACACGCCGCTCGGCCGCGCTTCGCGCTTCGACGAGAAGGCGATCCGTCGCGCGGCCATCCACGGCGGCGTAACGTGCATCACCACGCTTTCGGCGGCGGCGGCCGCGGTCAACGGCATCCGTGCCCAGAAGGAGAAGGGAATCCAGGTCGCGAGCCTGCAGGAACTGCATCAAAGCCAGTCGTCAGTGGTCAGTCGTCAGTTGTCGGTTGCAGGCGAGAAGAAATAGGGTTACAGACAAGGGGCGTGAATGTCTCGGCAGAAATCCATGACGCGCAAGCGACTTGTTGGTAGCTTACAAGGCATCTTTGTTCCCGTCGTCACACCCTTCGACCGGCGGAGAAACGTGGACATCGGATTGTTCCGGGAGAACCTCCACCGCTACGTCGGAATCGGGCTTGCGGGGATTGTCATCGCGGGCTCGACAGGAGAGGCTCCGTTCCTTACCGAGCGCGAGCGTCTGCGACTGGTCGAGACCGCTCGCCGCATCGTCCGCCCGCCGGAGATTCTGATCGCCGGGACCGGACTCGAGGGCACGGCGGCGACGTTACGCCTCAGCCGCGAAGCCGTGGCGCGTGGTGCGGACGTGGCCCTGGTGATAACCCCCAATTACTACAAGGCGCGGATGGATTCCGCCGCGCTCACCGCGCATTTCCAGGTGCTGGCCGATGGACTCCGGCGGCCCGTCATTATGTACAACATCCCGCAGTTCACCGGGATTCGTATGGACCCCAACACCATCGGCCGCCTCTCGGGATATCCCAATATCGCCGGGCTGAAAGAGAGCTCCGGCGACCTGGCCTATGTGCGAGCAATCCTGCGGCGGGTGCGGCCGGGATTCCCTTTGCTGGTGGGCTCACCACCCATTCTGCTCGATGCACTCCGGGCTGGCGCCGCGGGCGGCGTTCTGGGTCAAGCAAGCTTTGTCCCCGAAATCTGTCTGGCTGTGTACGAGGCATTCCGGAAAGGCCGGATGAAGAGCGCGCGAGATTTACAGCAGCGCCTCACCTTGCTTGCCCAGAAGATCACGGCTCCTTATGGGATAGCCGGGGTCAAGGCGGCAGTGGAGCTGTGTGGCTACGCCGCTGGCCCTCCGCGCGGCCCTCTTCTTCCTCTTAAGGCTTCTGGGCGCCGGGCTGTCGCCGCTGCACTTCGCGAGGCGCGCGCCGGTTTGGAACTCTGAACCGCCTGCCTGCTATGCACATCTAAAGCTCGAAGGGGAAAAACATCAATCCTGCATCGCGTCCGGACGTTGTCGCGTCCCACTGGGCAGTGTAGGATGGTTGATTTCATGGATTGTCACTGCATTCCATACACGCGGGTCCCCCACTCGAGTAAACTGCTGCAGGACTATCTCTACCAGTTCGATCGCGTGGCGGGCTACTACACGGGCGCGCCGTTCGACCCGGCGAGCTATCAGGCCCTGGCCGGAAAGCTGCACGGATTCCTTCCTGACCGCGAACCTCTCCTCGAAATCCTGAAGCGCCAGAATCAAGCGTTCGGCTCTGGCGAAGCGACATTCTTGAACATCGATCGCCTGGGCGATCCCGGGACGTTTGCCGTGGTGACGGGGCAGCAAGTGGGATTGCTCTCCGGACCGGCCTTCACGCTTTATAAGGCGCTCACCGCAGTGCGGCTGGCGCAGTCGCTTTCGGAACAGGGCCTGCCCTCAGTGCCGGTGTTCTGGCTGGCCACCGAGGACCACGACCTGGAAGAGGTGGCACAGACCGCCGTCCTCGATGAGGATTTCGGTTCCGTGGCGCTGAGCGATGTGGGCGAGCGGCCCTCGCCGCGGTCTCCGGTGGGCTTTGTGAAGCTGACCCAGGAGATTTCGGCGACCTTGGGACGCCTGGAGACGGCCCTTCCGCCGGGCGAGGCGCGCGAAAGATTGCTCCAGGATCTCCGCGAATGTTATCAGCCGGGCGTCGGCTGGGGTAAGGCTTTTGGGCGGCTGATGGCGCGGCTCTTCAGGCCCTGGGGCGTCGTGCTGGTCGATCCGCTCGACGAGGCCATCCACCGCCTGGGAGCGGGAATGTACCAGCATTCCGTGGCGGAGTCCGGGAGCCTGCGCGCCCTACTGCAGGAACGGTCGGAGTCGCTCGTGCGCGCCGGATATCACGCTCAGGTCCACGTCGCGGAGGACTCGACACTCCTGTTCGTGACTCGCGACGGAAACCGGGCGCCATTACACGAGCGAGACGGGAAGTTTTTCATTGATGGCAGCG
>Ga0315280_10004663_pt1 | contig 20058 bp, 17 predicted proteins | sample YL17G06_40_MG_FD_203697 | JGI IMG/M metagenome (GOLD analysis project Ga0315280, IMG submission 203697) | Sediment microbial communities from Yellowstone Lake, YNP, Wyoming, USA - YL17G06_40 | ecosystem: Environmental > Aquatic > Freshwater > Lake > Sediment | place: USA: Wyoming | collected... | reverse complement strand
TTTACCTCCTTTTCATTAACCCAGATAAAATCGTCAAATTCTTGCGCGATTTTTACTTTTCCACTTTTGTATTTTAAAGCAAATTTTGGGCAAATAACAGGAATCTTGTCGGTTCTTACGTAGGCCACACTAGTTAAATATTTCGGTTCAGTCACCTTTAATCCGGTTTCTTCAAGCGCTTCACGGTAAAGGAGTTTCTCAATTGCATTTTCCCAGTTGGGAATATCAAAGTTCCACCTCGTGATTTTTGATTCTTTTAAATCTTTCCACTCGAGTTTTCCGCCAACCACACTCCAAAGCCCAGGATGGGCTACTTCTTTTTGCGATCTTTTAAGAATTAAACACCGACCATCACTTGATCTATAGATTACGCCAGTAACTACGAAGTAGAAAAGCTTTTCCCGTTTTGCTTTTTTGAGGGAGATTTGAAGCATTTGTCGGGGAGCCGGGAATTGAACCCGGGTCATGCCGACCCCATCGGCATATTCTTCCGTTGAACTACTCCCCGTTTAAAGTAAAAATTTTGAGTTGTTTGCTAAATTGCCCTCTTGTATTTTACTATGACCTATGCTAGAAATAAAGAGATTTTAAACTCCAAAATGCCACAAGATCAAAGAAAAGCTGCAATTGAAACTGTCATTGCCCAGATTGAAAAACAGTTTGGTAAAGGCTCGATCATGGTCATGGGTGAAGCCCGTCCTCATTTGGAAGTTTCCGCAATTCCCACCGGCTCAATCGCCCTGGATCTTGCCCTTGGTGTTGGTGGTTTACCGCGCGGCAGAGTGACAGAGATTTTTGGTCCTGAGGGTTGCGGAAAAACAACTGTCGCCCTTTCAATTATTGCCCAAGCCCAAAAACAAAACGGTCAGTGTGCTTTTGTCGATGCCGAACATGCTCTAGATCCAACCTGGACCCAAACAATCGGCGTAAACTTGGACGATCTTTTAATCTCACAACCCGACACAGGCGAGCAGGCTTTGGAAATAACTGAGACTCTAATTCGTTCCGGCGCCATTGATGTTGTTGTTATCGATTCTGTTGCTGCTTTAGTACCCCGGGCAGAAATTGAGGGCGAGATGGGTGATGCAATGGTTGGAGTGCAGGCGCGCCTTATGTCTCAAGCCCTTCGAAAATTAACTGGCGCCATTTCCAAATCAAAAACAGTGGCAATTTTTACCAATCAACTTCGAGAAAAAATTGGCATCATGTTTGGTAATCCAGAAACAACGCCGGGAGGTAGAGCTCTCAAATTTTATTCCTCTGTTCGGATGGATCTTAGGAAAATTGAAAATATTAAAGTTGGTGACAATGTTGTTGGTTCAAGAATCAGGGCCAAAATTGTCAAGAATAAAGTCGCTCCACCATTTAGATTAGCAGAATTTGATGTAATGGCTGACGAGGGAATTTCCCATGCTGGTGGCCTTTTGGATGTGGCAATGGATTTGGGTCTAGTCACCAAATCCGGCGCTTTTTTCAAATGGGGCGCAAAACCAATCGGTCAGGGTAAAGAACAGGCCAAAGAATATTTCCGCAAGAATCCCAAAGAAGCAAAGGGACTAGAGACACAAATTTGGGAAACAATCAAAAAGGGCGCTCCTAAAAAGCCAGCTCCAGCGGAAGAAGAAAAAGAAGAAGCCTTGCCACTCGTTGCTTAGATTCTCCTTTTTCCTCATGATACAATTACCTCAATATGAGTGAGATAACTTCGATTGAGCCGCAAAAGAGAAGAACTGGAAGATTCAATGTTTTTGTTGATGGAGTGTTTTCTTTTGCCCTTTCGGAGGATTTAGTTGCTAGAGAAAAAATTAAAATTGGCCAAAAAATAACTCAAGAACAAATTGAAAAATTGATACAAGAATATGAGATAGGAAAAATTTTAGAGAAAGTTTTTAAATTCCTCTCCTTCCGCCAGCGTTCTAAAAAAGAAATTCTGGATTATTTAAAAAGGAAAAATCTAGGAGAGAAAGAAATTGAATTGGTAGTAAAAAAACTTGAGAGGCTTGGATTTATAAATGATGAAGAATTTGCCAGATTTTTTATCCAATCAAGAATTAAGGGAAGGCCGAAAGGAAAAAGGTTATTAGCCCAAGAACTACGCCAAAAAGGGGTAGAAAAAGAAATAATTGAGAAAATTTTAGAAGAAGTTGAATTACCAGAAATTGAGTTGGCCGCAAAAGCAATTGAAAAAAAACTCAAAAATTTCCTAAAACTTAGGCCGCAAGACGCAAGAGTAAAAATCGCAAATTTTCTAGCCCGCCGTGGTTTCTCCTGGGAGACGATCAAAGAACTCATTGACAGGACAAGATTTTCGGGTTAAAATATTTTGGCAATATTTTGGTTGAAGGTAAAAGACCCAATTATGACAAGACAAATTTACTGTCCAAACTTTAAACCTCACCAGTTTTCTCTATAAAGAAGTCTTTTTGGGACTTTCGCTTCAACCGTAAGGAGGATCAAATGGCAGATAGTCTATTTTCATCACTTTTCAAAAGTTTCTTGAAGCCCCCGAAGAAAAAGGCTCCAGTTGAAGAAAAAGCTGCTGCGCCAAAAAAAGAAGAACTCAAAGAACCGCCAAGGCCACGTCAGACAGAAGTTGCAATAGATGCTCAAACACGGGCTCGCGAGATAATTCTTGAGGCAAAAGATGAGGCAATACAAATCAGAAGGCAAGCGGAAGAGGAAGCTCGTCAGGCCAGAACAACTGCTCTTCAGATTGAAGCAAAACTTGCTCAAAGCCAAGAACAAATTGACCAAAAGCTTGCCAATTTGGAACAGCGAGAGAAGATCCTGAAGGAAAAAGAAGTTCAAATTGTTCAAGAGCTCGACGGTCTTAAGGAAAAAAGAACAAATCTAGTTACTCAATTGGAAAAGACGGCGGCACTAACCAAAGAAGAGGCAAGGAAGATGATTTTGACACAGATTGAAGAAGAATTAAAGTCAGAAATTGCCAAAAGAATTAAAGAAGCGGAGGAAGAGACCCAAAGAGAAGCAGACAAAAAGGCGCAGCAAATAATAATCCAAGCGATGCAAAGAGGGGCAACAGATTATGTTGCTGAATACACAGTCTCAACGGTCAAACTTTCTGACGAAGAAATGAAAGGAAGAATTATTGGTAAAGAAGGAAGGAATATTAGAGCTTTGGAGTTGGCAACCGGTGTTGATATTGATCTGGAAGAAGAGGGAATTGTTCGACTTTCTTCTTTTGATCCAATAAGGCGAGAGGTTGCCAAAAGAACACTTGAGAGACTTATCGCCGACGGTAGAATTCAGCCGACAAGAATTGAAGAGTTTGTTGAGAGAGAAAAAAGGCAAATTGAGAAAGCAATTTTTGAGGCGGGAGAGCAGCTGGCGTATGAGTCCAAAGTGCAGGGATTACCACCGGCCTTAGTCTCTCTTTTGGGAAAATTCAAATTTAGAACTTCATTTGGTCAGAACCAATGGCTTCATACTTTGGAGGTTGTTAGAATCGCCGTTGCTATTGCTCAGAATCTTGGCGCCAACATTGATTTGACTCGTCGGATTGCCTTATTTCATGATATCGGCAAAGTAGTTGATGAAGAAGGTCCTCAAGAAGAGGTTGGAGCAAATACTTTGCGCAAGTTCAATCTTTCGGAAAATGTAATTTTAGGAGTGGCAACCCAACATCAGGATGAATTTCAAAGTCTCGAGTCAGCCATCGTTTTTATCGCCGATGCAATTTCTGCTGCCCGACCGGGGGCGAGACACGAGCCTCATGAGGAATATGTCAAAAGAATCTCAGAGATTGAAAAAATCGCCCAGGCCCATTCGGGTGTGGAGAAAGCTTATGCATTGGAGGCGGGAAGAGAAGTTAGGGTCTTGGTTGTACCAGAAAAAGTTTCAGACGATGAGATGGTAAAAATTGCCCATGATATTGCCCAAGAAGTAAGAGAAAAAGTTACGGTTCCGGGTCAGGTTAAAGTGACAACAATAAGAGAAGTTCGAGCAAGCGCAGCTTCCTGAAGTATTTTGGTCATTTGGGTCAATTAAACAAGAGAGGAGGTGAGATAGATGACAAAGAATGAGCTAATTGAGAGAGTGGCAAAAAAGGTTGGTTTGACTAAGAAAGCGGCCCAAGAGTCGGTTGCAACAGTTCTAAGTTCGATAAAAGATGCTTTGGCTAAAGGGGACAAAGTTGTTTTGACCGGTTTTGGAACATTTAAAGTTCGCACACGGGCCGCAAGAAAAGGTCGCAATCCCCAAACTGGCTCTGCCATTCAAATTCCCAGTCATAAGCTGCCTGGATTTACGGCTGGTAAGAGTTTGAAAAAGGCGGTTAAGTAAAAAATTGACTAGTCAATCCATCCAATCGGTCAGCTGAAGTTTATTGACTTGTTTTTGACCATTGGCGATTTTTGATAGCTAATCATCAATTAGTTCAATGGTTGATTGGCTAATTAACTTTAAATGCCCACAATTTCTGTTGAGCGTCTTGCCAAATATTATCGTGTTTATCAAAAAACACCAGGTTTTTTGGGGACACTTCAAGCCCTTCTCACCCGGAAGTATTATGATGTAAAAGCGGTTGATGATATCTCCTTTTCCATTGATGAAGGCGAGCTTGTTGGTTTTATTGGCCCAAATGGAGCGGGAAAGACGACAACTTTAAAAGTTCTCTCCGGTCTTTTATACCCAACAAAAGGTAAAGTTTCTGTTTTAGGTTTTGTTCCCTGGGAAAGAAAGGTAGACTTTCAAAAACAATTTGCTCTTGTTATGGGCCAGAAAAACCAATTATGGTGGGATTTACCAGCAATTGAGTCGTTTGTCTTAAACAAAGAAATCTACGAGGTTCCTGACCAAAAGTATAAAAAAATTATGGCCGAATTGACAGAGCTGCTTGATATCAAAGATTTACTTAAAGTGCAAGTCAAGAAGCTCTCACTAGGTGAGAGGATGAAGGCAGAACTTGTGGCCGCTTTACTTCATGAGCCAAAAATTTTGTTTTTGGATGAGCCAACGATTGGGTTGGATGTTGTTGCCCAAAAGAAAATGCGCGATTTTATCAAAAATTATAGGGAAAAATATAAGGCAACAATAATTTTGACTTCGCATTATATGGGCGATGTTAAAGAGCTTTGCCAAAGAGTGGTTGTTATTGACTTGGGGAAGATTATTTTTGATGGCAGATTGGATGAGCTTGTCGCCCGTTATGCCGATCATAAAGTAATAACTTGCCTTTTTGAAAGGCCGGTGGCCAAAGAAAAGCTTGAAGGTTTTGGCAAAATTGACAGCTTTGATTCTCTTAAAGTTTCAATCCAAGTCGAGCGGCCACAAGTTTCTCGAGTTTCTTCGGAACTCTTATCCAATTTTCCTGTTGCCGATTTAACAATAGAGGAGCCGCCAATCGAGGAGATTATTCGCATCTTTTTCGCCGCCCAAAACTCATCCTGACCGCAATCCTTCTCCGCCTGTTATAATTGATGTATGGATACGGATATTTAACCAATGAAGGGAGGTGAGTGAAATTGGCTAAACCACAAGATGTTCCCCGCGACCGGAATTATCTTTCCGAGGTTGAATTCTTATATCAAATATTCTTTCAGACAATTGAAAACCCAGATGATTGCAAGAGTTTGTTAAGAGATTTATTGACTGATTCGGAATTGAGGATGATTCAAAATCGTTGGCGAGTAGCAAGATTTTTAGATGAGGGAAAATCGATAAGAGAAGTGGCTACTGATGCTGGCGTGGGTACGGATACCGTTGAAAGAATTGCAAAAAGGTTATCTTCAGGAGCTGGAGGCCTGCAGAAGGCCCTAGAGATGGCTAGAGTGCCAACCACCAGGGGTAAGGGTAGAGAAAGGACAGAGTATAAAAAAGAGCAAGAAGGTAAAGTAAGTGGTTCTTCAGCAGGTCGTTGGATTTTTGGCGCTGGTAAGAGATAGTGTATTCCCCTGGCGAGAGGCGCATTCGTATGGATGTGTCCATACAAAATAACAGGACAGGAGGCGCTCTTTTGGGGAGATAATTGGTGTATGAATACATGTGGAAAGGAAGTTTGAGAAAAATGCTTTTTTTAAAATTTGAAATGAAAGAAATTCAATATACCCTTTTTAAAAAAGCTTGGCGAAAATATACAGCCGTTTTTCGTATTTCTCTTGTCAATATTTTTGAGTACCGGGCCAATTTTTTGGTTGGTAGAATAAGAAATTTGATTGTTCTTTTGACTCTTTATTTTTTGTGGACTGCTGTTCTTCCTACTCAAGGTAGTCTTTTCGGCTACCAAAAAGCCCAAATTCTCACCTATATTTTAGGAATCCACCTTCTTCGTTCAGTTGTTTTGACAACTAGTACTTATAATGTGGCAGCCGAAATAACCCAAGGTAGTAAATTTTTCTCCTATCTTCTTCGCCCTGTTTCATATGTTAAATACTGGTTTTCTGTTGATCTTGCTAATAAAGTGGTTGAGGCCCTTGCAAGTTTAATCGAAATAGCGTTTATTGTTTGGATATTTAAAATTCCCTTATTTTTTCAGATTGATCCTTTATTTTTGCTTTTTGCCATAATTTCAGTTTTTTTAGCCATAATCTTGAATTTTTATCTAGGGTTTTTAGTTGCCTTGATTGCCTTTTGGACTCCCCAGGCTTGGGGTCCTAGGTTTTTATTTGACCTTTTATTATCTTTTTTTGCTGGTGCTTTTTTTCCTTTGGATGTTTTTCCCAAAACCGCTCAATTTGTTTTTAATTCTCTCCCGTTCCCCTATTTACTCTTCTTTCCTTTAAAAATTTACCTAGGAAGAATTAATCCCATAGGGATTTTTGTTGGGCTTGTCATTAGTTTGGGGTGGATACTTGTTACTTATCTTGCTATAAGTTATATTTGGCAAAAGGGTTTAAGGATTTATGAGGGGGGTGGGATTTAAAATGCAAAATTTATTTAAATACTTTCGGGTTTGGTTGACTTTGGCTGAGATGAGTTTTGCCGAGCAAGCTTCATCGAGGCTAAATACGACGACCTTAATCGCTGGAAAACTCGTTCGGATGGGTTTTGTCTTTGTTTTTTTACTAGCCCTTTTTTCTCACACCAAATCTCTGGCTGGATTTTCCTTAACTCAAACTCTCCTTTTCTTTATGACCTTTAATTTGGTTGATATCTTAGCCCAGCTTTTTTTCCGGGGGATCTATATCATCAGAAGTTTAGTCCAAAGTGGCGAACTTGATTTGATGCTTGTAAAACCGATCTCTCCTCTCTTTCGGATTGCCACCAATACAACAGATTTCTTAGATATGTTCACGATGATCCCCACGTTAGTTATTTTGATTTTTGTCATTTTGCGCCTTGAAACTCAAGTTTCTTTACTTTCTTTATCTTTATATGTCTTGCTTGTTTTATCTGGAATAATTTTGGCTTTGGCCATTCATATTTTTACAGCCGGTATTGCCGTTATCACCCAAGAGGTTGATAATTTGATTTGGATTTATAGAGATTTGATGACAATGGGTAGATTTCCAGCCGCAATTTATGCTTTGCCAGTTAAACTTGTTCTGACTTTTGTAATTCCAATTGCGGTGATGGTTTCTTTTCCAGCAGAAGCTCTTTTGGGGATTTTGGCCTGGCCTTGGGTTTTATTTTCCTTTTTCTGGGCAGCAATTTTTCTTTGGGGCTCTTTGAAATTTTGGAGATTCAGTTTGAGGTATTATACTTCAGCTTCTTCCTAACCCTTTTTCGCTCCTTTATCTTGTTTCCTCTTATCCGCAGTCTCTTTCCAAGTACTGGATTCATCCGTACCGCCTTTTTTGCCACCCTCATTCACAATCTGGGAGTTATAAAAAGTTTCAATAACTGGGGGTGTTTGAACTTCATGTTGGGGCCGGTTTAAAACCTCTGAAATCGGAGTTCCTGGCACATTTGTGCCACCAGTTTCCTGACGGAGACTTTCAATCGAATTCATGATTCCCCGTTCTCGTTCTGCCGCCTGTTCTTTGATAGTAGTTGCTTCCTTTTCGTACCCCATATCGCACTATTTTTACTATAAGTTGCCTAAGTTGTCAAGGAGGAAGATTTATTTTTGCAATAGGATAACCTTCTTATTTCGAGATTACAAAGGGGGATCTGGAAAAGAAAGATTTAGTTTGTTAAAATTTTGCAGCATGAAATACCTCATCAGAACCTTCGGTTGTCAAGCTAATCTGGCTGATTCAGAAAGAATTGCTGGCTATTATCGGGCCAGAGGTTATAAACTGGCTAGAAATTTACAAGATGCTGATGTTGTAGTTATCAATACTTGTGTTGTTCGACAACAGGCGGAAGATAGAGCTTATGGATTGGTTAGGAATCTAGCTTTGCAGAGAGCCAAAAATCCTAAGTTAAAGATTGTAGTTACTGGATGTTTGGTCGGTGCTGCGGCAAGAGAGCCTTCAGGTACAATGATGAAAAAAATGCGAAAGATGTTGCCCCAAGTTGATGAATTTTTGCCCTTGGAGGAGGTTGGTTTTGAATATCAGGCGCAAAGAACAAGTAATACTCATGCTTGGGTTCCGATCTCCAATGGCTGCAACAATTATTGCAGTTATTGTATCGTTCCTTTTTCGAGAGGGAAAGAAGCCTCAAGGCCTTTTGAAGAAATTATAAGAGAGGTAAAAGAGCTAGCTAAAAATGGTTTTAACCGAGTAACTTTAGTTGGTCAAAATGTCAATTCTTATGGGGCTGATATCGTGAAGTCAAAATTCTATAAATTGCCTGATGGAAGAAAAATTAAGCCTGTAATGGTTAAACATTTGGGAAGAATGCGAATTCCTACCCTGTTTTCTTATCTTCTAGAAGAAATTTGTAAAATTGACAAAATCAAAAAAGTTTCATTCATATCTTCTAATCCTTGGGACTTTTCAGATGAATTGATTGAGGTTATTGCTAAAAATCCAAAAATTGACCGCAATATTCACCTGCCGGTTCAATCTGGCGATGATGAGATTTTGAGAAAAATGAACAGACGGTACACGCGTGATGAATATTTAAAACTCATTGCGAAATTAAAAAGCAAAATTAAAAATGTAAAAATTAGTACGGATATTATTGTTGGGTTTCCTGGCGAAACTAAAAAAGAGTTTGAGAATACGGTTAAGCTATCCAGAGAAGTTGGATTTGTCAAAGCTTATATTGCCTGTTATTCCCCAAGACCAGGAACGGCTGCTTGGAAAATCTTTGCCGATAATGTTTCCCACTCGGAAAAAGATCGAAGATTTCACATTTTGGACAATTTAATTAGCAAAAAGAAAAATTTAGATGGTTGAAATATTATTTGAGATATGTATTAAAAAAGTTAGTTGTTCTCTCCATTGCTTCTTCCCATGCTGCTCCTGAGAATATGTGGTTCGCACCTTCATATCGGAAAAACTCTGAGTTTTTGCCGGCCAGAATGAGTGCTTGATAGAATTTTTCCGAGGCAGAAATAGGAATGGTTTGGTCATTGATTCCGTGGTGAATTTGAAAAGGCGCAGAAATTTCGTTGACATAACTTACCGGAGAAACTTTATTCCAAAAACCATTCGCTTTTTCTTTGTCGCCAAATTTTTCAATTATCTCTTGCCTTATTTGGGGATAATTTTGCGAAAAACGGCTAAAATCATCCCAGGCATCAGACTCAACCGGACCAAAAATTGAAAAAGCTCTGATATCCTCTGATACAATTGCCACTCTTTCAGCCAAACCGCCGCCCATCGAATGTCCCCAGATTGCAATTTTTTCTTTATCCAAAAAATCCCAATTGGTTTTTTTAATTGAAGCGATCAGATTTAGAAGGTCAATTGTGTAGTCGATGCGGAAAAGATGACTTTCGTCTAGTTGATCTTCTGATTGACCAAACCCTCTAAAATCAGGTGCAATTGTCAGGAAGTCTTCTTTGGCAAAATACTCCGCTTCCCTATTTGTTCCGGTTCCAGTCGTGAAAGTCGCAGGGTTATAGTATCCGTGAGCTAAAATGACTATAGGGTATGGTTTTTGACTTTTTGGGATATTGAGTTGACCATAAATTTTTAGACCGTCTGATTTATACGAAATCAAGTAACTTACAAATTTATCTTTTTCTGTCAAAACTTTTTCCAGTTGAATTTCATCTTCTCCGTAGGATCTTTCCTTTAAGCTTCTGATAGAATATTTTGCCCCTGGATTAGGAGAAGGTGAGGTTTGAATAGTCTTTTCGGATTTTACCTCTGGGTAAATATTTGGGGGAGCTTGCCTTGCCAAAAAGATGGCAGATACAAAAATAAAAATTGCTCCTAAGGCTAAGATAATTCTGATTGGTTTTGACATTTTTGAGATTTAAGTATATAGGTTTAGTAAAAAAATTCAAGTTATATCTGAAAAGAGTAACTATTTTTAGAAATTAGCATATAATTAAAACTGATGAAGATTGCTGTAATCGGAGCGGGATTTTGTGGATTGACCGTGGCTTATCGTCTTTGTCAAAAAGGACACGAGGTTGTCGTTTTTGAAAGAGAACCGGCGCCCGGCGGTTTAGCGTCTTCTTTTGAGATTTTTAAAGGTATACAAATCGAGCGTTTCATCCACCATATCTTTCAATCTGACAGTTCAATAATTTCTCTCGCTCGTGAAATCGGTCTTTCTTCAAAACTGGTTTTTAAAAGATCAAAAGATGGGATTTTTTATAATGGAAAAACTTATCCCTTTGCCTCAGGATTTGATCTCCTTTCTTTTCCACCGCTTCCTTTTTCTCACCGTCTGAGATTTGGTGTCATCACTTTATATTTAAAGGGGACCAAAAACTGGCAAAAGTTTGAAGACACAACGGCAGCAGATTGGATTAAAAAGTGGTTTGGCCAGAAATCTTTTGATGTAGTTTGGGGCCCACTTTTAAAATCCAAATTCGGCCGTTTTGCCGATCAGGTTTCCATGGCTTGGTTTTGGGCAAGAGTTCATTCCCGTACTCCAAAATTGGGTTATTTTAGAGGTGGATTTTTTCAAGTTGCTGATGCTTTGGTCAAAAAGATAAAAGATTTGCAAGGAGAGATTAAGTTTTCCACCCCTGTTATTTCAATCGAATCTCAAAACGAAAAAATCATCGTTCAAACAGCAAGTGATAATTTTGTTTTTGATAAAGCGATTGCCACTGTACCGGCCTCAATTTTTACAAAAATTGCAAAAAGTCTAGATGAAAATTATCGAAAAAAAATCGAGGACAAAGAATTTTTAGCTGCGACAAACTTACTTCTTGTTCTTGATAAATCATTTATGCCTTTTTACTGGCTAAATATTAATGACTCAGGTTTTCCGTTCGTAGTTTGCGCCGAACACACAAATTTGCTACCCCTCGATTGGTATCAAGGAAAAGTAATTTTGAATTTAGGCAGTTATCTTGAGGAGAAGGATAAAAGATTTAACTTTTCCAAAGAAGAAATCATAGAGTATTATTTTCCATATCTAAAAAGGGTCAATCCTGAGTTTGAGAAGGATTGGATCAAAGGAAGTTTTTTCTTCCGTACTCTTTATGCTCAGCCAGTGGTTAATTGCCAATATGGTAAATCTTTGCCAGGATTTCAAACTCCGGGTAAAAATTTATTTCTTGCTACAATGGCTCAAGTTTATCCCTGGGATCGGGGTACAAATTATGCGGTTAAGCTTGGAGAGGATATTGCAGACCTTATCCTTCAAAAAACTTGATAAATTCTTGTCTGGCCTTTTTCAAAAACTATTTTGCCGAGTAAATTAAATTTATCTCCTGCCAAGTTTGAATATTTTTCTCTCTCAAATTTTCCAACGTAGACATACTGGACTTGGTATTTTGACAGTAATAGCTTGACTTCATTAATATCTTGGCTCTCATAAATAGTTTGGACATCAGTATTTCTGGGTGCAACAATATCGTACGTTCCGCGCCAAAGCCATTCATGGATTGGCCAGCCTACAACCGCAGGTAGTCCAGTATTGGCCGAAATCCGGGCATGATCAGTGTAGCTTTCACCAGCTGCTTCGACGATCACTGGTTGGCCTTTAATATTTTTTTGCAACCACTCGATTGCAGCAAAATCCTCAGGATAACGTTCTTCAAGATAACGAGTTCCATCAAGACCTCTATAATTTCTGAAGCTATCATAATAACTCCTCACCGCAAGGATTGGGTATAAAAGAGCGAAGGCGAAGAAGAAAAGAAAAAACATCAGCCAAGAAGACACCCACGGTCCGCTCTTTTGTTCCAGAGCGTCCCTAATTCTTGAGAGGGCATAAGCGCAAGATATGGCCAAAAGTATCCATGACTGATACGTCACTTTAAATACTGTATTTGATCGATAATAATCTCCACCATAAATATCTTTAACATAGATTATTTCGGTGAGAATTATTAGAGAAAATGCAATTGCCATAAAAATCAGGGCGGCATAATCGAAACTTCCTTTTTCCAAACGTTTGGTCCAAAAAAGGAAGACGAAGCTTGCTGTCAAAAATCCCCAAAAACCCCAAAGCAGAAAGATTAGTCCCAAGGGCGATGGTGAGTGGACAAAGCCGATGCTTGTTGCGATGGGTTTAAAATTAATAAAAAACGGCAGGAACAAACTGACGGCAATCACTGCCAAAAGGATGACCAAGGAGGTAGTTTTGATGATTACTTTTAGGGAAAGTTTTTCTTGGTTGAGAAATATATAAAGGATGATGGCTCCTGAAACAAGGAGATGTATCGGGAAATCCCAGCTGCTGGTTGCATACATTGCTCCCAGAACAAAGGCTAAAAAGAAAAAATTGGCAGGCAAAATTTTTCTTTCAATGACAAAAGAAAATATAAGCGCAATAGTCAAAAGTACGAATGGCATATCCATAAGATGAGCATGAAGATCGGAGACGACGTAGGTGTAGGCGGGAAATTCGTTGATTACGAAAGGTACGAGCCGTGAAGCATCAGGATACCAATAGGCGGAAATACCTTTGGCAAATATCGTTAGAGTATGGAGATTGCCGATAATTGCTACAAATAGAAATACCAAGACCCCAGTCCAGTATTTTTTGGTCAAAGTAAAAAGGATGCTAAAAGAGCTGATTGCAACAAGCGCCAAAGTTGATGAAAGTGCAAGGTTGAAGGTGACATTAGAGGGAAGACCAGACAGTTTGGTTAATAAGGCGACAGTGAAATGGCCAAAATAATAATAATTTATTGTGCCTTGTGACCACCACATATCTAAAGGGGGCATAAATTGACCGCGCAGTATGGAATTTATAAACCCAAAATCCATAAACTTTTCTAAGCCGTTAATGTCTGGTTGAAAGCCGCGGATTATACTCCAGCCGAAGAGTACAATTAGAAATAAGACTTCCTCAAAGATGATGGTTTTAAGGGTGTTTTTCTCAAAGAAGGACTTTATTCTAAACCCAAGATATTTAATTGTTAAAAACCAAGAAAGAACGGCAAGGAAAATCAAGAAAAAAATTATTGAAAATTGGGAAAAGGGCAGAATATGGAGGGAAGCAAGAAGCCAAACGAGATAGGAAAGTAAAAGGATGCCCAGAGTTTTTGCTAATCCCCAACCGTGGTCCGAAAATTTCTTAAAAAGTATGGAAGATATGGGGAAAACAGAGAGGCCTATGAGATCAAGTATTAGGAGCCATAAAGTAATTTGGGCGAGGTCTGTCAGCATTAGTTATGAATCCTTATTAAGATTGTAGGCGAAGTTTGAAAACTTTTAAAGATATGAAATTTAGTGCAAATCATAGGCTTGGAATGTTCTATTTTGAAAATATCTCTTCCAGCCGCTTAATACTTTTGAGATTTTCTTGGACATTTTTTTTAGGTTTTTTTGTCAGCCAAAAGAATTTAACTTTAGGATTGCGTTGGGCTAAAAATTCAAGAAGTGGCAAATCATCATCAATGTAAATATCTATTTTATGTTTTTTTATAGCTGCATCTTTGAAGATATGAGGTTGTTTATTTTTGAAATTGAATTCTAAGCCGCAGAATAACTCCGTGAGATGATGTTTTTTAAGCAAATTTTTTGTGATGTTTTCCAAAAAACCAAACCTGCCAGAGATAAGATAGCGTTTGTGGGAATTGGTTTTGGCCAGTTCAGCAAGAAAGGCAACATTTTCTTTTATCGGAGGCCTAAGGAGCGACCCGTGACTTAAACCTCTTATTATCTGCTCTGTCTTTGAGGGATAACGGTAGGCAAGAATATGATCATGTTTTTTATAAATCCAATCAACTAATTTTCCTGGAATAAATGGAGGGTAATTAATAAATACCTTATCGAGATCAAAACCGATATTCATGAGATTTAATAGGATTCAAAAAGTCTTCCCCACTTAGTTTGGAAAAATTTCTTAAGTCTTGGTTTCCCAATAATATTATACCAATATAAGTCGTGGTAAATCGTTGAGGCCAAATATGACCAGGGAGCAATTATGGATTGGAGAAGAAGCTTTTCGATTCCAAAAGGCAATTTGTGGTAAATGAATTTTTGCCCTCTCGAAGCAAATGTATCTGCTCTTTTAAAACCCCACGATTTAGGTAGTGGAATATTTATACTTGGAGAGGTGGTTCCTAAATTATTTTCTTCTGCCAATTTTAAATATTTTATTTTCTGCGGGTCAAACCCCATTACTTTAGTGACTACCGAATCAACAGCAACAAGATCAGGTGAGGCAAAAAGATAGTTCTTTTCGTGCCATTCCATTGCTCTTGGACCAGAACCTGACCCTGCAATAGTCCCATCTATCACCCCAAAAATTCCGGGATGTATTTCTTTTTGGATAGTTAAGAGGTCGACTAGGGCTTCATGGATGTAACGATGGGCAAAATGTCTGACTTCTTTAAGCATGCCGAAATAATTTTTAATAGTTCCTGTTGTGGTGGTAAAAACGTGCATTTTTGCAGTTGCAAGATGAATAATGTTTTTACCAAAAATAATTTCTGGCAATAAAATTCCGTCTTTAAAAATCTTATCTAGAACCAACATTTTATGTTTTGGTTTATATCGAACATATTTTTCTTCCGTAAGATAATGCATTCTAACTCCGTACTTATCAAGGACCTTGTTCCATTTGTTGTTGATACATCCTTCATAAACATCCGTTACGACCGTTTTATTTTCAACAGGGATTATCTGTTTCGGATCTATTCCGTCTTCGATTAGAGTTTTTATTACTCCTTCTAACTGCCAAGGTGGCGTCGAACAAGCCGGATAAAATTTAGTCCAAGAGAGGTTAAGTTTTAAAACTATGTTCTTTGATTTGTCCAAACTTTTTGAATAGGAAGATTGGCGAAGTAATTTTTGATAATTCCCCAAAATGGCATCTGGTGAGGTTTTGAGAATAAAGACGTAGCTCATCGGTTTTTAAAAGTGTAACATAACTATTTTTCGGGTGGAACAATTACCATCGAACTTGCAACACGATTTATGTTGTCATCAATGTACATGAGGTTATACTGGGATGATGACGGAAATTTTTCAAGCAATTGCCGTTTAACTAATGTATTTTGCGTAATATCGGTCATAAAAAACATTAGGCCTCTTCCGTTGGTACGTTCCACTTTAAGAAGGTCTTCTTTATGTTCAAACCATGTGTAATGCTTTTGAAACGGATCTCCTCCTCGATAAGTAAGAAAAGTCAACGCATCTCGAGGGTAATTATCTATTAAATAAAAGTTGTAGTTTTCTTTATTCTCATTCATAAAATTGGCCACAACCGTAGTCTCTGGATAAAAACCCCATTTTTCTTGACGATTTTTTGAAAGATATTGGTGGTAACTATCAACAATAGTTAGGGTACAGATTACTATTGTTAATATCCAGACTGTGTATCTTATGGGCAAAAATACCTTTTTAAATCTTTTGGTGAAAATGATAACTGTAGCAGCCCCTTGACCGATTATGAGGTATAGTGGAACAAGGATGCTAAAGTTGTGGTTCCAATTTGGGACGCTGAGTATTCCTGGCAGAAAGCCGAGAAAAAACCATGCTACGATTATAAAAGATTCAAATTTTAAAATTGTGAAGAGGAGACTTATAAACCCAATGAAAAATATACATCCTGGAATTCGTTCTAATAGTGGTTCGTCAACAAAAAAATCATCCCCCCCCGCTCTATAATACAGCATTCCCAAGGAGCCCTTGAGATTGTCAACCAGTGGTTTAAAAGAGCCGCTTTCTTTAATTCGATTAGCAACAGAGAGAGATTGAGCTCTACCAGTGAAGGTTTGCCAATCATGTATTGCAAATTGAAATAGTGGCCAAATTACGATTAAAAAAGCCATCAAGAGAAGTGAAAGGTTTTTAACTAAAGATCCAAGTTTGGGCCGATGGATAAAATACCAAAAAATAATGATGACCAAAACAATAAGAGGAGTGATTCTAGCAGCTCCATAAGTGTTTAAAGTTAATGCAAGGGTGGTACCAGTGGCTATATACAGAATCGCCTTATTTTTGGTAAGTGCTTTATATAGAAGATATAAGGTGATTGCTTGAAAAAGTGGGACAAGAATTGCCAGCCAGCCAGCTTTACTTATTGTCATATGCCAACCTGATATGGAAAGGAAGAATAAAGAAAACAGTGCAGCGAGATTATTTTGAAGCAGTCTGGCTAATAAATAAAAAACGAAAAGAGTTGCAATACCTATCAAAACAGAAGCTAAGCGCAAAATTGTCGGGTCAATTCCGAACAGGAAGAAATTCAAAGCTAGCCAGTAGTGATAAAGAGTTTCTCCTACCCAACCGGTGTAATAAGGAATGTAAGCAGGTAATTTATGCCAAAGCTCAATTGCCACCATTCCGTTTAAGGCGGCGTCATGGTTTAGCCCAAACGGAACAGTTTGGAACCGATACAAACGAAAGAACACACCTAGCCCAAAAATGGCTAGCGACACTAAAAGCTCTTTGTTTAAAATTTTATTTAAGATTACTTGGGAAAAAGTCTTGGTAATCAATTTCTGTGCCATCTTTTTTGAAAATCATCACTTTTGGATGGTCATAGACGGTGAAGGTCTCGTCAGGGGATGAATCGTCAATCTCATAGTTTAAAAATGGTATTTTTGGAAAGACAGAAAACTGAGCTACTTTGATGAAGTTCAGCTGGTTGTTGAACAATTGTTTGTAAAATTCGGCTGTCCTTTTATAACAACGCCCAATCGGTAATTTTTCGCAGTCTGTTAATCTCTGTAATGAGCGATAATTTCGGTTGCTGGAAATAATAATATAGTCGGCGCTGGCAAGAGCTTGATTTATAGTAGTCCATTTGTTGGGAGAATCATCCGATTCATTCATCGGCAGTTCTATAATTTGGTAATTGTGCGGTTTGCCCATAGGAAGTTTGTCATCCCAGCTTTCTTGAGCAAGAATTGATCCTTCCGGTATGTTGTTAAGTATCCATTGCGAGGCTGTAGTCCTTGAGTGGGTTTTTGAATAAATGTTTATAAATGAGATAGGCCAAATTAAAATCAGGATTAATAACACTAAATAAAGAATAAATAATGTTATAGTTTGGATTTTGAGTTTGGATTTTAAGAATGAGAACGTATGGTTGATTAAGACAGCGGCTGATAGACAGAATAAAGGATATAGAGGCAACAAATAACGTATATAACCGATGGCAAATTTACCGACCACCAAAAAATAGATCCAAAAATATAAAAAAACTATCAGAAGCTCGACTCTGCGGCCAGTTTTAGTTTTTGCTGTTCCTAAATAGGTTGTATAAAAGACTCCTAAAAAAGCAACAGTAGCCAGCGTCGGTCCCAACCCCCAAAGAAAGATTTGTTTAATTTCATATAAATAAGGAGGCTTGCCAACATATTGCAAAGTGTAGGGAAAAGTAAAAGCACTTTTTGTCATTTGATATTGCTCGAGCATGTGGCGTTTGAAGGTAGGGAAATCAATTGCCGCAAATGGTTCAAAGATGAGAAATGTTGCCAAAGTACAAAATACTATCAAACCACCACTTAAAATTGCTTTTTTGCTCGCTAGAGAAAATTTTGATAAGGATATTTTGATACGGTGTTCTCTTGTAAAAAATTGATGCAAATTAATAATGATTACGGTTATTCCTATAGGTACAATCAAAAGAAAGGCACTAAATTTAGTAGCTAAACCCAATCCAAAAAATATGCCAACCCATAACGCTTTTTGCTTACTGGGATTTTCATAAAAGTCTAAAAGTTTATATAAAGTGAGAGTTATAAAAAAAGTTAAAGGAGTATCTACTGCATAAAAATGGGCGTTCTGGATTGGTAACACCGACACTGTATACAAAAAAGAGGCAAGAAGACCAATGCTATGATTGAAAAGTTTTTTGGCTATAAAGTAGATGAGAATAACTGTTCCAATATCAAAAAGAGCGGACAAAAATCTTCCTACCAAGTTAATGTTGTCATATATGCCAAAGGAAGGGTGTAGAGAGCTGGCAAGAAACCCTGCCATTCTCAAAAGGTATAAAGGGAAACTACCGTAAGGAAAAAAATGGGGATTCAGGGTGCTTTCTGAAGTTAAGATTTCTTGCCATTCTTTCCCTGTCTGTGGTAGGCGGATATTAGTTACAACCATGGTAATTGCCCGTTCGTCCGGATGGAGATGTTGGCCTTGATCGAAGTTTAGGCCGTAAATTCGCAAGATTGCTGCCAACAGGATAATAAGTAGAAGGATTTTTTTCGAATTACTTTTCAAGAGACCTTGCATAATCCTCCTTGGTTAACGATATGCTCTTCTTAAATACCCTAATTACAGGATGGTCAAAAACACTCCACGTTTCTTCAGCAGCCTCATCAGGAAATTCCATCTTCAGACCAAGAAAGGATAATTTAGGATAGGAATGGAATTCCTTGATTTGCTCAAAACCAAGTTTACCAGTAAAAAGGGCATTGTAGAATTTGGCGGTTCGAGGAAATTGGTCCGGTAAACGGAGATGATTTGCAAAGACTCGGCGGCTTTGGACTAAAAAATAGTCGGCTTGTTCAAGAGTTTCAGTTACCTTTTGGCGAGCTGACTCATTTTGTTCAAGATCATACATATCAAGTGAGATACGGTTAAAGTCACCATTTAGTGGCAAATCAACTGTGTTTGCACCTTCAACTGCAAAAACTGAGCCTAGAGGAGTCTGAGATTCAAGCCAGCGAGAGGCAGTCAACCGCACATCATGGTTCGTATAGATAGCGAGGAAAGCCAGGGACCAAATAAATGACAGGATGATGGTTAAAGAGATGCAAAATAAGCACAGTTTTTGCAAGATTTTCGTTTGATAGAGTTTAAAGAAGAGATAGGCAGTAAAAATAGCAAAAAAGGGGAAGATAGGAGCTATATAGCGCGTCCATTTGATAAAAAGAAAGGCATTAGAGAGAGATAAAAACAAGAAAGCCGTAAATATCAACAGAAGCTCTTTTGCAAGTTTTTTAGTAAAGAGTTTCTTGATGATATCTACAGTCATTAATAACAATCCACCTAGACCAAAGCTCATTATCATTGGGCCGAGTGCAAATGGCAGAATCTTTACAAGTTGGAAGAGAATGGGCGTCGTTCCAATAAATTGTCTGGTATAGAAGACCTGGATTTCTCCTGAGGCAATCTTGCTTTCATAAATGATTGTGTTCCGGAAAGTCTGAAAATCCAAAAGAGCATAAGGAGAAGTTAGCAAAAAAGTCATGAGTACTACACCTAGGCTTAATAAAGTAAAAAATATAACTTTCCGGAATTGAGGCAGGAATTTAAAAGTTAGCGCTAGTATTACAGTTGGGACAAATGCTAAAGAACTTACTTTTGTCCCTAGGGCCAGCCCCAAAAATACTGAAGCAAAGATAAGACTTTTAATATCGAGGAAGCTAGCCTTTTGGACAAATTTTATTAAAAATAAAAGAGAGCAAAATAGAAAAAATGTTAAATTTGTTTCTGGAGTGGCAAAATGAGCTTGTTGAATGAGACCGGCAGTTGTTGCTGTCAGAAAAGCAGAAAATAAAGCCCATTTTTGGTTGAGGAATGATTTGCAAATTAGAAAGACAATCCAGATAGTGAGGGCAGAAAATAATGCTGAATAGAAACGGCCAATTAACAACGGGTGGAGAAAGGATGATAGTTGATTGCCGATAAGGGGCAGATGGGTGAAAAATTCTCGGGTAAAATA
>Ga0315280_10004662_pt1 | contig 20062 bp, 14 predicted proteins | sample YL17G06_40_MG_FD_203697 | JGI IMG/M metagenome (GOLD analysis project Ga0315280, IMG submission 203697) | Sediment microbial communities from Yellowstone Lake, YNP, Wyoming, USA - YL17G06_40 | ecosystem: Environmental > Aquatic > Freshwater > Lake > Sediment | place: USA: Wyoming | collected... | reverse complement strand
GCGGCCTTTGGCGGGCGGTGTAGTCGGGGAAGTCGGGCTCGGGCGAAGGGCCGACGGTGACGATGGCGTGCGTCACCTTGCCGATCCGGCCGCTGCGGCACATCTCGCACGAGTCGCGGAGCTTCTGCTCGTTGTTGCTGCGGCGCTGGGTGCCGAGCTGGAAAATGCGGCCATAGCGCCGCATGGCCTCGACCATCGCCTTGCCCTCGCCGATCGTCAGCGAAAACGGCTTCTCCGTGAAAACGTCCTTGCCCGCCTTGGCCGCCATGATGCAGATGATCGCACGCCAGTGCTCCGTGGCGGAAACGACCACGCCGTCGATGTCACCGCGGGCCAGCACGTCGCGGAAGTCAACGTAGGTTTTGCAGGCCTGGTACGTGCCGCGGCCCTTCGCCTTGGCGGCCATCTGCTCCACAATGGCCAGGGCCTGCTGGCGCACGCCGCGGATTGGATCGCAGACGGCCAGGCTCTCCGCGTCGTTGCGGCCGGTGAACTCCTTGACCAACTGGCGGCCGCGTCCGCCGGGGCCAAGGAATGCCAGCCCGATCCGCTCGTTCGGGGCCGGGCGCCCCGAACTGCCCAGGGCCGACGACGGCACGACCTGTGGCGCAGCCACCGCACCGATGCCCGCCGCGAGTGCTCCTTGGAGGAACAGCCGCCGCTGGAGTCGTTTCACTTTCTTCATGATTGTCCCTCCTGGTCAGACTTCCGAAGTCTCGAAGACTTCGGAAGTCTAAGCCGTCACTCTAAAGGGTAAAGCCCACGGGTTGCAACCCGTGGGCTTTGAATTACTCTCATCGCGACGGCGCTGCCACCGCCGGCAGATCGCCGATGGCGAATTGGATTCCGGCCAAGTAGTGGCGCAACAGGATCGGGTCGCGGTATACCGAAGCCACGTGGCCGAGCGAGCAGTAAAACACCCGGCCTTTGCCGTACTGCCGCACCCAACTGACGGCATAGTCCTTGTCCGGGCGGGTGCCGGGGTCGCGGGTCTTGGCCGGATCGAGGCTCAAGAGTATCCGCTGCTTCGCGCGCGAGTAGGGGGGCGAGCGGAAGAAGTAGATTTCGTCCTGGACTTGGAAGCTCTTGCCGTTCAGGGGCCGGCAGAGCGGATGGCCGGGCTCCTCGGGCCTGATCCAGACGGCCTCGGTGACGTGGCCGGCGTAGGTCCCGCCCAGCAGTTCCATGTACTCCGGCCACTGCACGGAGCAGGTGGCCCCGTGGATGCCGACGAGCCCTTTGCCCCCGGCCACGAAATCCAGAAAGCTCTTCTTGAGCACCTTTTCTCGTTCCTTGGCCGCGGCCTGCTGGTCTCTGGGCAGCTTCTTGAAGTCAAACGGCAGGAGCGGGTTCGACTCGTGGGTGTTGTTCATCACCACGGCGTCGAACTGGCGGAGCCGCTCGGGCAGGAACATGGCCGGGTCGCCGCTGGAAGTGGCCTCGAAGGCCCCGCTCTTGCGGCCCAGGATTTCCATGGCCTGGAAGCAGGCCGCCACCGACTCCGGGTGCGTCGGCACGCGGCCGTAGACCAGCACCTTGCGCGGCTTTGCCGGAGTGGCGGGGGCCTTGTCCGGAGCCGCGGCCTCGACGGCCCGGGCCTGGGCGTCGGTCAGAATGACCTTGGGATGGTGTTCCTCTTGGGCGCGGGAAGCGGCCGGAAGGACGGCCAGCACGAGGAACGTCAACACGGGTGCGAAGCGAAGCATGATCTCACTGCCTTTCGGAAAAGCTGTCAGCTATCGGCCGTCAGCTATCAGAAAGCTGATGGCTGACTCCGCGTTGGGGCAGCAGTTGCACTGCTGCCCCCAGGAGGGCAGGCATTCTTGCCTGCCCTTGACAGGCAGACAGGAATGTCCGCCCTCCGCTTGTCTGGCAGACAGGAATGTCTGCCCTCCGCTGGCGCTGGTGCGGCAGTGCAACTGCCGCACCAACCTACCCGTGCAAATCCGCCGCGACGAAATCGAGCCCCACGTCCAGGAGCGTCTCCTTCTTCGGGATACCCGTTTTCGTGTCCCAGCCCATGGCCTCCAGGTAATCGCGGACCTGGGTGTCCACGTCCACAGTGACCCCCTTGAGCGGACCGGCCTCCAGGGGCGGCGAGCCGATGAGCCGGCCAGGGAGCGAAAAGTCCACGTTGCGCATCCCCTCGCGAAGGTTGAAGGCCACGCGCAGGGCCGCGATCCGGGCGCCCGTCTTCTCCACCGAGTCCGGCGTGAACTCGTGCCCCGTGCTGAGCGTCAGCAACTCCGGCACGAACTGCGGCGGCAGACACACCCAGGCAAACATGCACACCCCTGCCGCCGTGGCCGCATGATAATGGTCGCTCACCACGCGGTGGATGCGCCCCTTGCCGCTGTACTTGTACTTGTCGATGGGCTCGGTGACCAGGCCCGGCGGGGCGAACTGGGCCTCGACGGTCCAGGCGCTGAGCTGCGTGTGCCGGGCGGGCGTGGCGTCCATCTTGTAGCTGGTGGCCAGGCCGGGATTGAGCCGCGGGTCGTGCATCGGCACCTCTTCGCCTTGGATGTGGATGGCGTATTGCTCGGCCCCGCGCCCGATCCGCTCGGCGGCCCGCTTGGCCCCGTCGCCCAGCACCTTGCCGAAGCCCGTGCCGGCGCCGATGGCCCGGGTGATCTGGACGATGGCGTCGGCATTTCCCCATTGGAGCTGGATCCCGCCGGTGTCCTTGTCGGTGATGATTCCGTTCTCATAGCACTCGATGGCGAAGGCCACGGTGCAGCCTGTGCTGATGGTGTCGAGTCCCTGGCGGTTGCAGATCTCGTTGCAAAGGTTGATCGATTCCAGGTCGTCGTTCAGGCACAAGGTGCCGAAGGCGCCGAGGGTTTCATACTCGGGCTTGTGGGTGCGGGAGGCAAAAGGGCCATCCTCGACCACGGTGTCTCCGCCGCACCCGATCGCGCATTTCCAGCAGGCGTACTTCTTGCGCTGAATGCTCATCACCTTGTCGTCGCTGATGTTCTTGGCGTTGGGGAAATCCGCGGGCACGCCGGCCCAGTTCTTGATCGGGGTATCGCCGCTGGCAGCGGCCCCGGCGGTCATGCCCGCGGTGCCGTACTGATGGAGGAACTTGTACATCCCCTGCTCCTGCATGAACTCGCGGTACCGGGAGATGGCCTTCTTGAGGCCCTCGGGGTCGGCCAGGGGAGTCTCGCCGTCGCCGACGGCCACCACGGCCTTCAGCCGCTTGGAGCCCATCACCGCCCCCAGGCCGCTGCGTCCCGCCGCCCGGCCGCGGTCGTTGATGACCGCCGCCAACAGTTGCATCCGCTCCCCGGCAGGTCCGATGCAGGCGGGCACGGCTTTCTTCCCGTAAAGGCTCTTGACCACGTCCTCCAGCTCGTTGGTGTCCAGGCCCCACCACGCGTCTGCAGGGAGGAGTTCCGCCTTGCCTTCGCGGAGCAGCAGATACACGGGCTTGGAACTGATGCCGCTGAAGATCACGCCGTCGAAGCCTGCGGACTTCATGGCGGGCCCGAAGGTGCCGCCGGAATTGGCGTCGCCCCACGTGCCCGTCTTGGGGCTCTTGCCGACGACGAAGTAGCGGTTGCCGCTCACGGTCGGCGTGCCGGTCAGCAACCCGGTGAAGAAGCCCAAGTGGTTGTCCGGCCCGAGCGGATCGACTCCCGGCTTCTGGAGCTTGTAGAGGTAATAGGCCCCCAGGCCATAACCTCCGAGGTACTTCAAGTAGACCTCGTCGCTGGGCTGCTCGACGGAGATTTTCTGCGCGCCTAGATCGACGTGGAGAATCTTGCCCGTGGTTCCCGGCACTGCCATGGTAATTGCTCCTTTTGACGAAAGTCGCCGCAGCCAAAGCTATCAGCCGTCAGCAGTCAGGCATCAGAAAGCCGATGGCTGATCGGTGAACGCTGAAAGCTGATAGCCACCATCCGGCGTTCAGTCTAGGGGGCCTGCGGGAGGGCGTCAAGTGAGGCTCAGCTTGTCCACGCTGCCGGAGAAAGCTACGATGAGAGAACAGGCAGTCCCCGTCGGGCGTGGAGATCGCTATGGCCAAGTATCAGGTGTTGCTCATTGAGTCTCCCGAGGGATGGCAGCCGGCGTCGCCGGACGACGTGCCGCCGGAGCCGGGGCCGCCGGTGGAGACCCTGCGCGAGACCGAGGAGTTGTTCGCCGCCGTGCGCCGGGCCGTGGTGTACAACGAAAAAGCCCAGCGGGACCAGCGAAAACGTTGGGCCGTCGTGGTGGAGCCGGGTTCGCTCGGCCGCACGCGGGTCCGGGCCCGGCTCTGCACCCCGCTCAGCTACAAAGTGGCGGCCATCTGGTGGCCCACCGGCTGGGAGCCCCAGTCGCCCTCGGACGTGCCCAAGTGCGCCTGGAAGGCGCCAACCGCGGCGACACGCCCCGGCTCGGAAGGGGACATCGACCCCAAGCCGCTCACGTACCCGCAGGCAACGGCAGTCGTGCGCGGCCTGAACGAGCAGGCCATGCGGCACGCCGGCAGGATGTGGTACGTCGTGATCGCGGTCGAGAACGAGCCGGTCTCGCAGACCGTCTCCCACGACGCCTCGGGGACGGAGACGAGCGTCGAGGTTCGCCGGATGCACGTAGTGCGGCCGGAAGAGGGAGGCGGCTCGGGAGATTGCTCCCATTGCCCGGCCGAGAGCTTCGATTGCGGCAGCGCGGCTTTGCCCGGCGTGCAACCGACGCTGCAAACCATCGAGACCCGCAAGGCGTGAAGGTCTGACGAGCCGCGTAGGACGGATCTGTAATCCGTCCCATTTCCCGCGCACGGATTGGGAATCCGTCTACTCCGATCCCCTGCGGTCCCGCTATTCCGCGCGGTAGCTCAGCCTCTCGGCTCCCTCTGCCAGATCTTGCGGATCAACCGCAGGCTCCGTTCCACGGTGCTCAGCGAACAACTGAGTTTCGCCGCGATCTCTTGGTTGCTGTAGTCCTCCATCTTGGCCAGGGCTACGGGCCGCAGATCGTCGTTCAACTCCGCCAGCAACCGCGAGGACTCCTCGGCCACCAGGGCAGCGAACTCCGGCGTGGGCGCATCGCCGATGAGCCCTGCCAAGCCCTGCCCGGCGCAAGAGGAATCGCCGGCATTCAGCGCCGATTCTCCGCGCACTCGCCCGCCGCCGCGAATCGGACGCCCGAAGTGCCGTTTCTGATCGATGGCCTTCTGGGCGGTCATCGTGATCAGCAGCCGCCACAAGTCATCGCGCTCCGATAGCTTGGGAAACCGGCCCTGCTGGGCCGCTCGGCAGAACGCGGCAAACGCGCTTAAGGCCACGTCTTCTTCGTCGGCCACACGCCGCGGGGCGTCCGCGAGTTTCCGGCGGGCCAAGTGGACAAGCCGGTGGAAATACCGCTGCCACAGGGCCCGGACTGACTCCTCGTCGCCCTGCTTGGCGCCCACAATCCACTCGCTCACCGATGGCCGTGTTCCAGACCCCATGCCCTGTCGCCTCGGCGGCCCTGAGTGCGTTGCTGAAAGGATGCCGCAAAGGGTATCATGCCCGCCCGGGCTGGTCAACGGGTGGTCCATCGAGGGGGTGAGTGGCCGCGGAATCGAACTGGTTCCCGAATCTTGAAGGGTCCGAAGACCCGTTGTCGGTAAACGGGATAGGGGCCGCACCGCCGTCTCCTCGCACCAGACCCAAAGACCCTTTTTCGCTCGACCTGAAGGAGGTTCAGCCATGCAAGTCCGCTGCCGATGGTCGCCTACGATTGCCGCCGCTCTGGTCCTGGCATGGGCTGTGGGCGAGGCACCCGCCGCCCCGCCGAAGGGGCAAGATCGCGATTCCGCACGCCAAGCCGCTCCTGTCCCGTTCGATCCGCAGGCGGCCTCGGATGTAATGGCTGCGGGCGAAGCGCAGGCCGCCGAGGGTTCTCTGGCTTCCTTCGTGGAGGTGCAGTTCAATCGACTCAGACAAGCCCTGCCGGGAAACGAAGACACCTGGTTTGTGCTCGTCATGCAGGAGAATACCTCCAACGGGAGAGCTCTGACCAGCCGCCGTCGATTCGCGATCGTTCAGGGCCGCACGGCCGCTGCCCAAGCCGTGACGGCCTTCCTCACCGACGCCAAGCGCGTACGGAAGGGTTTCCGATACCGCGCGTTCGCCAATCCGGCGCAGGCGCAGGCCTGTTGTCTGGCGCTGATGCAATACAGTGTCCGGACCGGCTACCAGTGCAGTCTCCGGACCGGCTCCTGACCAACGCAGTCGCGTCGGCGGCCCAACGCTGCATCCCTCCCTGGCCTATCCCCCGCTTGAGTACCCCGCAGTGGCTGCTATACTGAGTAAAATCCGGCCCCAATGGGTTGCGAACCTCGGGCACCAGAGCGGTGACACCATGGGCGAGAAGGCCGAGCATACCGATCCCGCGCTTCCCGTCGCCAACCTGCTCGAAATCGACAAGGTCTGCCGAGAGTTCGAGGCGGCCTGGAAGGCAGGCCAAGCCCCGAAGGTGGACGATTTCCTCGGCCGGGTGGATGAGCCGCTCCGCGACGAGTTGCGGCGCGAGATCCAGACCATCGACGCCGAGTTCCGCGGCAAACGCCCCAAGGACGCGCCAAGCCCGAAGGTCTTCGTCCAGCGCCTGCTCGACTCCGGCCTGATGACCGCCGCCGAGTATGAGGCCTTCGATCGCTCGCTCCCCGAGGACGCCCGGCCGCAGACCGCCGAGGGCGTCGCCCAAGAGATGCACTGGCGGGGATTGCTCACCAAGTTTCAGGCCCACGCGGTGTACCAGGGCAAGACGCGGGGGCTGGTCGTGGGAAACTACGTCGTGCTGGACAAGGTCGGCCAGGGGGGCATGGGCTACGTGTACAAGGCCCAGCACCGGAAGATGAAGCGGGTCGTGGCGCTGAAGGTCCTTCCTTCCGGGGCCACAAAGTCCGCCCAATCCATTGGCCGGTTCCAACGCGAGGTCGAGGCCGCCGCCAAGCTCACCCATCCCAACATCGTCACGGCCTACGATGCCGACGAGGCCCACGGCGTCCGCTTCCTGGTCATGGAACACGTCGAGGGCAAGGACCTGCACTCGGCGGTCCAAAACGAGGGGCCGCTGGCGGTCTCGGTGGCCGTCGACTGCGTGGTCCAGGCAGCGCAGGGACTCGAATATGCCCACGGACTCGGAGTGAGCCACCGCGACATCAAGCCCGCCAACCTGCTGTGGGACCGGCAGGGGAAGGTGAAGATCCTCGACATGGGCCTGGCCCGGGTCGAGGCCCTGGGTGCGTCGGACCCAGGCCTCTCGCACAGCGGCCAGTTTCTGGGCACGCCCGACTACATGGCCCCCGAGCAGGCCCTCGACGCCCACCTTGCCGACGCCCGGGCCGACGTCTACAGCCTTGGGTGTACGCTGCACTACCTGTTGACCGGGCGGGCCGTCTACGGCGGGGAGAACATCGCCCAGCAGATCCTCGCCCATCGGGAGCACCCGATTCCCTCGCTGCGGGACCAGCGGCCGGACGTGCCCGAGTGGCTGGATGCCGTCTTCCGAAGGATGATCGCCAAGCGGCCGGAGGACCGGGAGCAGTCAATGGCCGAGGTGATTGCCGAGTTGCAGCAGTGCGAGTTGCCGCCAGGGTCCACGCCGCTGCCAACGGGGCCCGCGCCAGTTCCAGTCTCAGAGACGCTGGGGCTCGGCCGCGGGGACGCGAGCACTCCGCCGGGCGGCCTGGAGTGGCCGTGGCAGGACGAGATCTCCTTGCCCCCTCGATGGGTCCCGCGGGCCAGGCGGCCGGCTTTCCCCTGGGCGCTTGTGGCGCGGCTTTCCAAGCGGCAGAAGATCGGCCTGGCGGCCGGGCTGGGGGCGACGTTTCTCGTGATTCTGCTCGGCGTCATCATCACCCTGCGCACGGCCGATGGAACGCTGATCGTGGAGATTAACGAGCCCGGAGCCACGGTTCAGGTCCTCAGCGAAAAGGAGGAAGTGCAGATCGAGCGGAAGGGAGAGAAGGGGGGCATCAGCATCCGCGTGAAGCCGGGCAAGCACCGGCTCCGCGTGGAGAAGGACGGGTTTGAACTCTTCACCCAGGAATTCAGCATAGCTGCCGGCGGGAAGGAGACGATCAAGGCGCGACTGGAGAAGACACCAACCAGCAGCCAACAGGCAGCGACCGGCAAGCCCCCGCCCCCCGTGCCCGAAGTCGCCAGCCAGGCAAAGCAAGCGGAAGGCGGGAGTCGGCAAGCGGAAGGGGGCGGACAGCAGGGGCAAGGCGCTCCGCCGCTGGCGGTGGCGCCGTTCGACGCGAACAAGGCGAAGGAGCACCAGGAGGCGTGGGCCAAGCACCTCGGCGTGCCGGCGGAGGTAAGCAACTCGATGGGCATGAAGATGGTGCTGATCCCGGCGGGGGAGTTTACGATGGGTTCGCCGGATTCCGATTGGGACGCCAAGCGGGACGAAAAGCCGCACAAGGTGCGGATCACCAAGCCGTTCTACCTGGGCCAGTACGAGGTGACCGTGGGCCAGTTCCGGCAATTCGTCGACGAGAGCGGATACACAGACGCCGGGCAGTCATGGAAAACGGCGTTTCCTTCGCAAACCGACAACCAACCGGTGGTCAACATGAGTTGGAACGACGCGAAGGCCTTTTGCGATTGGCTCTCGAAGAAGGAGGGAAAGGAGCACCGCTTGCCGACCGAGGCGCAGTGGGAGTATGCTTGCCGCGCGGGCACAACGAGCAAGTGGAGTTTTGGCGACGATGAGAAGAATCTCGGCGCATATGCTTGGGTTGGCCGCAACTCCGGGGGCCAGACGCATGAGGTCGGCCAAAGGATGCCGAATGCGTGGGGCCTTTACGATATGCACGGGAACGCATGGGAGTGGTGCGAGGACTTGTATGAGAGCGCCTACTACGCTCGATCTCCCGCAGAGGACCCGTTGGGCCCACCTTCTGGGGCCAACCGCGTGTGCCGCGGGGGTTGCTCTGGCGACAGCACGCAGGCAGCCCGTTCCGCGGCCCGCAGCCAGTGCCCTCCCTGGCTCCGCGCTTTCCACCGCCACGGTTTTCGCGTGACGAGGACTCTGGACGCGAACAAGGCCAAGGTGGTGGTGGATTCTTCGGTGGCACATGTTCCAGGCGCCGGCACCCAGATCGCCAATGAAAAGGACGGCAGCGTCCTGGTATTGATCCCGGCGGGAAAGTTCCTTGCGGGGGACGACAAGTTCGAGGTGAATCTGCCGGCCTATTACCTCGGGCTGCACCCGGTGACGAATGCCCAATACAAGCGGTTTGTCGATGCCACGGGACACGAGCCGCCCCCTAAGACGCCCTGGGCGGACGCCGTTTGGGACGGCCGGGACTTTCCCGCCGAAAAGGCGGACCATCCCGTGGCCGCCGTCAGCCTCAACGACGCCGAGGCCTATTGCCGATGGGCCGGACTGCGGCTCCCGACGGAGTTGGAATGGGAGAAAGGCGCCCGCGGCATCGATGACCGGCAGTTCCCTTGGGGCGACGAGAAGGACGAGACGAGATGTCGCTGCCGCAACAACTGCGGCGGTGAGACGACGTGTAGCGTGTGGGAGTATCCCGAGGGACGCAGCCCCTGGGGCTTGCTGCACATGGCCGGAAACGTCTCCAATTACTGCGGCGAATTTTATGAGGAGGGCGCGTACGACCCGTATCGCCGCGGCGACCTGACGCCTCCGCCCGCCGGGAACGACATTATCTTGCGCGGCAAAGGCTGGTTCCAGAGTTTCACTAGCTATTACCGCTGCGCCTTCCCTGGCCTGCGCGACCGGTTGCTGGACGATCGCTCGCACCCGGATTACGGTTTCCGTGTGGCAAGAAGTGCGACAGCCGAGTCTAAAGCGGGCGATAATAAGTGAGCAACATCAGTGCGGCCTTGACCGACGTGAACAGGGAATCGCTTGAAATCTCGCTATTGGTGCGCTGAGCACGCAATGTCCTTTTGCCTTCGTCTTCTCTCTCCGGTCTTCTACGTCCTATCTTCTCTCTCGCCGTGCCGCCTCACCCGCCCAGTTTCGCGGCCACCCTGTCGATAAACGCCAGGCATTTGGCGAGGTCCGGCCGGGTCTCGCCGTGCTGCTCGTACTCAATGCCGAAGACGGGCTTGGCCTTCTGCCGGTAGACCTCCCGGAGGACGCCTTCGACGTTCCCCTTGCCCTCGCCCCAGGGGACGTCGGGGGCGTCGACCTTACCGACCTCGGTGATGTCCTTCAGGTGGAAGCTGATCAGGCGGCCTTCGAGCATCTTGACGCAGTCGACCGGATCGAGCCCGGAGCGGACCCAGTGGCCCGTGTCGCAGCAGGCCCCCAGCCGCTTGGTCCGCCCTTTGGTCGCCTTGACCACCGTTTCGGGGTTCCAGTAGACGGAGCTTGGCCGCGGATGGTTGTGGATGGCGACGCAGATCTCGTACTCGTCGCACAGCCGGGCCACGAGGTCCATGGCATCCAAGGGGGGCTCCGTCACGAAGTACTCAACGCCCAGCTTCTTGGCCCACTCGAACTTCTTGCGGCAGACGTCCTCCTTGTTGGGCATCTCGGCCATGTAGCAGCCGGCCAGCTTCATGCCCGTCTCCGCCAGCCGCTTCTTGACTTGCTCGCAGACCGCGGCCGGCATGGTTTCGTTGGTCTGGCCGTCCTGCTTTTCTTTGCTCACCGGCTGCCAGGAGAATCCCTCGACCAGCTTCAGTCCCAGCGAGGCGATCCGCCCCAGCGCCTCATAGAAGCTGAACTGGTTGAAGGTGTACGCGCAGCAGGGCACGCGCCAGCCGAGTTTCTCGGCCACTGGAGCACCGTTGGCATATCGTTTCTCAGGCCCGCCGGCCCCCAAGCAAGGCGTTTCCACGCTTACGAGTCCCATCGCGGCGCCCGCCGCGCCAGCCGCCTTAAGAAATCCCCGTCGGTCGATCCGCGTTTTCATCGCATGGCTCCTTTTCGTGTTTTCGTCCTTTCGGGCTTTCGTGATCTCCCCTTGCTTTGCCCCGTTTCCCAACGTCGCTCGTCATTATAGTTGCTTACTCTCAACGCAACAACATTCTGCCCCTTGACCGGTCGCGGTGGGTGTTTTAGCATGGCCTGCTGCTTTCGCCCTCTAGCTTCAGGAGATGGACTATGCACCGATCGTTTTGCGCGGCGCTCGTCTGCGGCTTGGTCTCCGCTTGCCGGGACCTTCCGGCGGCTGAGTACACCGTGATTGAGAGCGACAAAGAGATCAAGATCGTCACGCCGCAGTTGGAGGCGGCGGTGCGGAAGAAGGACTATGTGACCGGCGTCGCCGCGCAATCCTTCCTGGACAAGAAGACCGGCTTCCGCGACGCCGGCTTCGGCCTGGACATCGTCGATTGGATCATGGAGCCGGGAAGCGACGCGGCCTACCGCGACAAGCTCGACAGGGAGTTGGTCTACCGCTACGGCAACTCCTACCACGGCAACATCCCCAAGCGGTCGATCGAAGGCCCGCAGATCTGCACGCAGGCCCGCGAGCTCCATCCGGTCGTGATCCGCGGCAAGGACTTCGTCGCCGTGCGGCAGGACTACAAGTACCGCACGGCGGCCCCGGGCAAGAAGACCGGCTCGGTCTGGACGCAACTGCTCGTCTTCCCGGTCGGCAAGCGGTACTTCGTCTCCATGGACAAGATCGACGCCGTCAACGCCAGCGACGCGATGTTCCTGCGGCTCGACATGCCGGGCCACATCAAGCACAACCGCGGCGACACCTTCAGCCAAATCTACTTGAGCTATCTCGGCACGCTGCCCGCCGGGCGGTTCTTCGAGGATTTTCCGCCGGACGGCAAGTACCTCTACCGCCGCGGCGCGGACAACGTGCCGGACCGCTTCATCCGCGCCTACCAGTTGCGCGACCCGAAGACCGGCAAGACCGGGCCGTGGCTCGCGGGGATGACGCTCGATCCGTCCGTGGTCAGCGAGGCATGGTGCCACCAGCGGGGCTACGTCTGTATGATCGAGGAATTCGGCGGGCGCCCGATCAAGCCGGGCGAGTCGTTCAGCGCGGCCTTCATCGTCGGCTACTTTGACTCGATCGACCAGATGCAGCAGGTCTACGACCAATATAGGGGGCACACGCGCCTGGAAGCGTCCGCCGACGGCTGGAAGCTGCTCAAGTGACCCTCGGAGACTAGACCCTCATGACTCCTTCAAGACTCCCCCTCATCGTCTTAACTTCCCTCTCGCTCTGCCTCTTCGCGGCAACCCAAGGATCACTCGCCGCCGAAGACCAAGAAACCGATCCGCTGGTGCTCAAGAAGCTCGACCGGTTCCAGGACCTGAAGTTCGGCTTCTTCATGCACTGGGGGATCTACAGCCAGTGGGGCTGCATCGAGTCCTGGCCGCTGGTGGAAGAAGACAAGTGGGCTCGCCCCGACGATCTCAAGCCGTGGGTCGAGCGGAACAAGGACTTCCCGCGGTTCTTCGCCGACTACCGGGCGCTGAATACCACCTTCCATCCCAAACGGTTCGATCCGGAGAAATGGGTCCAGGCGGCCAAGGGGGCGGGCATGAAGTACGTCGTCTTCACCACCAAGCATCACGACGGCTTCTCGATGTTCGACACGCGCCAGACCGACTACCGCACCACGCACCCGTCGTGCCCGTTCCACGTGGACCCGCGGGCCGACGTGGTGAAGGCGGTCTTCGACACCTTCCGCCGCGAGGGTTTCGGGATCGGGGCCTACTTCTCGAAGGCCGACTGGCATCATCCGGACTATTGGGACCTAAGCCGGCCACACCGCTCGCGGAACGTGAACTATGACACGCGCAAGGAGCCCGAGAAGTGGGCCCGCTTCGTCAAGTTCACCCACGCCCAGATCGAAGAGCTGATGAGCGGCTACGGGCCGATCGACGTCCTCTGGCTCGACGCCGGCCAGGTCCGGCCGCCGCAGCAGGACATCGACATGCCGGGCTTGGCCGCCATGGCGCGGCGGCACCAGCCGGGGCTGCTCGTGGTGGATCGCACGGTCGGCGGGCGCTACGAGAACTACCGCACGCCGGAGCAGGAAGTACCCCCCAAGGCCCTGCCGTACGTGTGGGAAACCTGCATGACCATGGGCGACCAGTGGTCCTACAAGCCCAACGACAAGTACAAGTCCACACGGCGGCTGGTACACCTGCTGGTCGATATCGTGGCCAAGGGGGGCAACTTCCTCTTGAACGTCGGTCCCAATGCCGACGGCGAGCTGCCGCCCGAAGCGGTCTTACGCATGGAGGAGATCGGCCAGTGGCTCAACGTGAACGGCGAGGCGATCTACGGCACCCGGGCCGTAGCGCCCTACAAGGAAGGCCGCGTCTGCCTGACCAAGAAGGGAAACGCCATCTGCCTCATCTACCTCGCGGAAGAGAACCGCGACGCGCCGCCGGCGGAAATCGCGGTCCCCTCGCTCCGCAAGGTGCGGTCCGTGCAGATGTTGGGCACCCAGCTTGCGATTCCCTGGAGGATCGACCCCACGCGCGGACTGGTAATTCAAGTGCCGCAGTCAATCCAAGAATCGCCGCCGTGCAAGCACGCGTGGGCGTTTCAGGTCATTCCGGAGGGGTGAGGGTTGAGGGGCGGGCCGCCGTGCGCGCCCCGCTTGTAGGTTTTGCCGGAAGAGCGTAGAATACACAAGCGGCCGACTGGGTTTGTCGTGGCATCTTATGATCGACACCTTCCTTATCCGCAGGATCGCACGCGGTCGGCTCAAAGATGCGAAGGCGTTGCTCAGCGCGCGGCGGTGCGATGGTGCGGCATACCTGTGTGGATATGCCGTGGAGTTGGCGCTCAAGGCGAGGATTTGCCGTACGTTGAAGTGGCTGGGTTTTCCGTCAACCACCTCTGAGTTCAAGGAGTATCAGACACTAAAGACACACAACCTCGACGTCCTTCTTCATCTGACGGGGCGGGAGCAAGACGTGAAGACGCGGCTGCTCGCCGAGTGGTCCGTGGTTGCCGCATGGAATCCAGAAGCCCGATACCAGCCGATGGGCAAGACCTCGAGGAGCGACGCCGAACAGATGATTGCAGCCGCTGAGACCCTCTTGAGGCATCTATGAAGGAAACCGTGGAAAAACTGGCCGCCAAGGAGCGGGAAATGGCGGAGGAAAGGGGAGCGTTCTCCCTTTTCGCGCTCTTTCTGCGCGAGGACGCTGCCGACCAATGGGATCTGGTGGTCTCAGCGCCATGGATCAGCGCAGACAAGTTGGCGGCGCTCAAGTACATCGCGGGGAAGGTTCAACAGGCTCTTCGGCCGGACGATTTCCTGAAGGTCGCGCGTATCGTCGTCATCGATGAGGACAATCCGGCGCTTGAAGCGCTACACCGGACCATTCGCGTAGAGCACGGAACCGCGGAAATCCGCGACAGCGAGTTCTTCGGTCTGCCCATCAAGCATGCGTACCTGATCACCTCGCGCCCCATCGACGGGCAGGCATCGCCTCAGCCAGCCGCTCAAGGGACGTGAGCCGAATCAGGGGGGCAAACCCGGAAGCGGTCGCCGTGCGAACTGCCACGCTGCCCTGCGAAGGAAGCATGAATCGCGTCGAGCAAGCCGTGCTGATCGTCACCTTCCTCGGCTTCTGCTGGCTGGGGTTCCAAGCGGTACACGAGTTGGGACACGTGGCGGGGGCTTGGCTGAGCGGCGGGAAAGTGGTCAAGGTGGTGTTGCACCCGTGTGCCATTTCCCGGACCGACGTGGAGCCCAATCCGCATCCCCTTTTTGTCGTTTGGGCGGGCCCTCTGGTCGGAACGATTCTGCCCCTCATGGCATTTCTCGTCGTCGCACGGCTGCGGACTCCCGGCGTCTACCTCTTTCGCTTCTTTGCCGGCTCGTGCCTGATCGGCAACGGTTGCTACATCGGGCTCGGCTGGATCGATCGCGTCGGCGACACAGGCGTGATGCTCGCGCACGGCTCCGAGCCATGGATGTGCATTTCGTTCGGCCTGGCATCTGTACCCTCGGGCCTGTCTCATTGGCATCGCCAAGGGCCGTACTTCGGACTGGGGCCGTCCAAGGGAAAGGTAGGCCGATCTGCCGTCGTCGTTTCGGCGGCGCTGTTTTTTGCGATCGTCACACTGGAACCGGTGTTCGGCAAGTGACTCATCGAACGGCGGAGATTACGTGCGGAGCAGCCGGCACGCCTCCTCGTAACCCGGGGCCCTTTGGCCGTCCTTGTCGCCCCGCTTGTCGTTCACGTAGCCGAACTCGCTGGCGGTGACGCGGGCCAGGCCAACCAGGTGCCGCCAGCGGAATGCCGGCCTCGTGGTGGCGAACTCCTCGACGCAGGTGCGGTAGTATTTCTCGGCGTGGAGGCGGCCATCTTCGCTCACCGCATAGCCCAAGAGGACGTCGAAGACCCCGCGTGGCGGGAACCCGAGCTCTCCGTACCGATGGACCACCGCACACGCGCGGAACTGGTCGTTCTCGCGGATCGCCCCGTCAAGCTCCCGCAGGAGCGCCTGCGGATCCGTGGCCTTGACGCGCTGCAAGTGCTCTTTGGTGGGATATGGCTCCTTCTCGTGCCCGCGGTATCGGCGGTCCTCGGACACCCGGTGGCTCTGGGCGATGTTGGCCGCGCCGACGATCAGGCCTGCCGCCCGGTTCCGCGGGCTGGCAATCCGGGCCAGGTTGCGCCAGGCGTTGATCGTGTCGGAGGCGTGAACGCCCATGGAGTCGCCGTGCACGCGCCGCCCGTAGTAGCCCGGCCAGTCCTCGACCTGGCGGAGCACCAGTTGATTGGCGGCCAGGGAGATCGCTTCGCCGAGGTGCTCCGGCAAGAAGCCGTCGGCCAGGGCCGCGGCGGCCGCTTCGGCGGCCTGTTGGGCCGAGGAGCGGAGGACGGTCCGGCACATGCCGTCGACCCAGGCGTCGTCGGCCTCGCGGGTCCCCAGCGGACGATCGACGAGGTGGTACCGGTCCAACAGGGCCGGGACCTGCTCCGCACCCGCCACCCGCGAGTCCACCGTGATGCAGTGGCGGACCGATTGCCGCAGCAAGGTATGGGCGTGCTGCCGTCCCGCGAGATCGAGCATGGCCCAAGCCCGCCAAACGAGAACGGTCGTATGGACGTCGCCGCGGTCGGCGATCTCGGGCAAGAGCGCGTCGAGAGCGTTCTCGGCGGGCCCGCCGGTCAGTGCGGCGAGAATGCGCTCCGAGCGATCCGTCTCCTTGCGGCGCTCGGCCTCGTGGAGCAGCTCTCCACCGCGGGCGCCGGGCGGCAACTCCACCGGCTGGACGGGCTTGAGCGCCTCGTGCGCCGCCCCTCCCACCGACTGGATGAATGAGGTGTTGCGGTACAGCACCTTGAGCACCGGAAGCGGCTGCTCGGCCTCCGGCAACTCCTGCGCCATCTGGTGGGCGGGCAGCAGGGCCATGAAGGCGTGGTAGCCCTGGTAGTGCGTTCCACCGAACGTGCGGGCGTTGGCCAGCGCAGCGGCCGACACCAGCCGGCGCAGGTCGATCCCGGCCCGGAGCCGCTGGACCAAGAGCGGCAGCAGCTTCTCAGTCGGCGTCGACTGCAGGAGCGACACCAGCGGCTCGATGTCCCCGAAAGAAAGCGGTTTTGGATCCTCTTCGGCGAAGGCCGAGGAGATCCCGAGGTCCGCGGCCAGCGTTGGCCCGAGGCCGGCAATCAGCATGCCCCGGCTGACGTCGGCGATGAATTCCCGTCGGCTGTGGCGATACATGATCTTTCTCCGTGTGTATGGTTGTATGAGGCGGCCCCTTTTTCTCATTCCCGCACTGGCAATTCTAGGCGGCGCGTATGGTGGGCGTCGCGCGTGCCTGGAGGCGCCACCGGCGCGCGGCCGCGGAGAAGTGGAAAAAGCCTGGAAGAAGAGGCGTCTACTGTTCGCCCGAGTCGGATCGGAAACGGTGAGGCAAGGACGGGACACTTACCAGCCCGCAAGGGACGCCCGTTGGACGATCGGAAACGGTCAGATCCCCAGTCGGTTGAGCGTCGCGACTCAGGTTCGCCAGTCTCGCCGCAGACCAAAACGCGAGCTTGCCAGCGTCAAACAACCGGCAGAGGAACTCCAACATCGCCTCGCTCTCGTTGAGGCCCGCGGCTTTCAATATGTCGTCTCCCCACGTCAATGCTCGTCTCCTTTCACCTCCGGCCGACCCTGGCCGCGCGCGCTGTAGATCGGGCTTGCCCATTGCGGTAGTTGCGGCCGCTTGGGCGAACTGAGCAGCGCGATCCATTCGGCGTCGGTCAGCCTCGCGTCGTGCGGGAACTCGAAGTACGGCATGACCGCCCCGCGGCAGAGGATCTCGGCGCCCTGATAGGGATACAGCACGTAGATCGCCCGCGGTCGGCCGATCGCCACTTCGAGATAGGCCGGCTTATTCGGATTGGCGTAAACGTCGATGGCCCGGGGCGCGTCGTCCCGGGGCGTCAGAAACGAAGTGCCGCCGTAGAGCATGGTCGCGGCCAATCGTTCACCGAGAATCCCCACAAAGCGGTTTTCTTCTTCGCTGAATGCCACGCCACGGAGCTGTTTGTGTGCCAGCGACTCTAAACGGCGGCAGAGCCGCGCGAACTCGCGCCAGAGGTTGTCCATGTCGATTTCCGTCGCGCGGATCACCTCGGCGACCTTCCCGCTGGCGGGGAGCCCTTCCTTTTCGAGCTGTCCGGCAAGCTTCTCCAATCGGCGCAGCGAATCCTCGAATTCCTTCTGAGAGGACGCTCGCGGCTTGTCCGGGGCCAGCGCGACGCTCAACAGCATGACCTTCTGCATGGCGCTTAGGTCCTCCAGGGGCGGCATTTCGGGTTCCCCGTCCTTGCCTTTTCCTGGTGCCGCTTCGCCTGCAGCCCGGAATCGCCTCATGATGGGAATCCCCTTCCGGATATCCGCCGCGATGTCCTGCGGGTCGATGGCCAAGGCGCCCGCCTCCTTCAGGAGTTCGTGCGTCTCCTCAGCGAGCCGCGCCAAACGGCTATAGAACTCGGGTACGGGCTCGACGAAGCCCGGCGGCGGCAACGTGCCGCCCATGTACATCACGTTTTGTTTCGCCTGCAATGCCCAGGTGTGGCGCAGTTGGGCCCACCCGCCCAGCACGGTCTGGCAACTCTTGATCTGCCACGCGTCGGTACTCATGAATCGCGGGGCGTCCGGTTCCGGCTTGTCCACCAACGCCCCCACGCAGTCTAGATACTGCGCGTACAGGCTGCGCCCGGCGAACAGCGGTTTCGCTCCGTCGATCTCCGCCACAAGGGCCTTCCCTTGCGGATCGGCCGCCAAGCAGGAGCGAGCCAACTGCGACCCCAGGGCCGCGGCCACCTCGATACCCGTGGGCATGCGCGGCTTGAACCGCCGAATGTCTGTCGTGCGGCCGAACAGCACCGCGTCGGGTGTGCGCGAGGCAGCCAGGATGCGGAAGCTCGGCTCTGCGGACTTTGTCGGGTCCTCCGGCGGGAAGGCCAACTGGTCGTTGATTTGTGGAAGAGACTCGTCGCGTGGCCGAGCACTAGACATACTCTCAATCGCGTTCCGTGCTCTCTGGATCGAATCTGCATCCTGACCATTCGCATCCTGGCCGAAGGTGAGCGACATGTTCGCCAGTCCCGCCGCGCGGCGAATGTCCCCGTCGTCGCCCATGCCGAAGACTCGCTCAAAGGTGCCGAAGAAACGCCCAATTCGTTCCCGTTGATCGAAGTCCGGCGCCTCGTGCAAATCGATGGATCTTCCAAGTATCAGGATCGCAAGCAGCTCCTCGTCCTTGCTGATGCGGAACGGGATCGACTGGAGCCACGAGACGGCGCGGAAATAGCGGGAGAGGGCTTCGGACTTCGTGTAGAACCCGCGGGGCTTGTAGCGCGTGTAGTCCAACGCCACGAAGCCGGGGTCCGGTGGCCCGAGCCAGGCAGCCTTGTCCCGCCCCGACGCCGCCGTGACCCGCTTGACCTCCTCGTCGATCCATGCCGCGATCTTCGGCTCCGGCTTGATATCCTCGCCTCCCAGCAACCGGGTGGCGGTGCCGATGACGACCGCCGAGCGCGTCCTTGCTGCGGCCACCAGTTCCGGCTTGCCCTTGAGGCCCTTTTCGGCCTTCGGCAGGCCTTGCCAGACGGTTCGGAGCACTTCGGGCAATCTCCGCAAGTTGGCGTTTTCGAGCCGCAGGATCGACTCCTCAAGCAGCACGTGATATGCGTTCAACACGGAGTCGGAAGTGACGAAAAGCGGCAGCTCCGAGCGTATGTATGGAGTGAAGACTTGCTTGAATGCCTCCTGGGAGACGAGGACCTTCTGTTTGGCGACCTGCTCGATGTCGGTGGCGTCCAGGCCGGCTTTCCTTGCCGCGTCCTGCCACGAGTAGCCGGCTTTCGGATCAGGCAGCGCCTGTTTGGGCCGTTGGGCCGCAAGCGGCGATGGCAGAAGCACCACGACGAACACACCGACAACGGCCCGCAGCATGAATCTTCCCCAGGCAGCGCGAGCCATGCCGGCCCGGCGACTGCTACGATCGCGACGCGACCCAAACCCTTGCATGTCTGCTTCCTCCCGTTTCAGGACTCCCCAGCTTCTCGACGTGACCGCCGCGCTGCATTATAGTCGTCAGGAGCCTTGGGAGGGAGTCGGGTACCTGATGATCCGTATCGCGCCAATCGCGTCAGACTCGCGAACGGAGAGGGCAAACCATGCAAGCAGCACTCAAGATGCTCGTTGCCGCATGCCTGGCTGGGGCGACATTCGTCCTTCTACTTTGCGCCAGCCTCTTTGCCCAGCGGCGACAGCGCCGCCTTGAGCTCGAGCCTCTGGCGGCGCCCCACGGTGAATTCCTGCGCCGAGGCCCGGAATCCCTCCTTCTCCACTTTCAGGCGATAAGTCCCCGGAGGAACCAACAGCGACACGGGCTCCCTATCGCTCTTGCCGGAAGCCACCACGCTGTCGTCCTTGTCGACGATCGCAATCGTGGAATTGGGCTGGTCGACCGTGACGACGACGACCCCTTCGGAAGCAATCCACGCCGGTGGGCCGGCGGGCTCCTGCGGCGCCGCCCTCTCTCGCCGATTGGGCAGCCAAGAACGCCACGGGGGAATCCCCTCCACGATGATCCAGGCAAGAAGAACCGACGCCAGCACGCCGGTCAGAATCCAGAGACGCCTCCGCTTGATC
>Ga0315280_10004661_pt1 | contig 20068 bp, 17 predicted proteins | sample YL17G06_40_MG_FD_203697 | JGI IMG/M metagenome (GOLD analysis project Ga0315280, IMG submission 203697) | Sediment microbial communities from Yellowstone Lake, YNP, Wyoming, USA - YL17G06_40 | ecosystem: Environmental > Aquatic > Freshwater > Lake > Sediment | place: USA: Wyoming | collected... | reverse complement strand
AACGTACAACTCGCATGGCTTAATCTCATCCCGATAGCAGTTGGGTCCGCCAGGATCAAGCGGAGTTGGGACGTATTAGAAAATACGGCCTCCAGAATTTAGATAGACTGGAGATTGGCAGGAAACTGCAAGCGTATCTTGGACCCAAACGTTCCAGAAGGCAGTTTCTGGTTTGTTTAGGTCTTCATTAGTTTACCCGCAATCGGAGGTCAACTTTTCATCCGAAGGCTGAGAGCCTTCACAGTCCAGTTGACGCCGCCGCCGGAGATTGCGGAGTCATGTCGAGATTTTCGACACACGAAAGGAGGACGCAACTGGATATAAACCTTTCCATGCAAGAGAAAGTTATTGACTGAAAGAAGATTGACAATTCTCAAGTAAGCTTGAACCAAGCCAATTAAAGTTAAGGGTGAAAAGTCAATCTTCTGATAGTTGATGTCTTCAACGATGGAGTACCGTGATAGAATCTACATTAGAGAAGATAGTCTGCTGAAATTGATGCAGTACCGAGAATTGAGCCAAACAGCTCTTCTCAGTTATTGTGGACTAAACTTGCAGAAGCACAAGTCTCTACTCGATGAGATGGAGAGCAAAGGCTTGATTTCTAAGAGCGATGAGTTCCGAGGAAAGAAGAAAGTTGTGATATACCGCATCGCTGAGGTTGGAGGGGCCTTCTGTAAGAGGATACTTCAACCTTACGAAGCTATGTTCCCGAGAATTGCAAGGAGGTCAACTACAGTAACATAGTTTCGGAAGCAATTTACAACTATGTGAAAGACTGTATCGCTTGAGCTCACGATGGCGAAGAAGGAAGAATCAGCTGGAAGAGGTAACCTCCTAGAGATGATTGACAATCTCGTCTATCATATCAACATGGAGAGGATATGGTTCAATGTTCTCTGTTTGGCCTCGATAATCATAGCGCCAATATCGCTTTTCTTTACCATCTTTATGATACTGCATCCTAGTATACTTTGACTAGTGTTTAGATTTGACTTTCGACTCGGCTTGATAGCAATGGTATACTTCATCACCAATTTATTCGTTGCAGCTCTTTGGCTTGTAGTTGGCTTGAAGGAATATCGTTTTCTTGGCAAGTGGAGTTATCGATTCAAAAGATGCTTCTCCTTGAAAGAACAGTTGGACAAAGGGCTCCAGAGAGAATTCGGATGTTAAAGGCCTTCACGATCTTCAAGCGAGGCGATTTCTATCTTAACTTTGTTGCCTAGTTTGGTTCATCAACATTTGTTTGAATCCAGAAGGTAGAGGGGATGTTATTGCATCACATAGCAGTCTCTTTCTTGGTTCCTTGGCTTTTCTCACGGTATCTGTGGCACGCTTAAAACTTCGTAGCTTGAAGGAATCCAGAAGAGGGCAGTACCCCCTTCCTCTTTCAATCAGAAAGTACGTCTTTGTTGAACTTATGCTATAACAACGTGGTCTATCTGGAAGTACCTTTTCGCGAGCATTCTTGTCTTGTCGATTGTTCTTCCATTCTTACCTATTGCTATAGCTTTGTCTCTAGGTTCAACCTCGACGACTACTATCTTTTTCTCAGGCTTCTCTGTTATCCTTATCTCTCTTATTCTAGCTGGAGAGAGAGAATTCTTGATCAGCTGCTCCGGCGTCTCCGCGTTCTCGACCACTTCTATCTGACGGCCCGTCATCTTCCTGAGCATGTTTATGTTCTTTCCGGCCTTCCCGATTGCTAGGCCCATGTCTCCTTCTTTCGCTACGAAGATTATTCTGTCGTTCTTATCATCGATGACGCAGTCCTTCGAGGTAGCTCCCGTTGTGCTCTCAAAGAGAGCTATATACTGCATCTCTTCACTGGTCAATCTTATCTTAGGCGCTGACATTCTCAGTCTCAGCCAACTTTAGTATCTCTGAATCTCCCGGCTCCTTTACTGTTACTGCAGCAACTACAAATGGTTTTTCACAAGCGGTCGCTAAATCCAAGCTAGTCCCCGAATAGGTATATATTGGAATCTGAGAGAGTCTGGCGTTAGAAAGTATTTGTTTCCGATAGTTTTCTGGGCAGTTCGAGGCTAGGATAATGAGCTTGGCTTTTCCAGCTCTCGCCGCGTCAACTGCCTCTTCACACCCAAAATCGATTTTCCCTGTTTTAACGACGATCTTTATCTGTTTGTTCACATCAATCATTTACTTCTTTTCTCCGTCTCTGGCATAGCCATGTAAACTTCGATGAGACCCGTTCCCATCGGTATCTGTTGCCCGACTATAACATTTTCCGCGACCCCTCTGAGCGTGTCCCGGGTTCCTCTCACCGCGGCATCAACGATAGTGGGTATTGTTATTTCGAAAGCCGCTTTAGCTAGAGTACTCGCTTTTTCTCCACTCACTCCATGTCTTCCTACTTGCAGAACGTCGCCCGACGCGGTCATCGCATCCGCTACGAGCATAACATGTCGAACATCCACATCGAGGCCTTGCTCCTCAAGAACGCCCATGGCTTCCTTTATAAGGACGTTTCTAGCAGCCTCGATGCCGAGTACCGTCGCAACTTCATGCATATTATTCGTTATCGTCCTAGTGGGGTCCACACCCGGAGTTGCGATTGTCAATTCCAAGCTTGAGCCTTCGGTTCTTATTACCCACTCTCCATTCTCCTCCATCACCAAAGCTCTCTTCACCGCCGGAATTCCTTTGATATGCAGGACTGGAATTCTCGCTGCAAGTCTCTTGAATTGAGCTATTTCCATTTCTTTGGGTTTTATCTCTATCTTCTGCCCTTTTATCTTCACATCACATCCAGCCGGTTTAACAGCGTTCTTGACCTCGCTTGTTCTTATTTCCCTGTCTTTCATCGCTCGAAGATTCAGGGTGGCAACGATCTTCATTCTTGTGATATCTGACTCGATGCTTGTGACTATGTCACCTAAAGTTGTGTGAGTTAGCAGAGTTGCAACATCTTGAGCTTTCTCTTTCCTCGCTCTATGTTTCTCGTCAAGATAGACGATCGTCATCGGCGTCGAAGGTATCTTTCTTGCGTCGACTATCTCTATCAAACGTGGGAGACCGAGAGTAACATTCTGCTCTCTCACCCCTGCAAAGTGGAATGTTCTTAAAGTCATTTGTGTTCCAGGTTCACCGATCGATTGGGCTGAAACGACGCCCGCTGCCTCACCCGGCTCGACAAGAGAGCGCTTATAATTGTCAGTCACTTGAGAGATCACTTCGTCAACAGCCTTTTTCGTTAGCTTCGCGTCGACTAAAGTCCTCTTCAATTCGTTAACTAGCAACGGCGTCATCTCCTTCTCAGCTTCGTTTACCTTTCTAATTGCGTACTGACCGCTGGCTCTCGCCCCTTTCTCAACGGCCAGTTTAACTCTATCGACAAGTCTCTCGATGTTCACAGCCTTTCCGTGGTCGCTCTTTGCGGTGTCGACACCATCCTCTCCATATTTGAATTGGATTATGTTGCCTCGAGAATCTCTTACAGTACTGTCATACTCAACTCGCAGGTGTTCCAGAGCGTTTATCAATCTTCTCTGCATGTATCCGCTCTGTTGCGTTCTGACAGCTGTGTCGACGAGACCTTCTCTTCCACCCATTGCATGGAAGAAGAACTCTATCGGTGTTAAACCGTCACGGTACGATGAGTAGACGAATCCTCTAGCTTCAGCTCCAACGTCTCCCTGTTCAAAGAACGAAAGGGCTCTGTTCCTGAACCCGCGTAGGATTCTTTTTCCTCTAATCGATTGTTGTCCTACACAAGCAGTCATCTGACCTATATTCAGCATCGAACCTCTGGCGCCTGCTCTCGTCATGATAACGCCGTCGTTGTCCATCCCGAAATATTCGTCAGCGTATCCTCCAGCTAGATCTCTAGCCCTTGAGAGCTCGTTCATTATGTATATCTCTAGCGACTCTTCGAGAGATTGCCCGGGAAGTCTTTCTAGAGTTCTGTTTCTATAGCTATCGATCAGTGAGTTGACTTTGTCCTCAGCCTTGCCTATCGCGCTCTGTATTTTCTGCCTAACTGAGCTGGGTATGTCAAGCTCATCCATCGCGTAAGTGAATCCTCTCGATGTCATGAATCTGTCAAGCAGCTTCGTGATCGAATTCAAGAATTCTCTTCCAGCCTTGGGTCCATAGTCTTTCACTATTCTATGAAATAGGCTTTCAGACTTCTCCGCTCCTATTGAGGCCTTGTCGATTACGCCCTGTTCCAGAACGCCGTTCTTTATCACAATATAAGCGTCATAGGGGCATCTCTCTTCCTTGCATTCAGTGCACTCATAGACGCTGCAGATATTCGATTTGGAGACGAAATTGAATCCCTTTGGAAGGAAGAGACTGAAGATCTGTTTTCCAGTCCAGAGCTCTGTAGGCCTCTTTACAGCCGGTTCAGGTAATGGGCCTTCATAATTTGCTGCTACAAGGAGTCGACTCACTTGGTCCTTAGTCAGTTGAGTTGAATTACTCGTTAAGAGATAAGCTGCGCTTAGTAAGTCCCTTATGGCTCCGATGATAGGTCCGCCATATCTTGGAGAGAGGATCTGATCTTGAACTTGCATCAGAAGCCTCGCTTCAGTTCGGGCTTCTTCACCTTGAGGGACATGCAGATTCATCTCATCCCCGTCGAAGTCCGCGTTGTATGGCGGGCATACGCATGGATTCAATCTGAAGGTTTTGTATGGCAGAACTCTGACTCTATGAGCCATTATGGACATCCTGTGGAGTGAAGGTTGCCTATTGAAGAGAACAATGTCCCCATCTCGAATGTGTCTCTCAACAATGAATCCCGGCTGAATAGCCTCTGAGAGGCTTTCCCTTTCCGCAACGAATTCTAGCCTAACTCTTCTTTGATCCGGCCTCACTATGTATAGAGCTCCAGGATATTCTTCAGGTCCGTTCTTGATTAGTTTCTTCATCTCCTCTAGGTTCCATTCGGTTACCCTCTCAGGTATAGTGAGTCTCGCAGCTATGTCGACTGGGACCCCGACTTCGTTTATGTCCAGATTTGGGTCTGGAGATATTACTGTTCTAGCTGAGAAGTCTACTCTCTTTCCAGATAGGTTTCCTCTGAATCTTCCTTCCTTCCCCTTCAATCTTTGGCAGATTGTTTTCAATGCTCTTCCTGATCTATGCCTTGCAGGAGGTAGGCCTGAGACTTCATTGTCAAAGTATGTTGTTACATGATATTGGAGAAGCTCATGAAGTTCCTGTATTATGTTGACGGGAACTCCGGATTCCAATGCTTCTCCTAATTTCTGATTGATTCTGATTATATCGACAAGTTTGTGAGTGAGATCGTCTTCGGAGCGAATGCCTGATTCCAGGGTGATAGATGGCCTAACACTGACAGGTGGGACCGGTAGGACTTGGAGAATAGCCCATTCTGGTCTAGCTGCTTGAGGGTTCATACCGAGGATTCTCAAGTCATCGTCCGGTATCCTCTCAAGTCTTTCGCGTATTGCGCTGGGGGTAAGTTTCGGAGCGCCAGCTTCAATCAATTCATGATATGATGTGGGCTTAACGTGTTCTATTGTGTACTGTCTTGTTCCGCAGTGTGGACATTCTTGAGTCTTCTTTGCATCTTTAACTATGGTCTCGAAGAATACATCTGGAACTGTGTTAAGCCTCTTCTTCTCTTCAGCCATCTTCTCCTTGTAGCGTTCGACCTTCTCAGCTGAGAGGAGGATTCGACCGCAATTTCGACATGTCACTGAGAGAAGTTTATGGATCAATTTTGCGAACGAGACATGTATCACCGGTTCAGCCAATTCTATATGTCCAAAATGCCCCGGACATGCTGCAGCAGTGTTGCCGCAAGACTTGCATTTTTGTCTAGGTTCAAGTGTCCCAAGCCTCCCATCCATGAGGCCCGAGACTATGGGGACACCATCTTCGTCATAGGTGTCTGCAGTATCAACTTCAACCACTGAAAGCTTTCTTATATCGTTCGGCGAGAGCAAGGAGAAACCGATGCTGTTTATCACCTTGTATGTCTCTTCGCGTAGAAATGCCATATCACGCGCGCTCCCCGACGCTCACTCTCGGCGCTATTCCGAGCGCCATCAACTCTTGTATAAGTAACTTGAAGGCATACGACATCGCCACTGGAGAAATAACCGCCTTTTCGCCGCAGATCCTGCATACGTACTTGTTCTGTTTGATGTCATGATAAGCTAAGAGCCCACAGTTCTCGCAGACAATGGCTATGTATTTGTCGGATTCCTCGAGAAGTCTATCTCTGAGCAGAGCAGAGGCGCCGTGCCCGATTAAACAATCTCTCTCCATCTCTCCGAACCTCAATCCTCCTCCTCGCGCTCTTCCTTCTGTAGGCTGCCTCGTCAACATCTGGACTTGGCCTCGAGCTCTAGCATGCATCTTATCTGAAACCATGTGATGCAGTTTCTGATAGTAGACTACACCTATGAAAACATCTGCAGCAAGCTTCTCGCCGCTGATCCCATTGTATAATACTTCCCGGCCACTATACTGGAACCCAAGATTCAGAAGGGCTTTCCGCAATGAATCTGGATCCTCATTGCTGAACGGTGTTCCATCGACCTGTTCTCCCCTCATGGCAGCCACCTTCCCTGCAATAGTTTCTACGAACTGCCCAATGGTCATTCTCGACGGTATCGCATGTGGATTTATTATGATATCAGGAACCAGTCCTTCCTCTGTGAATGGCATATCCTCCCCAGGAACGAGAAGACCGATCACCCCTTTCTGCCCGTGTCGAGATGCAAATTTGTCTCCTAGTTCCGGAATCCTTAGGTCTCTCACTTTGACCTTCACTAGTTTGCTACCTTCAATAGACTCACTCATGAAGACGAGGTCAACTACACCGGATTCTGACGGCCTCATGCATACAGATGAATCCCTCTTCGTCGGTCCTCTAACTTCGAATTCTCTGTACTCTTCCAAGAATCTTGGCGGGCTCGTTCTACCTATCAGGACTGCGTTTCCAGCGACAGTCGATTCGACAGATATTATTCCATCTTCCTCCAAGAGCCTGTAGTATCTGTCTCCCCTATACCCTCTTATGCCGACTTCAGGTACCTCAAGTTTGTCTCTCAATCCGCCCAAGTACTGTCTGCATTCAGCTTCGTAGATCCTGAAGAACGTTGATCTCGCCAATCCCCGATCTACCGAGGATTTGTTCAAGATTATCGCGTCTTCCATATTGTACCCTTGAAATGAGAGGACTGCCACCACGCAGTTCTGTCCGCAAGGCCTGTCATCAAAGTTGATTATCTCCATAGGTTTCGTTTTGACAGTAGGGCTCTGCGGGTAGTGCAGTAAGTGCGCTCTGGAGTCGACTCTATTGAAGAAGTTTGTTGAGAACACTCCTAACGCTTGTTTTGCCATTGCAGATTCATATGCGTTTCTAGGAGACTGGTTATGTTCCGCATATGGTATAAGTGAAGCGCATATCCCTAGCGTTGCGTATGAAGCGAGTTCTAGATGGGTCGTCCCGTCAGTTATCTTTGTAGCATCCAAAGCTACGAGAGCATTCTCTTCTTCATCGGCATCCAGATATTCGATTATACCTTCTCTAACGAGGTCCTCCCATCTAAGTTCTTCTCTCTGAATTTTCTCTACGTGATCCTCCGTCAGTTTGGGTTTTCCATTCTCGACGATGACAAGCGGTCTTCTGACTCTTCCAGAATCACTATTGATGTATAACTCAGGCTTCGCTCCTTCAACCGTTGGTGAATAGTAGACAACGTTTACCTCTGAGCTTAGCTTGGCAGTCCTTCGCAGTGCTCTTATCTCTTTCGCTAGAGCTTCAGGCTCCCTACAATATCCTGCGATTATTCCGTCGACGATTACTTTAGCCCCGTCCTGTCTAAGTTTCTTATCTGCCTCTTCGAGTTTTACAACCCCCATCTTGTGGAGCCTATTGACTACTTCTTTCGGGTCTACTCCTACGGATATTATTGAGGATAACGCTAGGTTCTTAACTAGGCCACAGTTTGAGCCCTCAGGCGTCTCGTTTGGACACAGTCTTCCCCAGTGCGTCGGGTGAAGATCTCTAGCTTCGAGGTTGGGTTGGCTTCTGCTTAGTGGCGACTGTAGTCTTCTAAGGTGACTTAAAGTTGAGGAGAAGTTAGTTCTATCTAGCAGCTGAGTGACTCCGACTCTTCCTCTCACCCAGTTTCCCGTTGCAATGGCATGCTGAACTCTCTCAGTTATGATTCCGGGCCTGACCGCGTTGACTATGGATAATTCGACATGCCTTTTGACAGTGATTCGCTCAAGTTGGTATTTCAGATCTCTCGTCAGATTTCTAAATGCTATCCTGAAAAGTTCAGCGAGTAGTGACCCTGCCAATTTCAGCCTCTTATTCGCATAGTGGTCTTTGTCGTCCGGTTCTCTCTTTCCAAGCTTCAGTTCTATGATTCTATTCGCAATCTCCGCCAAGAAGACTGCCTTATCGAAACGATTCGCCGGCGCTCTCCCCAGATGTGGCAAGAAGTTTCTATCTACGACTGTCTCTGCCTTCTTCATTCTATATTCTTCAACTTGCCCCGGTGCCAATCTATTTCCTATGAATAGGAATGCGTCTCTCGCTGAGATTACTCCCTGAGCTTTATCGAATGACGATTCCAGTTCACTCTGAATATCCATCTCCGGCGAGACCATTTCAGCTATCTTTGCATCCTCTTCGATTCCTAGAGCTTTCATCATCACTATTATCGGTAGATCCGCTGGCACCCCAGGCATTGAAATGAATATGGCTCCATCGCTTTTCATCGTGACTTCAATTCTTGCTCTGAATCCTACCGTCGTCGAGAAGATTTTGGCCTTGTATGTCGGCGTAACACCTGTTTTCTCTGTGTCTACAAGTATTCTGTTCGGCGCAAGGTCTTCTAGAGCGACTACCACTCTTTCTGACCCATTGACTATGAAGTATCCACCGGGATCTAACGGGTCCTCTCCTATCCTAACAAGCTCTTCTGATGTTAAGCTTGAGAGTGGACATATTCTAGACTTTAGCATTACTGGAAAGTCGCCGATGTAAACGATTTCGGTTTGCCCTTCTCTCTCACCTATAATCGGAATCATTTCTAGGTGGAGCGGTACCGCGTACGTAAGGTTTCTGACTCTTGCTTCTGTCGGATATATTTGGCGCTCTGACCCATCTACTTCCGTAACTCGTGGAGTTCCAATCTCTATCTTGCCTAGCTTGATCTTGAGAGAGTATTCCTCTATCTCTATCGGGATCTCTCCAACCTCATCCACGATAGCTTGCAGGCCTTTCTCCATAAAATCATTGTAGGACTCTACGTGCTGTTTAACAAGACCTTTATCTTTAAAGAAGTGTTTAAGAAGATTCCACATTTGAGAGTCTGATGACTGCATCTAAAATATTCCTCCAGTTTAGTCCTATATGACATATCTGTATACGACTACCTCTCCCGCCGTTGGGCTTTTTCTCACGATCTTGAGAACATCTCCAGCTTTGGCTTCTATAGCTTGAACAGCTGGATCCGACGCTTTGATGTAGGGCAATTGATAAGCTCGTATATGGTATTTCCCCAGAATTTCTTCGACTTCTTTCTTGTTAAGAGCGACGTGTTTCGGAACGAGTTCATGCTTGAAGATGTTAAACTCTTTCTTTTTTTCCTCTTTCACCAATTAGGGATAGCTCCCCCAGAGTGTAGAAAACGTTCATCTGGCCGTTTTCATCCGCGCCTTCGCGAAGCTACCCGTATTAGCACAATACGGGATGCTAATAAAGTTTATGTGTATTAAGAAATGAACATTTTCCAAAATCATGGATTAAGTTGCTCCTTGAGATTTGTGAAGTATTGAAGGACGCGTCAAATCAATAACTTAGATCAAATCGTCGAATAGAGTCATCACGGCGTTGTCGCACGATGTCATTCAAAAACTCATTATCGCTCTCGATGCACATGAAGATCCAAGTCGAGTAAATCAAAACCACCTGTCCATCTACCGTCTAGAAGAAGAGTTTGGGAGGCTTCTTGCTCTAGCAGGTGATGTTAGACCATTCGAGTTAGAGGAGAAGCTTAAACTTCTACAAGACAATCCAAGCGAAGCTTAAGAAATAATTAGACGGGTCATCGGAAAGTATTACCGAGAGGAGATGTTGGTTCGCCCTCCAGATGTATTCAAGGAACAAAGAGAGAAAGCAAGGGAAATATGGGTGACAATGTAGAATCTGAAGATAGGCCATCTTAGCTGAATACACTACTGTGGCCTATCGTAATCGTGAGGTCTGGTTCCTTCAATTTTCACGCCTTAAGATTCTCTTCAAAGCCTAACTTTTTCAAAGTTTTCGGCCGTCCGAGCACTCGGCTCGCTCCGATACAGTTTCCAGACGAAGTTGCTAAGGAGACGGTTGAAGAATTAATTGCTAAAAAAAGAGAATGCTAAGGAGCAAAGAATACAAGAGTATCTAGCGTCTGTACCAACATGAGCATAATAGTCATCCGGGCTACGAGGAAACGTTAATCATATCCTCGACTTCAGATACTCAGCGATGATCGGTGCTATCGGGATAACGCTCTCAGGCTGCAAGATAGAGTCAGTTGTAACTATCTGGGCGACACCTGCCTCACGTAACCTCTCTCTCGCATCGCTGATGAAGAGAGCATGCGTCACAGCCACTATAACTCTCCTAGCCCCCTTCGTTACTGCAAACTGAGTTGCCTTAAGAATAGTTCCGCCGGTGCCCAGTATATCGTCGAAGATAACGACATCCTTCCCCTGAAGGTCAGCGGTCTTATCATAGATTTTGGGATATTCCCACCCCCTCTTCCTTTTCTTCCTTAGGAAGACAAAGTGATCGCCGACTATATCTCTGATCATATCGGCAAGCGGTGTGTGGCCTCTGTCTGGAATTATTGTTGCTGGAGCTTCTATGCCCAAATTGCCCCTGACATAAGAGGCGAGTGCTCTACCCGCTGAAAGATTGTAGGCCTTCACTCCGTAAAGAGAGAATGGGCCGAGTCGCCTATACAGGTGAACATCCAACGTATAGAGTCTATGCACGCCAATAGCATTCAGAATCTTCGCAACTGTGCAGGCGCTTATCGCCTCGCCTCTGTTAAACTCCTTGTCCTGCCTGGCATAAGCGAGGTATGGAACGATCACATCGACCCGTTTGGCCTTCAACCTTCTGAAGGTGTCTAACGTTATGAAGAGTTCTACAAGGCATGTGTCTTGAGGTGGAGCTGTCGACTGGACGTAGATGACGTGCTTTCCTTTAACATCGTCCAAGACTCTAACATAGGTTTCCTCATCTGGAAATCGTTTGACTTCCAGCCTTCCCAGATCTGCATCGAGCGCTCTCGTCAGCTCTTCCGCTATATTCGCGGAGTTGGAGCAGGTTCCGCCGAAAACAATCTTCACGTCCCATACAGCCCCCTTCGACCGCCACAGAGTTTATGTTTGGTGAGAAAGATTTAAGTCTCTTTCGTAGTAGCGTCGTGGCGAACAGTTGATTACACTGGGAGGAAGCTGCGGAGCCACGAAAATGGATGTCAGTGCCCACTCAGAGTTATCAAACACTCTACTTTAAGGTCTAGATTTAGGTGTTCTACACGATCTTGTACTCGATCTTCAACATTCTGCAGACCCACTTCAACTTTTCGATCCAGTCTCCATATGTCGCGTGAGAGTGGTTCAAGTTGTGTTCCGCAGAGAACTCCCGCCTAGCGAAAGCATGAGGCCACTCTATTCGCGCTGTCTCAGCCTTCTCTGGAGGAAACTCTAGAAACTCTCTTGGAGCTATTGCCATCCAAAACGTCTAATACGAAGATTCCAGTAAGAATAAAAGCCAGATCTGGGGTTCAACAAGTTTGAATGGCGCGAAGTCCGCGGTGAAGATTGCACCGTCGCTACTCTCAGCAGACTTCAGTCAACTAGGGGTTGAAGTCAAGAAGGCTGAGGAGGGAGGTGCAGATCTACTGCACTTCGACATAATGGACGGCCACTTCGTCCCGAACATAACCTTTGGACCAATGATCGTTGAGGCCTTAAGAGCCAAGACGAATCTGCCTTTCTATGTGCATCTGATGATAGAGAGGCCTGACGAGTATATTGAACGCTTTGCAGAGGCGGGAGCTGACCTTCTGTCAGTTCATGTTGAGGCGTGCATGCACCTGCCACGTACGATCCAGCATATTAAGGATCAAGAAGTTAAAGTTGGGGTGGCACTCAACCCCGCGACTCCTCTGGATACGCTAGAGTATGTATTGGACGAGTTAGATATGATCTTAATTATGACGGTTAACCCTGGCTTTGGAAGGCAGGAGTTCATCAGAGGGATGCTCCCTAAGATTAGGAAAGCCAGACAGATGATTGAGGAGAGAGGGCTTAAGATAGATGTGGGTGTGGACGGAGGCATCAATGAGGAGACGGCGCCGCTTGTCGTAAGGACGGGAGCAAACGTTCTCGTAGCTGGATCAGCCGTCTTCGGTCACATAGACATCAAGCAGGTTATTCAAAGGTTGAGGCAAAGTGTAGAAGCAACCTAGTCTACTTCACTCAGGGCGTAAAAGATTAGAGCTGGAGAATATCAGGTCGCTCAAGCATCGGCCAGTCGTGTGCCTCCGCCAGATCCTGATCCTCTATCAGTGATGAGGACTTTATTCGACTTAGAGGTCAACCTATAAAGTCTCTTAGAGATAGAAGTTCAGATATCTCCCCCAGTCCACGGTTATTTGAGACTACGCTCATGTTCTCGATTTTTTGTAATGCGGCATTTGTAAAAACAAGAAACAATTATCAATTGAATCTAATATGAGTAGCCCTGCGAGCGCTGAAGCAGTCAGCATGAACTATTCAAATATTCGAGGGATTTGAACCTGCGATTTAGCGCCCAGGCCGGGATTCGAACCCGGGTCGTGCGGGTGAATCGGCGAAATGAGAGAGTCTTCCCAATCTCAGCCGCACATACTGGACCGGACTATACTACCTGGGCAGCAAAACATCACAAGTCCAAGTTTTTATTTAAACGTTTTCGGTTTCCTTGTACCTTAAATAATGAAAATCTGCTTGCTCGGAAAGAGAGTTCTCTGAAGACATGGAATCATTTTGTAAGGAAATAGGGATCAATGAGAGCACTACTACAGCGAGTCAAGGCTATGTGCGATGAAGATAATCCTAAGGTAGAGAGGAATTTCAAAAAGCTTTTCTGCACCATATGTTTTGTTATTACCGCGGGCCCGTAGCTCAGTCTGACTCCGACAGTCCTGAACAGGTAGAGCACCGGAGATAAGTCACCGAGGTCGGTGAAGCTTTTACCTGAAAGGAAGAGACCCGGTGGTCCCGGGTTCAATTCCCGGCGGGCCCGCCACGATCATATTCAAAATAGGTCTGTGCGATGTAAGGAAGAACCTTGAAAGGTTTGTAGATCAGTTTTGATGATGTCCTTAACACCGATGTTGCCCAAACAAATAGCTGAAAAGTTTCTTAAGAAGGAGACAGACTTCAACGCACTGTACGAATTTTCAAGGGATCGAATCACTTCTATTTCGGAGAATATTCGATAGGCTGAGGAAAGAGTGTTTCCAAGATGGACCTTTGAACAACTTCAGGAGCATGTTGCAGACATTCAACAATAGCGACAGCATAATGTAAAGATTAGGCAGTAGGATCGGCTTTTCGGTTGGGCCAGGGCATGCTAGAGGAAAATAAGCGATGAGTTCCACCCCAAACTATTGAAAGGCTTAGGCGGCGTTTCATTTGCCAACTCTTGTTTGAGCTTTTGCCTTAAGGCTTTGAGTGGTGTTTCGATCAAAAACCCCTCTTGATTTCGGTTGAAGTCATAGAATCTTGCATGGAGAAACTCAGAAAATCGAGCAAAAGCTTAGAAGACAGATTAAGCAGGAAAACGAACCGTCTACCTCAAAAAAGTACTCGATTCAGGCGACTTGGATCTAGGTCACGAATCTCAGACAGTGCTCTCTCAGTTAAGTTGAGGTGAAAGAGGTATGTCTCCCATTAGCGAGCTGAGTCAGTACGTTTCTTTTCTAGGGATTCGTTTGTCCTTGCGGTAGATTCCGCCGCGGTGCAGGAGGCACGTAGGGCTTTACGCCCGTAAACCGGCTAGCAAGTGCCCTATGAAACCGGCGGCCATAGTCACCAGCCAACAAAAAGTCAATACTTCAATTACGTTTGTTACCACGAGCACGAATGCGCCTATAAGTATTATTAAGTCAAATACAAGAACGCAAAAGAAAATCAGCGTCAGACTTACTATCACGCTTTGGGCCAACTCGGAAACCTTTCTTCTTTGGTTCCGGCCTTAATGTTAGGCCTAGATCCTTGCTCCATAGTTAGGGCACATGTTCTCGCTGACAGGAATTCGCGCTCCACAGTTAGCACACACCTTGAGTTGAATCTCCCTACACATGAAACTCATGTTTGTCACTGGTTAAGTTTTAGCTAGCGTCCTCTATGTAGATTTGATTATGACGGACGGCTGGTTGAACTTTCAATTCACAGCTGTCGTCCGCAGTGGTCGCAGAAAATGTCGCTTCGTCTGACCATCCAATTGCAAAATGGACATGAACGATAAATTAGGAAGTTCACTTTTCTGCATTGCTTGTTCCAGAAAAATGCGCTTAAGACAAGAAAAACAAAGAACATTAGGAAGCTCGCCAGCAAGGCTTCTATAGGCATTCATATCTCCATTTCTAATAACCCCTTAGTCTCAAGGCAATAGCAGCTCACGTCGTTCCAAAAGGGTAAAATCCCAGAATATATATAGCCCTGATGATTTGCATTGTTGACAAAAAATGTTATGTCATTATGCCCTTTTCTATGACGAGAAGACATACTGAAGATGAATAGACAGTTATCTTAGACACAAGTTCAGCGATTCATGTTCTTATGCATATAATCATGCTTTGACTTGTCTTTCACGTAAATCCCTGACCTTCTTTTCCATAGTAGCAACCCTTTCAATGACATCTATCCGCTTATCAAGCTCATTTATACCCGACATTATCTCTTTCTCAAGGGAAACAAACTTTGCGTCTAGAGCCTTGAACCCGTCGCCCATCGTTTCCGTAAGCATCGAAATCCTCTGAGATTGAAGTCGTTCAATCTCAGGTATGAGGAACCTTCCAGCCCGTCCCGGAGCCTTCTCAGCGGTGCCTGACACCGTTTGGAGCATGCTTACTTCCGGGGGTTCAGGATGACTTATCTAAACCTGAGAGCTTAAGACCAATGGCGCCAACAATGACTGAAGTGATTATAGCTAGGAGAACTATAAGGATCATGAGGTGCCACTACCAATTCTGCTTGTTATGATAGGAAATAGCGACTAGCAAAATATGCCGAGGCTGAAACACAAGTTTTGATACACAGATGATAGGGACTTGCCCAAACTAAGGCCCCGAAGATAAATGCTCTAACCAAAGCTATTCACAGAATCACTAGTCTACAATAGATTTCCAATGAGGTTGATGGGCTTGTCCATCTCTTCGAGAAGATTTTGGAGTTCAGACGATGGAAGCGTGGCGAGGATGACTGTAGCCGGGCCTGCGGATTTCTTCACGTCCACTTTTGGTCGATCCGCTAATTCAAATCTCAAATGAGACTCTTCAGCTATTGTTCTAGCCTCGTGCAATATACCCCTTGATCCTACAGGAATGATCCCGTGGATAGAGTCGAGAGCAAGAAGTCTGAGAACGTCATTGAGATCAGCGATCTTTCTCTTCTTCTCAGCGGAAACAACCTCTCGTCCAGCGCATGGAGTTCCAATGGCTACGATTGCATCATTCCTCCTTGAAAGCCCAACCTCCAACCTGTCCTTCGGAACAGTGCCGATGACAGTTACTCCAAGGCCTGTCTGCTCAACTGGAACGTTCTTCTCTGAGCTTCCTGTGACAGCGAGACTCGGGTCTAGACCGGCTCTTCTTGCTTCATCCTTTATGCCTTTGACGATGTGATCTCCTGTCGGTTTCGGTTCCACGCTTAGGGTATTGACGAGGCAGATCGGCTTGGCGCCGGTGCATAAAACCTCAGTTAACGCCACCCTGGCTGTAAACCTTCCAAGCGTGTATCCATCAACCTTGACCTTATCCAATGGTTTTGGACCTACCCCACCAGCAGAATCGCAGCCTACGACGATAAGGCGTCCTCTATCGAATTCAAAAATCAAGACATCTCTCAGTGTTCTAATGAAGACACGATAGGTTCCCAATTTCATGTTCTGAGCCTTCCTCTTACAGCGACGTATGCAAGAGCCGCGATGAGAGCGTTCAAAGTCGCTGCGATGAGTAGGAATGGCGCAAGTGCCAGCGCCCCTGCTACGCCGATAGTCGGCACCACAACTACAACAAGCGCCGTATTGATCGATATTCCGATAATAGCCCCTGGAATGAAGCCCCATTTTCGATTGATCTTGTTTGCAAATCCCACAGCTCCACCAGCTAGGGCCATTCCAAGGGCTATAGGAAAGTGAAGGATGCCCAATGGGAAGCCGTTGATGATCGATGTGATGATATGCCCTATTCCGGCTACTAGGGCACCATCGAGGGGGCCGAAGTATAGCGCTGTAAAGAAGCCTGGCAATGAATCGAAGGCTACAGTCTGAATCGGACTCGGCGGATGGATGAAAGAGCCGATAACACATAGCGCAGAAAAGATCGACACACGCGCAATCCTATAAGTTTGAGGTGGCTTTCTTATTTCAACGGCTTGTGATCTTCTTCCCGTTTGGCTGAACAAGCGCTGAGCAATCTTAAGATCTTCAATGGTGTTAACATTGACAGCGAGCTCTTTTCTCTCCGTTAGAAACGTTTCTTGCTCCAATTTAGGTTCATCTATCCTTCTCCAATCGAGCACATTGATCCCCGCTGGAACCAAGCGTCTTCCCTCCACCTCGGAAACATAATCAAGCTTGAAGCCAAGCTTCTCTCGGATCTCGGATGGGACCGCGGTCGCCAGTGAAGCCTTGCCGCGACGTTCGTACTCATCCACAACATCATCGATGACCTCGGTTGTCACGAGAGGAAGATCAGCAGAAACCACCAACACATCAGTTAAGCCAAGTTTCTTAACAGCATATTTTGTGTCTAACACGTAGTCATCCCCCGGTGTCTCGAGAATTTCTATTGACAGTTCTTTCATCCTCTTTGCCGTCTCAGGCGTATGCTTACTCACAGCCACTATGATTCGACCGACTCGGCTAGACCCTCTTAAAGCGTCGATAACATGCTCAATCATGGATTTGCCTCCAACCTTCATGAGCGTTTTCTCTTCTGGAAGGCCCATTCGTGAACCCCTGCCGCCGCCGCTAGCTTGATTCGTATGAAGCAAGCTTCTCACCATTGTGACCTGGTTGCAATCTTTAATCGCATGACGGAAGTATCTCTCTGTATCTCCAAACCCATATCCTCTGACAACATTTTTCACGCCCTTAATGGCGCAAGAAGAAGGATCGGAATGATCGTTAGGATCAAAAAGGCGGCTGTTGTAGTTTTCATAACGTGTAATGCAGTCAGGATGTGTCCGTTTGAGAGAAGGTTACCCTGATCACCTAACACGTATGAGCGCGGTTTCTCCAACTGTACGCTTAGCAGGCCAGCCATCGCTGACATGGGCCATCCTGCATTCAGGCTCTCAGTTTTACCTCTGTCCCTCGCCAAGATCTTCCAAGCGTTCCTCCAATTTTGATTTGAAACCAAGGCTACTATAACGATTATAAGCGCTGTTAGGCGCGCTGGAATATAGTTAGCGAAAGTGTCTAGCCGAGCTGAAAACCAGCCGATTTCAGAATGCTCTGGGTCTTTGTAGCCGATCACGGAATCAAGAGTGTTTATCACGCGAAATGCGACAGCCCCTGGTACCCCAAAGAACGCGAAATAGAATAATGGTGAAGTTATTCCATCGACAGTTCCCTCCGCAATCGATTCAACAGCGGCTGATATAGTTTGTTGCTCGTCAAGCTTGGCTGTATTTCGTCTCACAATCCGCTGTAGGAAGAGCTTTGCTTTAGAGAGATCGCTGTTCTTGAGGGCATTGGCTATGGGAAGAGCGTGGTCCTCCATCGACTTGATGGCGAACGTCATCTTTAGGAATAATGCCGAGATGACTATCTGAGTAGGAAAGCCGAGATAGATTTTTGTCACGAGAAGTATGAAGTGGGTGGAAGCGGCAAAGACTGTGATCATGGATAGACCTAGCAGAATTCCGCTGATCTTTTTAAGCATCGGATTGTTGGCTGTAAGTCTGCGCTTGAGAAGATTGACCGTTTTACCAATCCAGACGGTTAGATGAAGCTTCTCAGGCGGTTCTCCAACAATGATGTCGATGAGTAGCGCTAACGCCAATATAAGCAGTGGAATTGCGGCAGGCATCATGCTCTGAAGGAGCATTCCTCAAGCCTCTGCGGGAGCGACTCGGTCATCTTAAGGATCTCGAGACTATTCAGCACTATTTTCCTCATAGACCCCAATAACCTCTCATTCTCTCGTCTCGTCCTTATGGCGATTCTAATGTAATACTCGTCGAGGCCTGTAAAGGAGCTGCAATTTCTGATCAGTATGCCATGTTCTAACATCTTCTGCTTCAGTCTGGAGGCCGTTAAGCCTGATTGCCGAATATCTATAAAGATAAAGTTGGCATCAGCTGGGAAAACTCTAAAACCATCGACTCTGCTCAGCTCATTCAGTAAGAACACTCTTTCCTCTTCAATCAACTTCTCAGTCTTCTCGAGGTACTCTAGGTCTTGCAGAGCAGCCGCCGCGGCAGCTTGGGCTAGGCAATTGACATTCCACGGAATCTTGACTTTAGAAAGAACTTCAATGATGTCTCTACAAGCGACCCCATATCCTACTCTTAGACCTGTCAACCCAAAGATCTTGGTAAAGGATCTTAGAACTAAGATATTCTGGTAGGTTTCAACCTTGTCCGCTAACGAGAAACGCGGGTTTCTGGAAACAAACTCTATGAAATCCTCGTCAATGAAGACTAGAATATCCCTTCGTAGAGTCTCCTCGGCTATTTCGAGAATATCCTCACTTGGAATCAGAGTGCTTGTAGGATTGTTCGGGTTACAAAGGAAAACTACTCTTGTCTTTGGATTCACCTGGTCCAGCAAATCTTTAGAGTGGAGTTCAAAGCTGGGAGCAGTCGGAAGAAACTTGATCTTTCCGTCCATCTTTTCTACAGCTTTCTCATATTCTCCGAAGGTAGGCGTTGGGATGAGGGCCTCTGCGCCTCTATCTACGAACGCCTGGGCAAAAATGTGGATGAGTTCACACGATCCGTTCCCAATGATTACATTTTCTGCCGTTATGCCACCGATATATTGGGCGACGGCTTCTCTGAGCGATGTTGAATTTGAGTCAGGATAGAATGGGATCTGCCAAGAGCTTGTCTTGACGGCCTCTAAAGCCTTCAAAGAAGGACCGAGGGGGTTAACATTTGAGCTGAAGTCTAGGACTTCACCATGCTGAACATCATGCTCTCTAGCTATGCTCCAAATTTCCCCTCCGTGTACGCATGAGATTAACTTCCTCACTTCGGGTCGAGCCAACTCAAGAATAGACTTCATAAGTGATCTCTACTCTCCGATCTTCTCCATCTTACCGATTAGATCAAGAATTATGGGCATCAGATCTCTGCCTCTTATGCGTCCCAGAGTTCCTCTCGAAGCCATCTTTTCACTGTATGATCCAACCTTATCACGGATCACGTCGGCTCCAGCAATCACTATTGGAACAGGATCCCCCGTATGCCTCCTAAGCCTCGTGGATGTTGTATGGTCAGCAAGAAGCGCGACATATGTTTCCTCAAGATTGATCTGCTCTATAAGTAGGTCGACCATCGAGTCGATTTTCTCTATTATGGAGATCTTTCCAAAGATATTGCCATCATGACTTGCTTCATCCGGCCCTTCTATGTGGGTAAAGACTAGATCATGATTCTGAAGCATCCTTAAGGCAGTTTCTCCCTTCGCTTCGGTGTCTGTATCGATATCCCCAGTTGCCCCAGGTACATCTATCACAGTCATACCGCTGAGTTTACAGATGCCTTTGATGAGGCTGACACCCGCTACACAAGCAGCTTTCAGCTTATACCTTTCGCAGAGAGGTTGAAG
>Ga0315280_10004660_pt1 | contig 20073 bp, 17 predicted proteins | sample YL17G06_40_MG_FD_203697 | JGI IMG/M metagenome (GOLD analysis project Ga0315280, IMG submission 203697) | Sediment microbial communities from Yellowstone Lake, YNP, Wyoming, USA - YL17G06_40 | ecosystem: Environmental > Aquatic > Freshwater > Lake > Sediment | place: USA: Wyoming | collected... | reverse complement strand
GCATGCCCCGCTCCCGCCCCCCTTACCCGGCGATCCAGGGGCTAAAAGGAAAGCCCACTTTGATCAACAACGTGAAGACTTTATCCGCCGTACCTCATATCGTTGTCAATGGGGTCGAAAGCTTCACCTCCATGGGCACGGAAGAAAGTAAGGGCACGATGGTCTTTGCCTTGGTGGGGAAGGTCAACAACGCCGGACTGGTTGAAATCCCCATGGGGATGACGCTGGGCCAGCTCATTTACGACGTCAACGGGGGAATTCCCAAAGGAAAGCGTTTCAAGGCCGTGCAGATCGGCGGCCCTTCAGGAGGATGCCTTCCGGAAAAACTTCTGAATTTGCCCATCGACTTCGAATCCCTCACAGAAGCCGGGGCCATGATGGGATCGGGAGGCATGGTCGTTCTGGACGAGGACGACTGCATGGTGGAGGTCGCCCGTTATTTCTTAGATTTTACCCAGAAGGAATCCTGCGGGAAATGCACCTTCTGCCGCTTGGGGACTCGGCAGATGCTCGACCTTCTTGAGGACATAACCCGAGGAAAGGGAAAGATGGAAGACCTCGACCTCTTGCAGGAGCTGGCCCAGGACATCAAAACTGGAGCGCTCTGCAACCTGGGCAAGACCGCACCCAACCCGATTCTGACTACTTTGCGTTATTTTCGCGAAGAGTACGAAGCCCACATTTTACTGGGAAAATGCCCGGCCAAAACCTGCCGGGCCCTGACCGCCTTCTACATTATCCCGGATAAATGCGAGCGCTCCTGCGACGCCTGCGTGGGAAGTTGTCCGATGGAAGGGATCAAGACGGGAAAAGGGATGAAAAAGACCATCGACCGGGAGAAGTGTGTGAAATGCGGCTCTTGCCTGGAGGCCTGCCCGCCCCAGTACAAAGCTGTGGTCAAGATCTCGCCTATCAGCGAGGTGCCGGCAGATGATTAAAATAATGAAAAGTTATAAAAGCATTTCCATCAGCATTGACGGGAAACGGATTATGGCCGAGGAAGGCGCCAGACTCCTGTGGGTAGCTCTGGACAATGGGATTTATATCCCCAACCTCTGCGCCCTGAGGGACTTGAAAATGCCCCCGGCCTCCTGCCGGCTCTGCTTCGTCGAGGTTAGGGGAAAGCCCGAGCCTGTTGCTGCCTGTACGGAAGAGGTTTTCGAAGGGATGGTTGTGGAAACAGCCACCCCAAGAGTGCAGCGCCTGCGTCGCCTGGCCGCTGAACTCCTCATTGCCTCCCACCCGGCGGATTGCCCGAACTGCGGCAGGAACCGGAACTGCCAGTTGCAAAAACTTGCTCTCCATCTGAAATTGAAGCTCAAGCCCAACCGCCTCCGTCCTCTGGTTCACGATTTCCCCGTCGACCGCAGCCACCCCGCCCTTCTCTTCGACCCCAACAAATGCCTTCTCTGCGGCCGCTGCGTCTGGGTATGCAAAGATCGAATCGGACTGGGAATCCTCCAGTTCAGCCATCGGGGATTCGAGACCCGCATCTCCACCTTCAACGACCGCCCCTTAGCCGGGACCCGCTGTACTGGCTGCCTGGAGTGCGCCAAAGTTTGCCCGGTTGGGGCTCTGGTGGCGTCGCCCTAACCCTCACCCGCAGCGTATGCTTCCCTTCACTTCTCTTGCCCCCTTTTGCGCATCGTTTTAGGCTCGATGACCTGCAAGAGGAGAATGAGACCAATCCCGGCCAGACTCGCTCCGACGATAATCACCACTCGGGATCCAAACCGGTCTATCAGATGCCCAACCACAGGGCCCTCGGCTCCCCCTTCAAGGCGAGCGGCGCCGTAAAGGAGAGAGACGGCGGCCATGCTCACCCCAAGGTCTGGCTTTAAGGGAAGGAAAAAGACTGGGAAACTGTGGTAGAGAATGCCCCCGCCCACGGCCTGGATTAGGGAGCCCAGAACCACTATCCACCAGCCGTAGAAAACCCGGCTTGCGATTGAGCGACAGCAGCATCGGCGGGAAAAGCCTGGCCAAAAGATTCAGCTTTGTCTCCGTCAAAGGAGGCGGGGAGCTTTTGCCCGCCCCCTCCATGAAAGAAGCAATGCCTCATGATGCCCAGCGAAGCGCCCCGGGTTCCCGGACCCCCGAGCCCATCGAATGTTACGCCAAATTTTGCAAGTTGGTACTAACGATATGGACTAAGGGTCAAAAAGGAATATCCTTGTCTAATTCCATTCTTTCTTGTATTCTATTTTTATGGGCTGGCTTGATAGCATTTTTAAACAACTGATCGCCTTGGAGATTTTTCTACCTTTTATTCCCCTTTTTGTCGCCTTCGATGTCTTAGGGATTCTTCCCATTTTCGTCTCTCTCACCTCAGAGATGGAGCAGTCTGAGCGAAAAAGAGTGGTGCGTCAATCCACCCTGACGGCCTTTCTGGTGAGCGTCGGGTTTCTCGGGGCAGGGAAATGGGTTTTTGCCCTATTGGGAATCTCGGTTTCTGATTTTAAGATCGCCGGAGGAATCCTCCTCTTTATTATCGCCATTGTCGATTTGATCTTTCCCGAGAAAACCCGCACCTTTCCCAGGGAAACAATGGGGGTGGTGCCCATTGGAATTCCCTTGATTGTTGGGCCAGCTGTCCTCACCCTCCTCCTTATGATTGTTAATACATATGGCTACATTTCAACACTTCTCTGTCTCATCCTCAATCTTCTGGTCGTCTGGCTCGTCTTCCGTCATTCCCATTGGATCATGCGACTCATGAAAGAAGGGGGAGCCAAAGGGATCGCCAAGGTCTCTTCCCTGTTACTGGCTGCCTTCGCCATGATGATGATCCGAATCGGGATAAAGGGATGGATGGATGGGTATTAATGAGTCTCAATTTTAAAAGAAAAATGGCTGTCGGACGAAGACAGGTTGAGCTCGAAAGGGCCAGGGGTTATTCAATCGTCATCCGAATACGACGGAGGACAAAATGAAAACCCTCGAGGATCAAGTGGCCCGAATGGAAAAGACGGCGGATGATTTCGCCGCAGCCATCAAGGGCTTATCCGAGGCTGTTCTGTCCAAGCGTCCCGACGATAAAAACTGGGCGGCGAAGGAAATCATCTGCCACCTGCGCGACACGGAAGAGTTGTTCATGAAGCGGTTCCAGACCATAATAGCTACGGATGAACCCAGGTTCATCCCGGCAGAGGCAGACCGCTGGGCCGCGGAGCGGCAGTACCGTTTGAACGATGCTTTAGATGCGCTTTCCTCCTTCAGAAGGCGAAGGGAGGAAGTCCTGGAGTTCTTACGGGGGCTCAAGCCTGAGCAGTTGGAGCGCGGCGGCATTCACCCCACGCGCGGGCGGATGAGCATCAAGGACTTAGTTGCTCTCATTGCCGGGCATGATCAAAACCACTTGGAACAGCTCCAGCGCACTCTCGCTGTCTAAATAACTGGAGGTCCCGGAGCTGTTTCCCAAATTGGAGGAGCTCAACAACCGCCGGAGCGAAACCTCCGCAATAAACCTTGACAATCTTGTTGTATTGATATAATGAACCCAGAAAATGCGTGAATTTTAGCCGCAATCTTTCAGTGGCGCTATTGAGGAAAACATTGGATTCGCTTTTCAGGGCACTGGTTCGCCGGCTAAAGTCTGGGGCTCCTGAGGTTTTTGAGAGTTCGCGCATAAGTTGGGCTGTCGAGAAGGGAGGTGGGAATTAAAGTTAAGAGCTGAGTTGTTTGGTGTTCGAGATTTTTAATTCTGGATTTCAAAGATTCCATTTTAAAAAGGAGGAGGAGGAAAATGAAATGCATTCGGAGGATCGGGTGGGTTGTCTTATGCCTGGGAATCGTTATGGGATTTTCATCTCTCGTGACTGCCCAGGAGAAAGTGACGCTTCGTTTTTCAGACTGGCATCTGACAGAAGATGTATGGAACAAATCTCTCACGGAAGGCATGGCCATCTTCGAGAAGCGCTATCCCAACATTAAGGTGGTCATGGAACCGGTTTCCTATAAAGACAAGGAAACGAAATATACAGTGGAATCGGCCGCCGGCAAGGCTCCGGACATTTTCCATGTCCATGCTTTCTCCCTTCCGATGTTCTTTGCCAAAAGATATGCCATGGATCTCACTCCTTTTATTGAAAAAGAAGGAGGGGCAAAATTCCTTGAAGCCTGGTATCCCATCTGCATTGATTTGGTGAAATATAAAGGGAAAGTCCACGCCATGCCCGGTGATTACATGTCAATGGTCCTGATCTACAATACAGAGTTATTCAAGGCCGCCGGCCTTGACCCTAAAAAGCCACCCAAAACATGGGAAGAATTCCTGGAATACAACAAAAAATTGACAAAACCCCCTGAAAGGTGGGGGATTGCTGTTCTGGGAGCAAAGGATCCCGGGTTCGAACTCCGTTTCAGCCCGTTCCTCTGGTCTTTTGGCGGGGATTACCTCACCCCGGATAATAAAAAGTCGGCCCTGGATTCCAAGGAGGCGAAGGAGGCATTCAAATTCTTTATCGAACTATACACCAAACATAAGGTCATGCCCCCGGGTGTGCCTTCCATGAATGCCCAGGATGTCAGGACCCAGTTGGCCCATCGAAAGATTGCCTGGGAAATCGGATCGGGTTGGACCGCTCCCATCGTGAACGCCATCAATCCTGAACTGAAGGCCTTCGAGGTGCTGGCGGCCGCCCCCCTCCCTGTGAAAAAGAAGAAGGTGACCACCATCTGGCTTTCTTCCTGGGTGATGAGTCCGAATACCAAGCACCCGAAGGAGGCCTGGGAACTCCTCAAGTTCATCACCTCCAAAGAGATTGAACTGAAATGGTTTGTGGACAACCGAGTCACCTCTTCCCGAAAGGATGTGAGTGGCGTGGCGCCGGAAATCCTTAATGACAAGTTCGCCAGTGTCATCGCTTCCCAACTGCCTTACGGGAAGGTTGTCCCTCAGATTCCTCAATGGCCCGAGATTATGGACGCCTTTACCACAGCCGTTCAGGAGGCCATGACCGAGATGAAGACTCCGGAGAAGGCCCTGGCCGATGCCCATGGGCGGATCAGCGGGATTCTTGCCAGGAAAAAATAGAGAATAAGATTTCCAGGTGGTTTGCCGGCCCAGGCGCAAGAGCAATCTGCTCGAAACCTCTCCTTCCGCCTGGGCCGCGACAGGGGTGGCCTTCATAAGGTGCAGGGGAATAAGGGACGATGAAGCGCTTCCAGATCAAAGACCGCCACATGTGGACCCTCTTCGTCCTTCCAGGGACCCTCCTCCTCATATTGGTCTTAGGTTTCCCCGCAGTCCAGAGCATCCATTATAGCTTCTTTCCCGAAGGAGGAGAGTCCTCCTTTACCTTAGAAAACTATTCAATTCTTTTTGCAGATTCGGTCTTTCGCCAGGTATTCAACAATACCGTTATCTTCGTGGCCCTTAGTGTGGCCACCCACTTATTACTGGGGCTGGGGGTGGCGCTGATCCTCAACATGGAGATTTTTGCCAAACCCCTCTTCCGTCTCATTGCCCTTTTACCCTGGGTTGTCCCGGATGTTGTGACCGGGATCATCTGGAGATGGATGCTCGACCCGGTTTATGGGGCTCTCAATGATCTCTTGATGAGAATCGGACTGATCGCCGATCATGTTCAGTGGCTTTCCCATCCCCAATTGGCTCTCTTCAGTGTAATCTTCGTCAACCTCTGGAGGGGATTTCCGTTTGTGATGCTCATTCTTCTGGCCGGGCTGCAGTCCATTCCTAGTGTCCTCTATGAGGCCGCGGCCATCGACGGAGCATCCCGCTGGCAACTCTTCATCCAGATTACCTTGCCCAGCCTGAAGAAGATGTTGGTCGTCGCTCTGGCCCTGGATATTGTATGGGAAGTGAGACGTTTCGGCCTCATCCAGACCATGACCCAGGGAGGACCCGGAAATATCACCGAAGTCCTTTCCACCTATATTTACAAGCAATATTTTCAATTCTTCCGATTCGAATACGCCTCTGCCGTGGCCGTGGTCATGACCATTGCCCTGTTGATGGTCAGCCTCCCTTATATCTGGATGATCAGTAAAGAGGAGTAGGTCTTGGTTGAAGGTTCCAAAAGACAGCTTTTGCTCAATCTCCAGAGTTACGGGTTTCTCATCCTGGTCTCTATCTACGCCCTCTTCCCTTTCATCTGGATGCTCTCCACCTCTTTGAAGACTGAGGCCGAGGCTTTTCGGGTCCCTCCCACCTGGATTCCCATCCATCCCACCATCGATGCTTATGTGGGAATATGGGTAAGGAAAAACTTCGGCCTCTATTTCTTGAATAGCACCATCATCTCTTTGGCTACTGCTGTCCTCTCCACATTTTTTGGAGCCCTGGCTGGATACGGATTCTCCCGCTTCTTTTTTAAAGGCAGGAAATTCCTGATCGGCTTCTTTCTGGCTACTCAGATGCTTCCAGGGGTGCTATTGGTCGGGCCCTATTTCAAAATCTTAAGTAAATTTGGCCTTTACGATACGCGCACTGGACTGGTCATCGCCTTTCTGACCATCTGCCTCCCCTTCGCCACCTGGATGATGAAGGGTTTCATAGACCGGGTTCCTGACGTTCTCGATCAGGCCGCCTTGGTGGATGGGTGCTCTCGTTTTGGGGTTTTTTTCCGGATTATTCTGCCGGTCTCTGCTCCGGGGATGGTGGCCACGATCATCTTCGCCTTTCTCTTAGCCTGGGGAGACCTTCTCTGGGTCTTATGCCTCACCAGCACGGAGTCGATGATCACTGTCACCCTGGGGATTGCCAGAACCGTGGGCGAATTTCGGATTATCTGGCCCATGTTGATGTCCGGGGCCTTATTGGGTGGAATGCCAGCCATCATCCTCTACTTTCTGTTGCAGAGGCTTCTGGTGCAAGGCTTGACAGCCGGAGCGGTCAAGGAGTGAGAGGAATGAGCAAAATAAGCCCGCTTAAGGAGGAATGCTTTATGAAAAAGAGATTCTTATTGGTTTTTGTCCTGACAGTTGTTTTGTTGAATTTCGGCCCGGCCTTTGGCGCGTCCAAAGACACGATCGTCATCGCCCAGGGCGTTGACCCTACGACCTTGGACCCGCATAACCATTTCGAGACACCGGCGTTCAATGTCTGCCTGAATATCTACGACACTCTGCTCATAAGGTCCGATGATATGAAAATCCAGCCACTGTTGGCCACTTCCTACAAGTTGATCAATGACAACACTTGGGAATTTAAACTGCAAAAAGGGGTGAAGTTTCACAACGGAGAGAACTTCAACGCCGCCACTGTGAAATTCAGCTTAGAGCGCATGGCCGACCCCAAGAACAAGCTCAAACAGACCACTCTCCAAGGAGTCATCGACCGGGTGGATATCATCGATGATTACACGGTGCGGATCATCACGAATAAACCCTATCCCTACCTGGATTCCCAGCTCGCGCATATCGGGGCCATGCTTCCCCCGAAATATTTTCAGGAGAAGGGGCCGACTTACATCGCTGCCAATCCCGTCGGAACGGGTCCCTATAAACTGGTGCGCTGGGTCAAGGACGACCAGCTCGTGCTTCAGGCCAATGAAAACTATTGGCGTGGCGCCCCCAAAATCAAGAAAGTCATCTTCCGCCCCATTCCCGAAGCCACAACGCGCGTTGCCGGTTTGCAGACGGAGGAGGTGGACATCATTGTAAACATTCCTCCTCATCTCATGCGCCTGATGAACTGGAAGGGACGCTCCTTTGTCTCCAAGGTTCCCAGCTCCCGGGTGATTTTCATGGCCTTTGACAATACCAAAGGAGGCCCCGTTGCTGATAAACGGGTGCGTCAGGCCATCGCCCAGGCCATCGACGTGGACAATATTATTAAAAAGATCCTGGATGGAAACGGCATCCGCCTGGGAACACCATTCACCAGGTACCATTTCGGTTACGATTCTGAAGTCAAACCTTACGCCTACAATCCCGAGAAGGCCAAGAAACTTCTAACAGAAGCCGGCTATGCCAAAGGGTTCGACTTGGTCCTTAATTCGCCGAGCGGGCGCTACCTGAACGATAAAGAGGTGGCCGAGGCGGTGGTGGGTGATTTACGCAAGATTGGCATCAATGCCTCCGTCAAGATCAATGAATGGGGGACCCATATGTCTATGCTGTATGCCCATAGTGGCTACCCCTCCTACATTTTGGGATGGGGGGGAGCCACCTTCGATGCTGACGGAACCCTCTTCCCTATCTTCCGCACAGGTCAGGTCCTCTCCCATTATACGAACCCTGCACTCGACGCTATGATTGACCAGGGGCGGGCGCTCATGGATAAGAAGAAACGGCAGAAGATATACTCGGATGCCGCCGGGTTGATCAAGGAGGAAGCCCCCTGGGCTTTCGCCTACCAGCAGATGGACATTTATGGTGTGAATGAGAGAGTGAACTGGAAAGCGCGCCCCGATGAAAAATTGGTGGTCTTCAATATGTCCTTCAAGAAATGAGCTGAAAATACACATCTTTGGTGAGGTTGTTTCCCGGTATTCTATTCTGATCACTCAAAACTGAAAGGAGGAAATTCAATGGAATTAAAAGGCAGCCAGACGGAGAAAAATATTTTAGCATCTTTTGCCGGTGAATCACAGGCCAGGAATCGATACACCTACTTTGCCAGCGCTGCCAGGAAAGAGGGCTATGAACAGATTGCGGCCATCTTTCTGGAAACTGCCGACAACGAGAAAGAACATGCCAAGCTCTTCTTCACTTTGCTCCAGGGGGGAGAAGCAGAAATCCAGGCTGTTTACCCCGCGGGAACGATTGGGGATACAGCCGCCAATTTGAAAGCGGCAGCTGCCGGAGAAAATTTTGAATGGACTACCCTCTACCAGAGTTTCGCCGAAGCAGCCAAGAAGGAAGGGTTTGCAGAAGTTCACCAGACCTTTATCCAGGTGGCCAGGGTGGAGAAGTTCCACGAAGCCCGGTACCTGGCTCTGACAAAAAATTTAAAAGAAGGAAAGGTATTTAAAAAGGATTCTTCGGTAAAGTGGCACTGCCGAAATTGCGGCTATGTCTTCGAAGGAAGGGAAGTTCCGGAAAAATGTCCGGTCTGCCAGCATCCCCGGGCTTTCTTCGAGGTTCTGACAGAGAACTATTGATCGTCCTCTATTGCACCGGGGAGGCTCTTCTGGAAGGGCTTCCCCCCTCCTTCCAAAACTCCCTTTGCACACCTTCCCAATTTATCCCCTTCCCTATTCTGACGAGCGAAACCCCCTTGCCCCTGGGCCGGCGTAGCCTCTGGAATAAATTGGTTTGTCGGATCATGGGTTGAAAGTGAAGGTGGGCAAGTTTCAATACATATTGACCCTCTGAATCCAATTTAGTATACTTTCACTTAACCTCACGTGCGCCAGTTGCAGAGGGAGGGGGCGTTATGAGAAAAGGTCTTTTACTCCGTCTCACTGTGATCCTCTGGGTGGTCCTTTTCGGTTGTGCCATAACTGCACCAGCTGCTGATGCCCCTGAGTCCCTCCCAACCGACCCCTTGACCCCGCCCTCGATGGGGGAGAATCCAGGCCAACCTTCGCAGGAATCCCAACCCATCATCATCGCCGTCATGCCCTTTACTAATATCACCGGCAATAAAAACTACGATTGGTTGAGCATCGGCATCAGCGAGTCACTCTGCACCAAACTGGGAAGCCTTTCCTGCTTCAGCCTGGTAGAGAGGATCAAGCTCTCCGAAGCACTCAAGGAAATCGAACTGGGGCAGGTGGGCCTGATTAATGAGACCACCGCAGCCAAAACAGGGAAAATGGCTGGAGCCGAGGAAATACTGGTTGGCTCCTTCCAGATCGTTGAACCGAACATCCGAATCAGCGCCAGGTTCTTGGAAGTGGAGAGCGGCAAGATCCATACCATGGTGGAATCGACGGGTAAACTGGACCAGATTTTCGAGCTTCAAGACAAGATCGTCGCCTCTTTTCTGGCCAACCTGAACATCCCGGTGACCGATGAAGAGAAGTCCGTGCTGACGGCCAAGCCCACGGCTTCCCCGCAGGCTTTCAAATTATACTCCCAGGCGATGGACACTTACACCCCGGAAGGGAAAGCGTTGGGCGATGATCAGCGCATCGTCCTTCTCAATCAATCCACCCAAATCGACGCAAACTTTGCTCCGGCATACGCCTCACTGGGAGACATCTATGCCCAGAGAAAGCAGGACTACAACCGGGCCGCGGTCTATTACAACAAAGTGGTGGTCCTTCAGCCTCGGATTATAGCACCCAGGGTTCGACTGGTTCATGTATACCAGATGCAGGGGAATACCCTCGCGCTCCAGCAGGAGAAAAAGAAAATAGAGGAGATGAAAAGGAGCTTGGCCATTCAGCAGGCGGACAGGCAAAGGATCCTGGAGGAACGCCGGCGGAAGGCCTTACTTAGGGCGCAGGAGGAAAAGCGTAAGGCCCAGGAACTGGAGAAGCGCCGCATCCTGCAAGAAAAGCCTAAGGCCCAAGAACTGGAGAAACAGCGAATGCAGGAGGAAAAGCATAAAGCCCAGGAATTGGAAAGGCGCCGCATCCTGGAAGAAAGGCGTAGAGCTCAGGAACTAGAAAGACGCCGGATGCTGGAAGAAAAGCTTAAGGCTCTGGAACTGGAGAAGCGCCGGATCCTGGAGGAAAGGCGCAAGGCCCAGGAACTGGAAAGACGCCGGATGCTGGAAGAAAAGCTTAAGGCTCTGGAACTGGAGAAGCGCCGGATCCTGGAAGAATTGCGCAAAACCAGGGAGAAATAGAAAGAGTACCACGAGAAAACATAGATCTTGTAAGATCACTCCTCAGTTTGAAAACCCCTTGACGAATCGCTTTTTTCTTTATAAAATTATGCCGTTAGTCGAACCGCCGGATGTACCTGACGCGCCCTTAGTCCGAACAAGTGCGGACAGGTCACGCAGGTGATCCGGCGACCTCGTTAGCTCCAAGGATAATACGAAATGCCAAGACGGCCACACATGTATCCGCATTTTATCTTATGGAAGAACTTAGACGACGTTGACCGACTCCTAGAGATCCACACGAAGATGTCTGGCAAGGGTCCCGGCTACAAACACAATGTCGAGGTTCTAAACAAGAGCGCCGTTGTTCTGCTCGTTGCATGTTGGGAATCATTCGTTGAGGACGTAGCCGAAACTGCATTCTCCATATTACTCCGTAGAGTTAGAAAGCATGACCTCTTCGCTGCCCGGGTATTGAGCGATGCAGCCAGGCCGCTCAAAGAGGCAAAGGACGACCGTGCCGTATGGAAGTTGGCTGGCGATGGCTGGAAATCTGTACTGAAAGACCACAAGGCTGCCCTTTTCGAGAAGTACACCGGTAAGCTCAACACTCCGCGTCCTTCGCAAGTTGATGCCATTTACGATTCCCTCTTAGGCATTAAATCTGTTTCCTCCCATTGGCACTGGCAACATACAACCGCCGATAACGCCAGAAGGAAACTGGATGATCTGATCGACCTAAGAAGCAGCATTGCCCACCGCGTGAAAGCCAGTCATAAGGTCGGTAAAGATGATGTTCGTGACTACATAGACTTCATTAACCGAATTGCAGCTATAACGAGCAATGTTGCGCGATCTCTTGTTTTGGAGAAGACTGGAAAAGAACCTTGGCCAGAGTTTACATATAGATGAGGCCATCAGTCCGTTAGATCTAATCTTTGAAAATTAGATTTGATCTAACAGAAATTGTCAGGTTAGATCCTGACTAACTGTTTCATTTACAAATGTTGAGATATTCCAAGGCTCAACAATTAATGATTACTGAGTGAAAGCATGCATAATGTTCTTGGAGCAATCGAATTTTTCCATTTCTGTTAGGCAGTTCAAATTGAATATATGAATATCATATCTTGACAGCAATAGTCCCTGCGTGAATATCATCTTTATATCATAAATTTTCTGGTAAAAAATATTGGAGTCTGAGCCGGTTATTAATTTCCTATCATCTATGGTTCCTGTAAGAGCTTCTTGGTCAGCTTCACCGCCTCGCCGGCATCATGAGCGTAGCCGTCAGCGCCAATACCCCTGGCGAATTTCGGGTTCACCGGCGCGCCTCCGACCATTACTTTGACTTTTTCCCGAAGGCCACTTTGAACCAAGCCGTCGATGACCGTTTTCATTTGGGGCATGGTGGTGGTTAGAAGGGCAGAAAGACCCAGAATATCTGGCTTGAACTCCTCCACCATTTTCATAAATTTAGAGGCAGGCACATCAATCCCCAAGTCTTTGACTTCAAAGCCCACCCCCCGCAGCATGATAACTACCAAATTCTTGCCGATGTCGTGCAAATCTCCTTGGACGGTTCCGATCAGTACCTTCCCCTGGGTCACAGCCTGGCCGCCCGCCAGATAACGCTCCAAAACCAATACCCCTTCATTCATTGCCCGCGCCGAAAGCAAAACCTCTGGAATAAACACCTCCCCACTCTTGAACCGCTCAGCGATCACTTCCATCGCCGTCAACAGCCCCCGCCGCAAAATCTCCTCCGCCCGCACTCCCTGAGCCAACAAACCCCGAATGTGCCCCTGAATGGCCACATGATCCCCATTCAATACATCATTCTGAACCTGCCGAAACTCCTGATCCCAAACCACCTCCGGAGGAACCCGCTTGGCAACCTCGGTAATGGCCGCCTCCGCCAGAGGACGAAAAGCCCCTGCCTCCAGAGGCAAACGCCCTTCCCGCTCCACCTTCTCCCCAATCCGCACCAGCCTCTCAAAGACCGCCTGGGGTGGCGTGGTATCGGCGATGCCCAGGATCATTCTTTTCCCGGGAGCCACCGCCTGGAAGAGATGGTCCAAATAGGCTTCGAACTCTTCGTCGGCAGTCGATTCCTGGAGGAGCAAGATGGAAGGAATGCCCCCGAAGATGGTCAGTTTATCGCTCCAGCGCCGATAATATTCTTCGATAGGAACCTTAGTCATTGGGGCGGGGCAGACCGCTTCGGCCACATGCATCCCTGAATCACGAAGGAGATCCATGAGTCCCTGGTTCTCGCCATCGCAGTGACAGACCACCAGCTTTCCATGCTGCCCCAGATAATCTGAGGCTTTCCGGATCCAAGGCATTAGATCTTTTTGGAAATAGGGGGCATAGGTAACCATCTCGTCAAAATTGCCGCCCCAGTGGCACATCTCGGCGGGCGATTCGGCGGTCAGCTTCAGAGCCTTCTCGTAGAAGGGCTCCATACTCTCAGCCAGCTGGCGCATCTCTTTTTGACAATCCTGATAGTGAAAATAAAAATCTGTGGCATCCAGGAGATGTTTCTGGATGTGATGGACGGGCGAAGGACAGCCGGTAAAATAGCTGGCCAACACCCCATCATCGCCGATTTCCTCCTGATAGCGCCTGAACTTCTCGTAGCAGGGCGCCAAGTCCATATTATCGAAGAGACAGGCTACGGCGGCGTAATCCTCCTGTCTTTTAATGGCATGCTCGGCAATCCAGGGGATGGACACGCCTGCCTTTTTCATCTCCTCGCTGTAAACCGAAATGGTCCGGACCATGCCCCTGGGCGTGTGGTATTCTGCGATTGTCCGCTCTGATTCCCGTTTCACCAAGATGTCAATCTTAGGCGAAAAAGAAAACCGTAGAACTTGTTCCTTCAGGGCATAGACACCCAGGGCCCGGTGCAGCATGGCGTCCGGATCGGGCTGATTGGCATAATCCGGCACCACTTTGTGCAGAGCCCAGCCTTCGGCCCGGCAAATCTCGTCGGCCCCTCGGCCCCGGTGCCGCTGCGGCAGAGTATTGGCGCGGGAATTGGCGTTATGCCATAGATCCAAGCGGGGAATGTAGGGCAAAAGGTCAGACGTTTCTCCCCTGGCTGCCTTGAGTATTCTTTGTTTGGAGGTCATCACCGAAACTCTCCTCTCCACTGAAATTTAAAGACTGACATCTGAGAAATCAATGGGAATTTATGGGGTAATGGCAGCTGATGAAATGGTCTGGTTCGATTTCCACGAACCCCGGGGCGATTGTTTCGCAATCCATCTGACGATACCGGCACCGCGGATGAAACACGCACCCCTTGGGCGGGTTGATGGGAGAGGGCACATCGCCCGGCAAAGTGATCCTTTTTTTCTGGGCCTTTGGATCCGGCATGGGCGCGGCTGAGAGTAAAGCCTCGGTGTAAGGATGCCGGGGTCGTCCGTAAATATTCTCGACGCTGGCAAGTTCCATGATCTTGCCCAAATACATAACTGCCACCCAATTACTCATGTACTCCACCACCCTTAAATCATGGGCGATGAAAAGGTAGGTGAGATGGAATTCTTTATGTAACTCCATCAACAAATTGAGCACTTGGGCTTGAATCGATATGTCCAGGGCCGAGACCGGCTCATCGGCGATGATCAACCTGGGGTTGAGAACCAAGGTCCGGGCAATGGCGATGCGCTGGCGTTGACCACCGCTGAACTGATGGGGGTAGCGGCTCATGTGTTCCGGCCTGAGGCCCACCCTGCTGAGCACCTCCGCCACCCGGTCCCGGGTTTCAGCTTTTGTTCGGCAAAGCTTGTGGATCCGGAGCGGTTCGGCCACGATTCGCTCCACGCTCATGCGGGTGTCCAGGGCGGCGTAAGGATCCTGGAAGACGACGGTCATCTTCCGGCGTAACTGGTGCATTTCCTCGGCGTCTAAAGCAAAAATATCCCGGCCTTCAAATTTGACCTGGCCGGAGGTGGGTTCGATCAGCCTCAGGATCAATCGTCCAACAGTAGTTTTGCCGCAGCCGCTTTCTCCGACCAGCCCCAGGGTCTCTCCATTGGCTATGCTGAAACTGATTCCATCAACAGCATGAACTTGATCCTTCGTCCGGATAAAAAAACCGCCCTTGATGGGAAAATATTTTTTAAGATTTTCCACTTCCAGAAGGATGTCAGGGTTGCCTGAACTCATACCCCTTCCTTAGGACTCAAACAGCCAGCAGGCCACCTGGTGGCCGGAAGCCGGTTCAAAAAAGCCCGGGGTTTTTTGTTCACAAATATCCAGCTTTTTCGGGCAGCGTGGGTTGAAGGCACAACCCGTGGGCAGGTCCATCAAGCTGGGGACCATTCCCCTAATCTCAGTAAGTTTTAACTTTTCACGAATAGCTCGCTCCGAGGGGATGCTTCCCAGTAACCCTTGAGTGTAGGGATGGCAGGGATTTTCAAAAATATCAGCCACCGGTACCTGTTCCACAATCTTACCGGCATACATGACGATGACCCGACGGGCGGTCTCAGCGATGACCCCGAGATCGTGGGTGATAAACATGATAGCTGTTCCGAATTTGCGCTTTAAATCGTTCATCAGTTCCAGGATCTGAGCCTGGATGGTTACGTCCAAAGCTGTCGTCGGCTCATCGGCAATGAGCAGGCTGGGGTTGCAGGAAAGAGCCATGGCGATCATGACCCGCTGGCGCATTCCGCCGCTCATTTGATGGGGGTACTCATGGAAACGTCTTTCTGGGGAAGCGATCCCCACCTCTCCGAGCATTTCAATGGCCCTGCCTTTGGCCGCGGCCTTGGAAAGATTCTGGTGCAGCCTGATGGCTTCGACGATCTGATCCCCCACAGAATACACTGGATTGAGTGAGGTCATGGGTTCTTGGAAGATCATGCTAATCTGGCAACCCCGGATGGCGCGCATTTCCTTCTTGCTCAACTGGGTCAATTCTTGCCCCTTGAACCAAATTTGCCCGCCGGCGGTTCGTCCGGGTGGACTCGGGAACAAGCGCATGATAGACAAGGCGGTCATGCTCTTGCCGCAGCCGGATTCCCCCACCACGCCCAGGGTCTCGCCACCCAAAATTTCAAAATCCACCCCGTCAACAGCCTTAACCACGCCCTGTTCGGTATCGAAATAGGTCTTTAGCCCTTCAACCTTAAGGAAGACGAGGGGTTCAACATTCTCGGTCAAGACTTATCCCTCATAGACCCACTTAGTCACTTATGAATAAAATTTTTTCCACAATAGCAATTTTTTTGCGTATTTAAGTCCATTTGCCGGAAATCCTAAATTCGAAGCACCAGATACCAAACAAGCCCAAAGGTTCAAAATTCAAATGATCGAAACCAAGAATTGCCAACGGATGGAAAGAGAAGTATAAAACTTTGGGTTTTGGTCATTGGAATTTTTTTAATTTTGAATTTGTTTCGGATTTCGAATTTAGGATTTCCGATTTTATGTGTTGCCTCTTTTTCGTTTCTGGCTGCGCCGGGTTAGGTGTGCCGTATCCGCGGATCCAGAAAAGAGTAGCTGATATCGGTCAGCAGATTGAGGAAAGTCACCGCAAAGGCCACCAGCAGAACTCCGGTTTGAAGCACCGGGAAGTCATTGAACAACACGGCGTTCATGAGCAGCCGGCCGATCCCTGGAAGGGAAAAAACAACTTCGATGATCACAATGCCCCCGATAAGCCGGCCAATCCTCATCCCTAAAAGGGTCACCACCGGAATGAGGGCATTACGCAAAGCGTGCTTGATTATCACCATGAACTCAGCGACACCCTTGGCCCTCGCTGTCTGCACGAACTCCTCGTTGAGGACTTCCAGCATGGAAGAACGGAGCTGCCTCATGATCTCCGCCGAAACCACCGAACCGAGAGAGATGGCCGGCAGAATCATCCCCTTTAGGTTGCCGGTTAGGCTCTCTGTGAGCGAGAAGTACCCGGAGGAGGGCAGCCATCCTAGCCAGATCGCAAATATGAGAATGAGAAGCATGCCCAGGAAAAACTGGGGCATGGCCACCCCGCTCACGGACAAGACCGTCCCCAGGGTGTCGACCCAGGTATTCGGTCTTAGAGCGGAAAGAATACCCATGGGGATGGCGACTAAGAGGGCAAAAAGAATACCCAGGCCCAAAAGCTCCAGTGTAAGGGGGAGCCTCTGGCCGAAAAGGGTCAGGACATGAACCCGTGTGCGGATGGAGATCCCAAAATCGCCGCTGACCAGCGACGAGAGCCATTTAAAATATTGCACCACGATAGGCTGATCCAGGCCCAATTCCTTTCGCACGGTCTGGATCATCTCCTCGCTGGCCCCTTCGTGCCCTACGACGGCCAGGGATGGGTCGCCTGGAAGCACCATGCACAGGGTAAAGGAGATTAGGGTTACAACAAAGAGGGTGATCAAGGTCTGCAAGAGACGTCGGATTAAAAAAGCCTTCAAAATCAAACCTTTCTGGTAAGCTGCTTCGGATCGAGGACCAGCCTTAACCAATCCCCCAGCACGCTGAAGGAGACAACTGTGACGTAAATCCCCAACCCTGGCAGCACGGAAATCCAGGGGGCCTGTTCCAACCATTTATATCCGGTCTGGATCATGACGCCCCAACTCGGGGTGGGAGGCTGAATGCCCACGCCCAGGAAGCTCAGACTGCTTTCCAGAACAATCGCCGTGCCCACAGTGAGCGTGGCCTGGACGATGACCGGGGCAGCAAGATTGGGTAGCACATGGGTGAATAAAAGTCTAGCCGGCTGGCAGCCGAAAGCCTGGGCTGCCAAGATAAATTCCCGCTCCAGAAGCGAAAGGGCCTGGCCGTACACCAGCCTGGCGAAAAGAGGGGTATAGACCAGAGAGATGGCCACAATCACGGTTACCATGCCGGCCTGCAGGCTGACGGCCAGGGCCATGGCCAGAAGAAGCATGGGAAAGGCCCAGATAGCGTCCATGACCCGCATGAATATGGCCTGAAGACGCTTGAAATAGGCGGCCATCAAACCAGCCACAATGCCTATAAGAGAGGCAAAGAATACCGAGGTCAGGCCCACAACGAAGGAGATCCTGGCCCCAGCTACAAAGCGGCTGAAGACATCCCGGCCTAAATTGTCGGTACCAAAAGGATTTTTCAGGCTGGGAGGGTCCAGGGGAAGGAACTCCACGGCCAGGGGATCATAAGGACAGATGAGATTTTCAACAATGGCAAAGAACGCCAGAACCAACAAGGCCAGGGCGCTCAACCACAGGGAAGGGCGCAACTTAAATTTCATCGACCTCACCAGGCAAATACGGAGGCCCCTGGATCGGGCCACCCGAAGGCGCCGGGCAGCTCGATCGGGGTTGCAGGATTAGGCCATCCAGACCTCGCTGGCTACCAGGGTGCGGAAGTAGGTGCGGACCCCCTTGACCCTCTTATGAGTGCCCACGGCCTGGGTCAGAGCGGTAGCACAGGTGAGCAGAGCCTGATCATAGACGATCTTGAGGGCTTCTTTCATGAGCTCGTGTCGCTTGGCCTCATTAAAGGTTTTGGCGTGCTCATCCATCAATTGATCTACCTGAGGGACGGATAAGTTGGCCCAGTTCCCCGGCGCTTTCGTGGTTAGCCGATCTCGGATGAGCTGGCCCGGGAAAGTAGCCCCCTGCCAGAACCCAATCTCGTAATTGTCCTTCTTCATGTTTTTGATCCACTCCAGGCGCTCCATCGTTTTGAGCTCGGTCTTGATCCCCACGGCCTCCCACATGGCTTTCAGCAGCTCACCGTAAGTTGTATCCGGTTCGCGGGCAATCACCAGTACATTGACCGTCACCCCCTTGGGGTAAGCGGCTTTTACCAACTCCTTGGCCTTCTGGGGATTATAACTGTAATCGAGCCAGTCTTTGGGAGACCAGCCCAACAGGCCTTCCCGAATATAGGGGTACATGTGGGGCCTGGAGATCCCGAAGCCGGTGATCTTGACGAAACGCGCCCGGTCGATGCCATAGCAACAGGCCCGGCGCAACTCCAGGCTGGTGAAAGGTCCCTTGCGGGAATTGAATCCGCAGCATACATCCTGAAACTCGAAGGGAGGTAACTCGAGGTAAACCAAGTCCGGGTGCTCCTTGATCTTGGAGACATCACGGGGGGCTGGAAAATGAACGGTATCCAGACTACCTGAGCGGAGGTCCAGTACGGCTTGGTCGATTTTGGGCCGGTAGTTTTCTTCCATGCCGTCCAGGTAGGGCAAGGGCTTGCCATCGACGCCCTGTTTCCAGTAGTCCGGGAAGCGCTCCAGTACCACTTTTTCATCCACGATCCAGTTTTTGTACCGAAAGGCTCCGGTGCCGCATCCTTTCCGCCCCAGTTCGTCTTCTCCGTGTTTTTCCTGGAAACTTTTAGATACCATTCCCGCCCACACCCGGGCCGAGGAGAGGGCGTAGAGCAGGGCAGCCGAGGGGTACTTGAGGTTGATGGCTATGGTTTGGTCATTCAAAACCTCGACGCTTTCGATCTCTTTCAAATCCGGGGCCAGGTAGGACTTGGGATGGGTGCGAACTCGGTCGAGGTTCCATTTGGCCACCGCCGCGTTGAATTTGCTCCCGTCGTGGAACACGACCCCTTTACGCAGGGTGAAGGTGATACGTTTGCTACTTTTATCGGTTTGCCATTCCGTAGCCAGGCCAGGGACCAACTTTAATTCGTTGGTTTTGGGATCAATCAGGGTGTCTATTAGGGAATCATACATGGCGTTCATGCAAGTGAAAAATTCGCTGACCCGGTGGGCATCCAGGCCGGGAGTGGTCCGATTCCGAGCATGCCGCCAGATCCCACCCCGCTTGATGGGTTCAGCAGCCTGGGCGAAAAATAACGAGGTTCCTGCGAGACCCGCCAGGGCCCCGGCGCCCACAATCGTTCCTTTGACAAATTCCCTTCTGGTCATTCTTCCTGGCATTTAAACCTCCTTTGATAAACTGGCCAATTTTTAGATAGCTCAATCAGGCTTAGAGACATGCATATTCCTCCGAGGCTTAATCGCCGAGCTTCACCGCACTTCGACTGAACTATTACGTGACTCTGATAATTGGTTTTTAATTTAACAGACCGAACCCCGGGTGTCAATCTTCTTTCAGTCCTTCCCCACCTTCAGTTTTTCGCTGCCACTTTCGTAGTGGCTCAGGCGCAGGGGCTCCATGATTACGTAATGAGGGTAGAGTAGAGAGCTGGCGTAGTGGCAAAGCCCTATCTCCAGCTCCCCCTCATCAAACCGGACGTTCAGTTTTCCCGAATCCGGCTTTCCGATCACCTTCTCCCAGAGGCTTTCACCAATCATGTTTGGCCTTCTGGTATAGTTTCCTCTGAAGTTCCTGAACATTACTGGAGTTAATAGCTTTCGCAATCTCCCGTCCCACCCTCCTTCGGAAACACGATGA
>Ga0315280_10004657_pt1 | contig 20078 bp, 19 predicted proteins | sample YL17G06_40_MG_FD_203697 | JGI IMG/M metagenome (GOLD analysis project Ga0315280, IMG submission 203697) | Sediment microbial communities from Yellowstone Lake, YNP, Wyoming, USA - YL17G06_40 | ecosystem: Environmental > Aquatic > Freshwater > Lake > Sediment | place: USA: Wyoming | collected... | reverse complement strand
AGGCCAGGTTATAGACCTCTTGCGGCTCGCACTGCTTGAGCGCACTGATCAAGGAGTTCTGATCGAGCAAGTCGCCCGGCAACAGCTCGATCTTGTCCTGAAGGTGCGCCAGCCGCTCGAAGTTGATGGTACTACTACGACGCACCAATCCGGATACTACATACCCTTTTTGCAGTAGAAACTCTGCGAGATAGGACCCGTCTTGTCCAGTGATGCCGGTGATTAACGCCCTTCGGGCCACTGTGCCTCCTCAATTCAAATTAACGGTCTGTCAAGAAATCTGTCAGCGCGGCGCCGACCCTGGCGGTTGCTCCAGCTGTGGGAGAGGAGCGCGGTTCGAGTGCCAACCCTGGCGCCCGGATTCCTTCCAGACCCTTAATAGCATGAGCTAGTAAGCATTCTTATTGACGAAAAGCGTTCTCCAGATGGTCAGGAGAACTATACGCAAGTCGAAAAGCAAGCTCCAATTCCGCAAATAATAGAGGTCGTGTTCGACGCGCGAGGCGATGGAAGTGTCGCCACGCCAGCCGTTGACCTGGGCCCATCCTGTGATTCCGACCTTGAGATAGTGCCGCGTGTTGTACTGCCCCACATTCTGCATGTATTTCTGCACAAAATACGGGCGTTCAGGCCGCGGGCCTACAACGCTCATGTTACCCTGGAGGACATTAAAGAATTGTGGTAACTCATCCAGGTTGGTTCGACGAAGGAATGCGCCTATCTTGGTCCGCCTTGGATCATTCTCAACGGTCCAACGTGTCTCGTCCTCTTCAGGACTCCCCACGCGCATCGTCCGGAACTTATACATGCGGAAGACGCACCCGTTCAGCCCCACGCGCTCCTGCACGAACAAGATAGGTCCCTGCGAGCTCATGCGGATGGCGATGGCGATCAGGAGCATCAGTGGGGCGGTTAAAACGATGGTAACCGTCGCAAACACCAGGTCGAAAGCACCTTTCAAGACGAGGTAGGCGACGGCCTCCGACGGGCTCACGCGAAGGTCCAGCATGGGGACACCGCCCACGTCGAACAACGCCTCGCGAATGACCACCCCCTGGCCGAGGTCTAGAACAGCGCGAACCGGTACGGATAAGCGTTCAAGCCTGCTCAGGACGGAGGGGAGTTCGCCGAGCTGGCTGGGGGGCATAGCGATCACGACGTCATCGATCTCGGACTCCCGGGCCAGATCTTCAACCTGATCGAGCTCGACCAGAGGAGAGGAGGAAGCTATCGCCTCCTGACCGGGAAGGCGGGCGTAGCCGACGATCTTACAAGGCAGCACAAGCTCCTGGGCAAGCGAGTCGGCAGCCTTGTGCGCGAACTGGTCGGCGCCGACCATCAGAATTCTGATGGAATACTCCCCTCGCTGGCGCAGACGGCGCAAGACTGTTCCGAAGATGTGACGGGTGAGGGCGGCCAGCAGGAAAAGCGCGATCGTGCTGAAGACGACGAACAATCGCGAGTAACTCGCCGAACGATAGAAGAAAGATGAGGCCGCAACAACAATATAGGTCACACTCGTAACCCAGAGCGCCTTCCGAAACATATTTCCCTTCAGAAACACCAGGTCAATCCGGCACATGCCATAGTAGTCGGCAACGACGGCCCACACGACCGTTGTAAAAAGCAGCAGGGTGAAGTACTCCTTGTAATCGACGCCCTCCCGGACGCCCCAAATGAGGCCCGATGCGAACCGGACGTATGCGCCCACGCCAAACGCCAGGACGGGCAAGAAGAACGTCACCAGGCGCAACCACATTTCAATGTAAGTAAGGCGACGGCGTATCATAATGAATTGCCTCTATGGAAAGTCTCCGGCGTCGAGGAGAGATGCAGGAGCACTCAATGCAAGCGCCTCCCGAAAGCTTTCCCCGTGCTCGGCAGCGTGAAAACGAACAGCCCATCGGTTTCTTCAATATCCTGCTGCCGATACCTTGCGCGAAGCATCCTGAAATTCTGCCATCTTTTTGGCGATAAACGCACCCATCTCCGCCTTGAAGCGAGACACATCAAAGCGCTCTACCTGCGAGCGGATGAAAGCGGACGAGAACCGCGGCTCGACCGATTCGAATACGCGCAGCGCTTCAACGACTGATGCTACGGTCTGCTCGCCGAAAAAGATGCCGCTGGAGGACTCGGGCCTGGGAGAGTCTTCGACGAAAAACCCCTTCACCGTCTCAAGCGCACCGCCGCGACCATAGGCGATCACAGGCCGGCCGCTGGCTTGGGCCTCAATGGGAGTCAATCCTATATCATCCTCTCCTGGAAAGAGAAAAGCTCGACAGCGGCAATAATAGTCACGGATGACCTCATCGGGCTGAAACCCTAGGAAAGTAACAGAGGGGCCGGCCATTCGTCGCAAAGCTGAACGCTGTTCTCCCTCCCCGATCACAATCAGCCGGCGTTTCAAGGCATTACATGCGCCAACCGCAAGGTCAATTCGCTTATAGGAGACAAGCGGACTCACAACTAAATAAAAGTCATCCTGTCCGGAGGTTAGGGAAAAGGAGGCAATGTCCACCGGTGGATAGATTACCTCGGCTTCCCGACGGTAATACTTTCGGATTCGGGCGGAAGCATTACGAGAACTGGCGGCAAAATAGTCTACACGCTGCGAGGCAGCGTAGTCCCACCCGCGTATGTAGTGCGCTGTGAGGGCGTAAAGCGCCCGGCCAAACTTGCCTCCGAGAGCGGTAGATTGATAGTAGTGGTACATGTCCCACACATAGCGCGGGGGGGTATGGCAGTAGCAAATATGACACGTATTCGGGCGGGTGAGCACCCCCTCGGCCGGTCCGGACTCGGAACTGATGACGAGGTCGTAGTCCTCTAGCCGGAATTGTTCCAATGCCAGGGGAAAAAGAGGCAGCAACTTCCGGTAGTGGCGCTTCAGGCCCGGGAACTTCTGCAAAAAAGAGGTGGTAATCTTGTGAGATCCTAGCGAGCTCTTGAGCCAAGATTCGTCCATGAACATCGTGAAGAGATCGGCCTGCGGAAACATCTCGGCCAACGTTTCTATAACACGTTCCCCGCCGCGGCGGCGCATAAGCCAGTAGTGAACGAGAGCCACGCGCAAGTCAGCAAGCTTTGCACCTGGTTGGGAGTAGCCCGTCATGGAGGCCATCAAGAACCCCACCCTTTCCTTTGGCTATTGATCGACCCGCGTTTCTTTTGGTTGACCGGCCAACTCAGAAGGCTTGCTATGCCTGCAAGACGTTCCGGTAAACCTCGCAGTGCTTTCGCGCACATTCGTCCCAGGAAAATAGCCTGGCTCGCTCCAGTCCTTTGCGCCGTAGTAAGGCATGAAGTTCCGCAGATTCCAATACTCTTTCAATCGCTCCGGCAAGATCGTCCGCGCTGCTCGGTTCGAAATATTCCGCCGCATCCCCTGCCACCTCCGGCAGGGAAGCGGCCCGCGAACAAATAACCGGTGTGCCGCACGACATAGCTTCTAGCACCGGTAAGCCAAATCCCTCGTAAACTGAGGGGTAAACAAATACATCAGCGGAACGGTACAGTTCGAGAACCTCATCCCTGCTTATATACCCGCGGACATCGATTTCGTGGCGAAACGTACTACTCTTAATGGCGTCCTGAATCGTTGGCCATCCCCATCCTTGCTGACCGACAAGGATAAGCCGGTGGGGTATACGCCTGCGCTCCCGAAGGTGCGTGAAGGCGCGAACTAGCGTAACAATGTCTTTTCGTTCTTCGAGCGTGCCGACGTATAACAGAAATGGGGGACCTGTGATTCGTTCCTGCCGTTCTTGCTCTGAATCAACGCCAAGATGAATGACAAAAATTCGTTTGAGATCAATCGAGAAGCGCTCGAGAATTTCTTGCCGGGTGAAGTAAGAATCGGCGATGATCCCAACGCTTCGCTTGATGGCAACGCGCACCATGGACCTCTTGTAGGTGCGTCGCGCCAATGGAAAAAACCGATCGGAAGCGTAGTAAGAGAGATCGTGAATGGTGTTGATGACTGGGAAGCTAGTCAAAATTGGACGACTAAAGTCGGGACAATGCAAGATTTCTACCCCCGCTTGCACGGCCAGCCGGGGGAGCATCGTCTGCTCCCAGAGGACCCTCCGGACACCCACCAGCCTTGGTACCTCTTCTATGTGAATATTTTCGCCTCTAGGCAGACGATCCACGGAAGGATCAGCCCCGAAGAACACCCATTCGATATCTGTTCCGACCCGGGCCAAGGCCTGAACCAAGGATAAGGCATAATAACCTACGCCGGACAGGCGGGTAGATAGAATAGCAACGTTGATGCCTACACGCATCCAGCCTCCAGGACCTTTTTCCCTCTCCTCCTCGGCTGCGCGGCTAGCAATTGACTAGCACGTCTGTCCCGAGCTCGGCGGAAATCGCTGGCCGCTAAGGGATTGAGAAAAATGAAATGCTGGTTTCTAGTATCGAGGCTTGTAATCTCTTCCACGAGGTTCTTCGCGAACACCCAGGTACCGAAAGTCTTCCCGAGAACGGCATACATACACTCAATTCCGATCATAGCCTTCCTGCGCATTCTACCTCCAATTCGGCGGACTGCCAATCAGTGTTGCGCTCCGCCTTGATGGTCCCCACGAAGTTGCTGACCTGCCAGAGGACAAAGCCGGGCCGGTGAGCCTCGAAACATCGCTCCGGGTCGAGCAGCTTGGCACGATAGCGGCGAAGCGGCTTAATCCGCGGCGCGGGCGTGAAGCCCAACGCCAGGACCACAAAAGGCGCCGCCGCCACTCCCATGGCCGCGACCGCCGAAGGGAACGGGGGTCATCGAGGTCTTGGTCACCCTGCAGTGAGTGGCCGTCCCGCACCGAAGCTGAACCGAGGGAGGAAGTTTGCAATGTACAGAGCTTTAAACCCGCATGTAGACCAGGGACACTGCGAAGCGCCTCAGCCTTGCCGGGCGGGCCCAATTTCTCAACTTCTGCGGGGGCCGTTTGCCATGAGGGGTTCTCCCGGTACGGGGGCCCGCGCCCAGGTACCTGCTTCCGCGGGCTGTTCGCGATGTAAAGCCTTGCGAAGCAAAGCTGCGACGAGGAGCACCGCCCACAGTCCCACGAGGCTAGGGTAAATGTACTGCGAAAGGCCGCTATACATGAAGAAAGGAACAATCAGCCAGGCGAACCAGATCTTAAACATCGTGTAGTAGTCGTATCGCTTGCTTTTTTCGAACTCGCTGAGGACAAAAAAATACCTCTCGTCCAGCATGCGGTAAACAAAGCCTGCCAACAATCCCTCGACCACGACCCCCAGGAGGCCAAAGTTCAGATACCAGTCCGCAGACCAGATGTGACCGATGCCGAGCCATGATGAACGATCCTCCCAGTGAACTAAATCCAGGCTTACTGCGCCCCAAGAGTACTCAGCGCGAAAGGGAAGAACGCTGGAAGGAATGAAGGACAACAACCCCGCTGCGAGAGTTTTGCCGTAATAGTACGGATATCGATGGTCTTCGAAATTCATCAGGAGCCAGCCGCTGTCGCGGAGGCCACTGTTGGTGTTCCCATAGAGAATCTCCTCCGTCAAGTCGTCCCAGCGGAATTCGTTCTGGTGACGAATCACTTGCAGCGTCGCCATCATCAAATAGGCGCTCACTACCACCACGATGGCCCGCTTGAGGGTGAACTTTCCCTGGCGTTCTGCAAAAAAGACGACTGCCCCCAGCATGAGGGGCAGCAAGACGGCCGTGCGGTTGACGCTCATCCAGTTGGTAATCAAAACGGCCAGCACACAAAGCACGCAGAGCGGTCGATAGTCCTTGATCCGCCTCAAGGCCAGTCCCGCCGTGAGAAAAGAACAGCTGGCCGTGGAAACATACATGCCTCCCAGGTAGATGTACCTGGAAGCATTCTCCGCCGTAATGGAGGAGCGGACGTATACGGGGTTACCGCTCAAGAGAGGGATTTGTCCTACGTGTAAGAAGAACCCCCACACAAGCGCCGCTCCAACGAGGCACATGAAGCAGGCCGACGCCGTCAGGTCGAACAACATAGTGCGGTAGCGAACGGGCTGGCACGCCAGCCGACGCGTGGTCTTTGGGAACAGGCGGGGGAACAGCCAATACGAGAGCAGAGCGAAGGCAAACCCTAGGGTAGCCACCAGCCAGATCTCATCGACTGCCGCCGAAAGGCGCTTTTCGTTAGACATCTGGCCAATATACGCTAGGGAGCGTGGCGTGACGGCGAAGGGATACGATAAGTAAACAGGGAGGACTATACAGGTGATCACCGCCGACGCAGCGGGAGTCAGCAGGAGCCGCCTCACAATGTACTGCAGGAAAATCAAGTAGGCCAGCAGGATAGTGATAATGACGTTTGCGACTCGAATATACTCATGCATGAATAGTTCCCCATGCCGCAGGATTCGATTCAGGATGAGAACATCTCTTCATCCTTAGCGACACGGCACTTCCTCAGCAGACATTTGATTCCGCCAGCACTCAATGGTCAACCCAGGCACGCGCTTCGACGCCGAGTTTCAAGTTACCCATGCGCAAGATCTAGATAGCCGACCAACTGGGCGTCCTCCATGGTCTCGACCTTATAGCCGAGACTCCTGTATAGATTCACCACCGCAGCGTTCTGGGGATAAACCTTTAACCGGATTCTGTTCGCCCCTTTTTGCCGTGCGGCGGCATGAAGGAAGAGCATCAGCGCTTTCCCCAGCCCCTTGCCTCTTGCCAAGGGGTGCACTGCAATTCCGAGGCTAGGGACCTCGTATCCTTCATCCCACCCGCGGAGCATCCCATAACCTAGCACGCGCCCTCCGGCTGCGGCAATGTAGTACAGGTCCTGGCCGGTATAGGAAGTCAGCTTCCTGGCACTCTCGGCGTCGAGTGGGTGCGGATGAAAATTGGGCTCGTCACCCGCCTCCCGCAGGGCTCGGAAGAAATCAGCCAGCGGACCTTCCCATCCTGCGGTGAGTTTCAGGAATTCCAGTGGAGAAGAGCCCTCCTGCCTCACAGGACTCATCGCCTTGCCTTTCGGATCAACTGGGCAATCGTTTCCTGGTCCGCATCCGTCATCGTGTTGTAGGTGGGCAGGTTCAGGCCGCAGGCGCTTAACCGGTCGGTGTGGGGGAGTTCTTCCCCGCGCCGCCGGGACTCCTCGCGAAACGGCGGCAGGCGGTGTAGAGAGACAAAGAAGGGACGCGTTTCGACCCCTTCCTCGGTCAAGCGACCCATCAGTTCGTCTCGCGAGCGGCCGTATTCCTTCTCCTCCACTGTGATGCAGAACAACCATGGGGCTGGCTCGGCCCAAGCTGCCACGGGTTGAAACCCAATCCCCGGAATCCCCGCGAGCATCTCGCAGTAGGCCGAAAAGATCTGGCGTCTCCTGTCGATTATCTCCCCGTGCCGCTCCAGTTGCGCGCATAGCAGCGCACAAGCCAGATTTGTCAACCGAAAATTGTAGCCGGTGACCGGAAAGTAGTAACGCCGCTGGGGGTCCATGCCCTGCCCGCGCAAAGTTCGGATGCGAAGCTCCAGGTGCGGGTCGTTGAGTGTAATGGCGCCGCCCTCGCCGCAGGTAAAAATCTTGTTCCCATAGAAGGAAAAGGTGGCAATCGGCGCCAGGCTTCCGGCAAGGCGGCCTTTGTACTTTGCCAGATGCGCTTCTGCGGCGTCTTCCACAACCCACAGGCCATGAACAGCCGCGATGTGGTTGATGGCGTCCATGTCAGCGGGGTGGCCGTACAGATGCACAGGAATAATTGCCTTCGTCCGTCGGGTAATGGCTGTCTCCAGCTTTGCTGGATCGATGCACCAAGAGCAAGGATCGACGTCAACGAAGACGGGCTCCGCTCCCACATAACGGACTGCGTTTGCAGTGGCGATGTAAGTGAGGGAAGGCACCAGCACCTCGTCACCGGGGCGCACGTCGAGCGCCAGCAAGGCCAAGTGCAATGCCACGGTGCCATTGCAAACGGCGATGGCTGCCTGCGTCCCACACAACTGGGCGAACTCCTTTTCAAATCGCTGAATGTATGGGCCTGTTGAAGAAATCCACGAGCTACGAATCGCGTCTACAACGTATTTTTCTTCATTGCCGGAAAGGTCAGGCGCGGCAACAGGTATCTTGGGCACTCTTTCCTCCGGTTTTGAGATTTGTCGATAGCATGATCCTCCAGTAATCCTCTGCCACGTCCCGCCAGGTGCGAGGATTGAGGCTACTAACCTGCCGGACTGCTATGTTCTTGTACTGTTCATAATTTTCCTCGAGATCCTTCAATCGCATGGCCAGATCCTCGTGATTATGCGGGTTGAACCATAAGACGCGGGCGCCGACGCGTTCCATGTGTTCCCTCATGATGGGGATGTCCGAGCATATCACGGGAATCCCACACAGGACAGCCTCGCCCACGGGCGCACTCCCGCCACCTTCGGCCAGGGTCGGCATGACTAGCGCCCAACTCCGCCTCAGCAGGGTGTAATATTCCTCCTCGGAGACATACCCCAAGGGAATCAGCTTATCCCCTATGGTCAAGCCTGAACTCTCGGCCAGCTTCCGCAGTTGTGTTCGCCGTGTGACGGGGATGATCCCCAGATCCTCGCCTATTCGGATGATATAGCGCCCACGTCGACGATTGAGCTCAGTGCCCAGCCCAGTCAGCACGAGAGTGCGTCTGCCGCCCCACTGGCCGACCCCCCTCAGGAGCACCTCATGGTTCTTGTGCGGAGCAATGTTGGCGGGACAAAGAAGGAAAGGACGCGGGGCCCAGCGGCATTCAGGAACCTTTGGTTCCTTCAAGCGCATTTTCGCATTTCTTCCCGACAGAGGTACCAGGTCAAAGCGTTCGGGAGGGGCACCCAGGATGCGGCCCAGAGCTGAAACGGTGGTCCGCGAGCTGACCACAATGCGGGCCTTCGAAGCCAGCCATTGCCGGGTTGTATCCTTCTCATCAGGAACGAAACGAGCCAAAAAGGGATCGAGAAGGGATTCCGTCATAAGGATGGTATCGTGAAATGAAGCAATGACCTTCCCAGAGACGGAGTCCGGAATCCGATGTTGCATTAACCAGGGTAGCCAGGCAACGTCGCAATTCCCGAAGGCAGCTTCGGGAACGTCGAAATGCCTCTCTGTCCCCATGCGGAAGCCTCTTAGAAGCTTTGGATAGCGCATAGTCAAAGAACTGCGGGGCCTGATATCGACAAACTCCACACGATTACCGAGAGAAGACAAGAGCGCCCGATACCGATCAAGAGCCGCCCCATGGCTGACTAACTCGAATTCAACGCCAAGCCGCAGGTCGACGAGGGCGGTCAGTAGCTCGAAGGAGACCCGCATCCCCCCGCCGTGATTCGCAATATAGTCAATGACCCGAACTTTCATTGGATTCCTTTAGAATCTGTCGCCATTGAAGGATTACAGGCCCGGAACCAGATTTCCACCGATCAAGGCTTTACAATCTCCATTGCAATCACACCCTACCCAGGTCAATCAGAAACCGAATTGAAGTAACGGCACTCCGCAGGCAAACCCCCAAGAAGCTGCTTCAGCTCTCCCGCAGCTACTGGGAGCTCCTTCTTTTTGGAGATCTCCAGGGCTTGCGGGAAGCGGTCGACCCCGTCGTAGATGATCCCCGCTTTGCTTAGAAGTTGCCGTATGATGCCCCGCCCACAACCGAGGTGCACCACCCGCCCGGGCGCGTCACGCAAGTATCGAACGACCTTGGCCTGCTGCATTCGGCTAGCGATCAGATTGTCGTCGTCGCGATAGGCGTAAAGACCGATACGAGCCCGCCAGTCCGGAACCAACTCAAGCGTTAGACTTTTCCCCTTCGTCCCCACGCCGATCATCTCTCAGCGGGCTGGCTCTTTACAGTTCGAATCCAGTACTCCAAAATCTGAAATGCGTGCTTCCGTGTGCGGGGCAAAACAAAGGGCAGCAACATCAATAAACATACCCACGGGCCTAACTGCCAGGTGAAAAGAGGCGTTGCCCACGCGATATACCAAACGGCTGCGTCGCTATAATTAGGTCGGCCAATCCACCTCGTAAAGAAATAGTGTAACAGATACAATGCGGCTAACGCACAAGCCTCCGCCCAGCCATATCCTCGAACACCAACCCAACGAACAAACCCAAAGGCGAGGATAGCCAGCATTCCTACATTAACCGCAGAAAACAATGCCATCCCCCAGTTGCGACGCAGAATATAAAGCGCCGAGGAGTGCATACTGAAAACCGCGTTAGTCAAGTAGGACAGGGCGATAAACGGAAAGATGCTGAGCACGGGGAGCCATGCGCTTCCAAAAAAGTTCGCGATCAACCAAGGCGAGGCCAAAGAAAAGGCTACTAAGAAAGGGCCAACCGCCATCGCCTGGAGGCTCATCCCTTCGCTCACGGCGCGTGTGAACCGCTCCTTGCTGCTCTGCAAGCGGGCTAATCCAGGTATCGAGATTCGCCAGGCAACATCTTTAACCATGCTCAGCGCACCGCACAATCGGAAGCACAGCGCTACATAGCCCACTGACGTGGCCCCCAGGTAGCGGCCGACGATCAGAGGATTGACTAGAGTCCGAAGCCGAGATAGGAACTCCGAGCTGGAGTATCCTAGTCCATAGCCGAGCATCGACCGAATTAGAGAAAGGTCCCAGTGCCATTTAGGCTTATACCTAGCCGTGATGTAGTAGAGTAGGAAAGTAACTAGTTGCAGAGTCCAGAAGCCTGCGGTCGGGGCCCAGACACCGAAGCCGCGCCAGGCCAGCGGTAAGGCAACACCGTAGTAACCGATCAATCCGCTAAGCTCGACAATTGCGACGGTGCGATAATCCAGAGCGCGCTCGAGCTTGGCCATGGGGACAAACCGTAACAGGCCAAAAGGAAGCGCCAGAAAAATAACCGTCGCGACTTCCTTGAACTCGCCGATGCGAACCCATTTGCCCAGATAAGGCATGCTCAAAATTGCAAGGCTCACAGCGAGGGCACTCCACAAGAGAAGCAACGAGGATACCTGATGCCATTCTTCCTCGGTGACGTCGGACTCCTTGCGCAACAAGAAGACGTCGAGCCCCCATAACGAGTTAATCAAAGCGAAGTTGAAGATGTCGCTGGCTGCCGCATAGGTTCCGAAAGTTCCAGGCCCAATGATGCGCGTCAGGAGCAATGTCCCCGGACCTGCGATGACGAGTCGCAGTGCCTGGTACAGCGCTAGATAGGTTCCCCCCCGTAGGATCTGTTCCCGCAGACTCATTTCACTCTGGTTTGCACATCAGCGGCAAGCCGGGTTCCGTCGCTACCTGTGTGCCGGCCATAATAGCTTTGGTTGGATTATTAGGCCTTCGAAAAAGCAACTCTTGCTTTGTCCCACCGCGGGTGATCCATCTGAAGGCCTTTGATTGCGGGCACAACGCGCAACGTTGATGGCACAGAGACAGGATGGGTCAACTAGTGTCACGCAAGCTTCACCGGCATCTCGATCAGGCACTCGGAGGGGCATCGTCACCCGCAATCGATCCTTTGGCGAGTTCTTCCAAGAATGTCACCAGCTCGCCCGGCTGATGTTTTCGGACCCAGGCCGCACGCTTTCCAGTCGAAAGCCGCTCACCGCGTCGCCAACTTTCGATGGCCCGCACAATGGCGTCGGCCAGGTCCGCGGCGTCGCCGGAACGGAAAATCTGGCCCCAGTCCAGCGCGCGAACCTGACCCGCCAGCCACGTTCCGTCGCTAACCACGCACTGTTTGCCCATCACGACCGCATCAGCGAACGTCCCCGAAGGAACTATAGCATATTGGCTCGTGGCTCGATGGGGATGTAATGCGATGTCGATGCTGCTCAGGAAGCGCGCATAGTCTGTGAAAGACAGCGGAGATTCAATCAACTTGATGTTCCTTGCGCGCGATTGCATCTTCTTCAAGCGTTCGAGCGCGTTCATATACTCCGGTTCATTACGGTGCATTTCCTCCGCATAACATTGGATCAAAAAGCGCACGCTCTCTTCGGGCAACTTCTGGCTCAGCCAGCGGATCGCCTCCGGCAGCAAGTCGAAGCCCTTTTCCAGGCGCGCGTGCCCGACAAACCCTACAGTAGTCACCCCCTTTAAGCTGGGCTCCGCTCGCTGGTCGTCCCATTGTGCATCACTGAAAGTGGAGGGGACGATTTGGTTCAGCACATAGATCGCTCGGTGAATTATGCGCGCGTACTCCAAACGCACTTCCTCGCTCACCGTGAGCAAATGAATATACCTGGGGTAAGCACCAAGTCGGCGTATAAAGAATAGATAGAGCCAGCGGCGGTTCCGAGACATCGGAACAAAAGATGGGGAAAATCTCAGAAAAAGGAACAAATGTACCTTTCGCGTCGCAAACCATTTCTGCAACCACCACCATTGCCACGCACTGGACAGGCGGAACGTATGCACAAACACCTTGTCGCCCGGGCTCCACGGCAGATTTTTCAGAGTCTTGCGGAGTTCTCCGAACCAGGCAAGCTCGCGCCGGGCCGCGCGCCAAGCACAACGAAGGTAGGAATCACCTGGCGCCTTGTGGCGGGGTTCCGAAAATACCGCCCTGAACCATGGCTCCCCGCGAATTTCTTCGGCGTCTTTGCGACCCCATGCGTGGACCTCATATCCACGGTCCCGAGCTGCCTCAAGCACAGCCTTGGTGTAATGGTATTCGTCTAAACCGACGGACTCAAGGCCGGTGGAGATGATTACGAAACGCTTCGGTGAAGTTTGATCTGCATCCATATGCGCTGCAATCCCGCGGTGACTAACTTCCAGCTCTGTTTCCGTTCGGTGGACTCCAAGCACCCAATCGGGAGCGAATGCGCTTTGAGGACCTACTCGCGTGCTGGTCGAAACGAAACGACATGGCACTCGCCAAGCGTGCTCCCAGTCTGTGGCCCCCCCAGCAAATATACCGAATGTTCCCCTGGCGCCTCCTCGGGCGCCGAGCTGCTGGCGATTGCATGCGGACGCTGTGCAAGCCCCGTGGGATGGGGGAGAGCCGGATTTTCTTGAAGCTCTTGAATCCTCTTCCCGCCATAGCCGCGCTCGGAGGCCGTCAAGCGTAACGCCTGAGAAGCTTGTGCGAGGCCATTTCCTCAATATGTTGGGTGGTCTCGGCGCCGAATTTCCGGGTAATCATCTCCAAATATTTGGGATTGTTAAAGTAAACATGGAAGGCATGGTCCCGGAAGCGCAGGACTTCTGCCGCTGACAAGTACTTGGTCGGCAGAGGGAGGCTATCGACAGAATGCTGAGAATAGCCGGACCACTTCTCCGGTAGCGGCCACCCTTCCTGCAGGGCGATGTTGTATAGCTGGGAACCCGGATAGGCCATGGCGCTGTAAAAGTTTGCAAACTCGCAGTTGAGCTCCAACGCCATATTCAGTGTCTCTTGCATGGTGTCCAGATCGTCTTCGGGGAGGCCAAAGATATAGTTCCCGATGACGTTGATGCCCGCCTTCCGGACGGCTTCGATGGTCTTGTAAATCTCCTCTTGGCCAAAGCCCTTCTGGACATTGTCCCGAACGCGTTCGCTCGCTGCTTCGATGCCAAAGGCCAGCCAATTAAATCCTGCGCGTTTCAATTTTTCGAGCATGCCGTCTTTTACCGTGTCGACCCGAGCGTAAGCCCAAATGTTCAGGTCATACTTGCGCTCAATGATCAAATCGCAGATGGCTGACACGTGGCGCGGGTTAAGAACAAACATCTCGTCTGCCATCTTGATGTTGCGAACCCTGTAGTCGTTCACGAGCCGGCCGATCTGATCAACGACAGCGCGAGGGCTCCAGAAGCGGTAGCTATTTACACTCTCTTTGAAACCAAGCGCCTTCTCACCGCTCTTGAAAGGAGCTTGAATGCAGCAAAACGTGCAATGGTAGGGGCAACCCAAGGTGGTGTAAAAAGCCGCATAGGGCTCGCGCTGAAGGTGTCCGAGGCAGTGCCAGTTGTGGGCCCGGTACTTGTCCATCGGGAGGAGGTCCCAGGGGAGTTCGGGCATTTCCTGGTCGAGGTCCTTGACCAGAGGAGCCGGAGGGGTTCGTTTTACCCCGTCGCCCTCCCGATACCACAGGTCCCGAACCTTGCTGTAATCGGGCTGAGCTAATTGCGCAGCCTCTAGCAATTCCAGGACGGTATAGAGCCCTTCTCCTCCGCATACGAAATCGGCTTTTTCCTCGCGGAGCGTCCGCTCGGGGAGTGCCGCAACGTGGCCACCTAGCAAAAGTACCTTCAGTTCGGGAGCCTTCTCCTTCAGCGCCGAGCAAACCACGCTTGCGGCTGGCATGTTCTGCGTTGAGGCAGACGGCTGGTGCCCGTAAACCACAACTACGGTCAGCAGTGGGTTCATCTGCGCTATCCGGTCCGCGACCTGCTCGGCGGTCAGGTCTTCCGCTTCGGCATCCAGGAGGTGCACCGAGAATCCCCTCCGGCGAATGAAGGTGGCGATCAAGCCCGCCCAAACCGGCGGCTCAATGGCACTTAACGTCGTCCCAAGGGCCTGATAGATCTGCATTCGGCTCCCCGGGTTGATAATTACCAGGTCCTCTTGACCTAAGCTTGCCATAACTGCATCCTCTTACCTGAAGGGGCTATCGCCCGAAGAGATGAACTTCTGCACATTAAGCTTGCCCTGGTAGCGCATTTAACATCGAGCACAGCTCGAGAATCTTCTGCTTCTCCAGCCCCGGATAGTTGCCGATGTAGAATCCGTAGAAATGCACGTGATCCACATTTGGGTACTTGGCGAATTCCCCCTCGCCCACCACTCTCTTCAGGTAAGGCTGCCGGAGCTGATTGCCCCCTCCCGACAGTCCCCGGCGGAACTCCACGCCGCGTTGCCTCAAACTTTTTACCACATTGTCGCACAGCACCGGATCAGGATGCTTCAAGATCAAGGTAAGTGCATAATTGCAACTGCCGGTGGTTTCAAAGTCAGTCTGGTATTTCGTTGGGTCCAGATTCTCGAGGAACAGTTTGAGGTTCTCGGTCCGGATCCGGTTATTCTGGTCCAGTCGCCGGAGTTGGGAGCGCCCAATCACGGCGTTGATTTCGGTAGGACGGACGTTATAGGCAGGGAAAGCAAAAATGAAATCTGGGTTCAGATCGGGGTGTTGATCGCGATACGAACGTTTCAATTCCTCAGAGGTTGATTCCCGCACCATCCCGTGGGAGCGCAGCATGCGAAAGGTCTCATACAGGCTTCGGTCATTGGTCGAAATCATTCCTCCTTCGATGGTGCTCATATGGTGGGCGTAATAGAAAGAGAAGTTCGACGCCAACCCGAAGGTCCCCAATTTGCGGCCGCCAAACGTCGCCCCGTAAGATTCACACACATCCTCGATGAGCGGGATACTGCCCCGCTGCAGTTCATTCAGGAGCCACTGGTCGAGAGCGTTGTACCCGAGCACATGGGTGAGGAAGACCGCCTTGGTGCGCGGCGTGATTTTGGCCACGACTTGCTCCGTATCCATTCCCAGGGTGCGTGGATTGATGTCGGCGAACACGGGAGTAAAACCGCATTGCAAGACCGAGGCAATATCCGATACCCAGGTTAAAGTCGGGACAACAATCTCTCCCAGCCCACGGGTTTCCCGCAACGCTGCTATCGTCAGCAGGTTTGCAGAGGCCCCTGAGTTAACGAACACGCTGTGCTTAACACGGAGCCAGGCTGACCATTCCTCTTCAAAACTTCGAACATTCTTGGACTGGGTGAGGATGGCCTTATCGTCATTAAGAAATTGGATGACCGCATCCAGGTCCTCACGCACAATGTTGTTCTGCATTAAGGGCCAGTTCAGATTGCAGTCTTCACCTTTCAAAACATCCTTCGCGAGCATCAAAAAGGTCCCCTGAACTCGATTTCCTTCAGACTCTCCTGCTCATCCGGCTGCCAATCGTTGGGGCCCCCTTGAACAAGATCGAAAGCAGCGGCTGCAATGGTGCGTCCGTTAGGATAGAAGAGAGTTTCCAAAGTAGGTGTGGGAGGGCAGGTGACTGGCGCGAATCCCATACGACGAACTCGGAGGTCAGTGCTCTCACGCAACCGTTCTACGACTTGGGCAACAATCTCCGCACTGGCACCACAAGTTGTCCACCCGTTGTCGACCACTAACAAACGGCGGGTCTTCCGCGCGGATGCCACAATGGTGTCAATGTCCAGTGGGCTCAGCCAAATGGGGTCGATGACCTCGGCATGGATGCCGGCGCCTTCCAGGTAGCGTTGAGCGCGAAGACACTCCACCTGCATGTAGGAAATGCCGACTAAAGTCACGTCGTCCCCAGACACGGCGATCCGTGCTTTACCGGCAGAAACGGTGTACGGGTCAAGCGGCACCGGCCCCTTTTGAAAGTGCAGTATGCGGTGTTCCACGTACATCACCGGGTTTTCGTCACGTATGGCTGCAATCAAACAACCCTTGGCATCATAGGGAGTAGTGGGGGCCACAACCTTGAGCCCGGGAACATGCATAAGGAATGAATAGAGTCCCTGAGAATGTTGTGCGCCCTGTCCCCAACTCTTGCCGATCATCGACCGCACGACAATAGGAACGTGAACCTGACCGCCGTACATGTAACTACTTTTTGCAGCGATGTTAATGAGCTGATTCATTGCCAGCATCAAGAAGTCCATACGAATATGAACATGGATCGGTCGCAGTCCGGCCAGTGACATGCCGATTGCGACGCCCGTCATGCTATCCTCAGACAAGGGAGTACCGAAAACACGTTCCGGCCCATACTTCTCGACCAGACCCCGTGTGGTCCCCTGGATGGCCTTAGGGTCGTCAACATCCAGACCAAATAAAACAACCGAAGGGTTCCGTTCCATTTCCTGATCGGTCGCTTCACGCACAGCCTCAACGTACGAGATAATTCGTTCCATGCTCAAGCATCCTTGAAAACGTCCGTGTAAAGTTCTCCGCCATCGGGGAATGGGCTTTCCTCTGCAAAGGCGAACGCGGCCTGGATCTCGGCCTCCACTTCTCGCTCGATCTGTTCGCGTTGCCCGTCCTTGAGCATTCTCCCCATCTTTTTTACCTGGTCATTCTTAATCCAGGGCTCAGCTTCTTCCTTGGTTCTGTAACCCAAATGGTAATCCTCGTTGGGTCCCACATGCTCTTTCCAGCGATAGGTCATACACTCGAAAAAGAAGGGACCGGGCCGTCCGGCACGCAGTGCTTGCACTGCCCCCCCAACGCGTTCATGTACTTTGAGCACGTCGTCTTCGATCCTTTCAGCGGGAATACAATGCGTACGAACGCGCTCGCAGATGTTGGCTTGGGGTTGACGACGCAGCTGGTGCGTATGAATAGCGTAGGAATTGTTTTCACAAATAAAGATGACAGGTAACTTTTTCAGTGCCGCGAAATTCAAGCTTTCGTAAAAAACTCCCTCGTCCGTTGCGCCATCGCCAAAGAAACTTACGACAACAGTATCTTTGCGCTGAAGCTTCACAGCGTAGGCATAACCTACGGCATGGGGAATAGTGGTTCCGACCACCGCCGACGCCCCCATCACCCCACGAGGGGCATCGATGAGGTGCATGGAGCCTCCCTTTCCTTTGGCCACGCCTGTCGCTTTCCCATATAGTTCGGCGATCATCCCCTTGAGATCGCCGCCCTTTGCGAGATAAGCCGCGTGACTGCGGTATGAGCAAAAGACAATGTCCTGGGGGCGCAGGTTTTCGCACACCCCGGCGGCAACCGCTTCTTGACCGATGGAAAGATGCACGGGGCTCTTGATTTTGTCGGTTGGGTAAATGCGAGCGATCTCCTCTTCAACCCGCCGAATCTTGTACAACGACCGATAAAGCTTCTCGTAGATCACTGATCCCATATCTCTGTTAGCGCTTCGCACATTGGGCGGGGCTCGCCCGTTCTTGCTCCGCTTTCAGAAACCACTCATAAGTCGCCGCAAGAGCTGAACGAAAGGGGGTTCGAGCTCTCCACCCCATCTCGTGAAGGCGGGTGGACTCCAACATCTTGCAGGGCATCCCGTCGGGTTTAGTCGAGTCGAAGCGCAATTCGCCCCTATAACCCACGACGTCCCGGATCATCACGGCGAGTTCCCGGATGGAAAGATCCATCCCCCCCCCAACGTTAATGGGCTCGGTGCCTTCATACTTGTTCATAACAAAAATGCAGGCGTCAGCGAGGTCGTCCGCAAAGACAAACTCGCGTCGAGGGTTCCCTGTGCCCCAAATCTCTACGGACTCCTGACCCCGCCCCTTGGCCTCGTGCAACCTGCGGATCAAAGCGGCAATGACGTGGGCTTCCTCTGGACGGAAGTCGTCCCCGGGACCGAAAGGATTCGCAGGGATGACGCTCACGAAGCTGGCACCGTATTGCTGTCGGAATGCCTCGCACAGCTTGATTCCGGCAATCTTTGCCACCGCGTAAGCCTCGCTGGTGGGTTCGAGCGGCCCCGTCAGCAACGATTCCACCCGCATCGGCTGCGGGCAGAGCCTGGGGTAGCTGCATGAACTAGCGAGGTAAAGCAGCTTCTTGGCTCCCCAGCGATAGCCATTCTGGATGACGTGACATTCCCCCAGCAAGTTGTCGAGCATGAGCTCCGCAGGATATTTCCGGTTGGCACCGATGCCGCCCGACTTGCCGCCCGCCATGAAGACGAATTCAGGCCGGGTTCGCTCGAAGAACTTCCCTACCGCGTCCGCATCGGTCAGTTCGGGTTCGTTACCGGAGCCGCCAACAAGGTGGGTGTAACCCTGCCGCTCGAGTTCGCGCAGGAGAGCCGCCCCCATCAGCGTCTGCCGTCCCGCCACGAAGATCCTGTACCCCTTTTCCATCCGCTGCACGCCTTCCCGATGTGTTTCCCCGTTGCCTGGCACTAATTTGTCAGGACCGGCCAGTCTTTCTCATTCGCTCTTGGCTTCCGGCGCCGAGGGTCCGTGCGCCTCGAGCTGGGCGAGTTCCTCAAACGCCCCAATGGGCTGATTGGCACGAGCCCGCTCGGCAGCGGAATAATCTTCCTCCGGATCGAAAAAAATAGTCTGGCTTCCGGAATATTCGAACTTGAAAGGCACCTGGATCAGCTTGTTCAGTCTCTCCAAAACTCGAGGCTGGTCTTCCGGCTTCACGAACAGCAACATAAAACCACCGCCCCCTGCTCCAATCAGTTTTCCCCCGATGGCTCCTGCAGCCAGGGATTGGTCGTATATCTCCTCGACATGCAAGTTTGACACCTTCGGGCTCAGGCTGCGTTTCGCCTGCCAGCACTCGTGGAGCAACTTTCCGAATTCCGTGATGTCGTTGGGCCCGGTCAGGATGGATATTGCTTCGTTCACCAGGAGGCCCAACAAGCGCATTTGCCTTTCCTTGGACTTAAGATCTTGAACGTAGCTTTGCGCAACATCTGACGCCGTGCGCTTGATGCCCGTGTAAAGCAACATCAGATGGGCGTTGAGCTCTTGCGTACGTTCGTGCGTTAGGGTGAGGGGTCGCACCGAGATCTCGCCGTTCGGCGGGAACGAAATATGGTTCAATCCGCCATGAGCGGCCAGTACCTGGTCCTGCGACCCAACCGTTTCCCTGACTAGCTCCTGTTCGATAAAAACAGCCTCCATAGCGAGCTGGTGTTTGCTCACGACGCGTCCCTTCAGCCCGTACAAAGCGTTTAGCAATCCCACAGTGAAAGCTGAACTGGATCCCAGGCCACTTCGAGCCGGTAAATCGCCATCGTGATGGATCTCAACGCCGCGGTCGATTTTGAGGTATCGAAGCAGTTCGCGAACGGCTGGGTGGGTAATTTCGTCAATAGTTTTGCAGGTCTCGGTCTTGGAGTAGACGATACGGAACTTGTGTTCGAAAAACGGTGGGAGATAGCGACAAGATATATAGCAATACTTGTTAATCGTTGTCGCCAGGACGGAGCCACCATGCACGCGATACCAAGCCGGATAGTCGGTCCCACCACCGACAAAGGAGATACGAAATGGAGTTCGAGTAATGATCACGGGTTCCTGTCTCCCCGGTCGCGCCCTATAGTGGACCCCGAAGTCAAGACCATTTTTCGTCGGCAATAAGTTAACGTCGGCGAAGTCCGGTTGTGTCATCCCTTCAGCGGGGGATGGGGGTGTGGGGGAAGGGGGCTGGCGTTTGAG
>Ga0315280_10004656_pt1 | contig 20081 bp, 21 predicted proteins | sample YL17G06_40_MG_FD_203697 | JGI IMG/M metagenome (GOLD analysis project Ga0315280, IMG submission 203697) | Sediment microbial communities from Yellowstone Lake, YNP, Wyoming, USA - YL17G06_40 | ecosystem: Environmental > Aquatic > Freshwater > Lake > Sediment | place: USA: Wyoming | collected... | reverse complement strand
TCACATTCTCCGCCACGTCGAACTCCACCCGGTCGCCTTTCACGACGTTTTCCGTGGTGATGTCGGCATGGAGCTTGAGGCGGACCAGTGTCCCGTCGGGCACGCGCACTTGCGCGGCCGAGAGCCGTGGAACCGTCCAGGCCAAGGCCACACCCAGCAAGCCAGCCATGAGACAACGTGTCAGCAGGCTGGAGGATCGCCAGGAAGTGCTCACGGAGAGCTGGGAAGATCTGAAGTTCGGGGACTCTTCCATTTCAACCTCCTCATCCCCCAGGTGCTCGGTTGTAGCCCCTGTGAAGTTGAGGCTGCGTGCGGTCCGCACCTTCCAGGGGTTGGACAGAAGCTGTGGATGCGCGTAGTGTCGCACCCCTGGCTGAATCCGTCAAGACCCAATACCTCCGCCGGCAACCATTTGCAGGCGCATCAGCATATCTGGGCTGCGCCTGCCCGGCCCCCGTCTGTTTCACGCTCAGCTCACCGCTGAGAAGTACTCCCCCTCCGCCTGATGTACACACGAACGCCCTGCACGGCCCTAGCGCAAGAGGTAAGCGCCCAGAACGGCGCGGCAGCGGTCACGGTAGGCCTCCAGGGGAGCCGTTTCCGGCCCCATGAGCCATTGCAGACAGTACCCGTCTACCAGGGCACGGATCGTGGCGGCGGCGTCCTCGGGGCGGACGCGGCGGAATTGATGTTGTCTGATTCCCTCTTCGATCACTCCCATGTCGCGCTTCCGGCAGCTCTCAAAGAAAGCCGCGAATAACAACCGGAAGCGCTCCGAGCGCGTGCCCAGCGTGACGAAGTCATAGAGCACCAGGTAGAGCTTGCGGTTCACCTCCGCGCTGTGAAACAGCACTTCCAACTCTGCCGCCAGCCGCCGGCGTGGAGATTCATCGCTGCGCGTGACCTCGTCCAGCGTGCCGCTGAGTTGCGACATCAACCACTGGAGAACCCCGTACAACAGCTCCTCTTTCTTCCGAAAGTAGTGCAGCGCGCCACCCTTGCTGGAGCCGGCCCGCCCTACCACCGAATCCAGGGTCACCTTCTGAATGCCCTTTTCCAGAATCTCGGCATAGCCCGCTCTGACTAGGGCTTCGCGGCGGCGATCGGCTAGTATTGGGTCTGCACGACGGGGACTCATTAGCACCTCACTATCAAAAGTAGTCTGGACGGATTATTAATGTTTTGCCCCGCTTGTCAATGGCTTTTTAGCACTGCACATCGAGCGCCTTCGTGTCCGACAAAGAACTCTGAATCTGTAGCCCAGATTACCCCTCATTGAACCCCCTGCACCCCCATGCTACGATTGGGCAATCGAGGCGCTATGGGGACGCGGTCTGCATCCAGCGGGAACCTCCTCGGCATTACTCGCGATGAGCTTGAGCAGCTTGCATCCGAAGCCGGTCAAACTCGCTATCGTGGCCGGCAGCTCTACAGGGGCATCTATTCGCGCCGAGAGCAGATCCTCGACAACCTAACGGATTTGAGCCGGCCGTTCCGCGACTGGCTTTCCGCCCGCTATCGCGTCGCTTATCCCGAGATCCTTCGCGAATTCGTCTCGCGTGACGGCGCGGTTCGCTATCTTCTCGGCCTGGAAGACGGCCACAGCATTGAAGCGGTGTACATGCCGGAAGAAGACCGCCTCACGCTGTGTCTTTCTTGCCAGGTGGGCTGCGCGGCTGACTGCAAGTTTTGCTTCACGGGGCTTCTGGGTGCGAAGCGAAACCTGACGACAGGTGAAATGGTGGGGCAGGTGCTGGCTCTTGCCAAGGCACAACGAATCCCGCGGCGGACCCGGCTGAATGTAGTGTTCATGGGGATGGGCGAGCCGCTGTTGAACCTGGCGGCGGTGAGGGGGGCGGTGAAGATCCTGGCCGACCCGGACGGCCTGGGGATTCCGTTGCGCCGCATCACGATCTCGACCGCGGGGATTGTCCCCGGCATCTTCGCCCTGGCGCGCCAAGCGCTGCGGCCCAAGCTGGCGGTTTCGCTCAACGCCTCGACCGAGGAGCAGCGAACCGCGCTCATGCCCCTCAACCAGAAGTACCCTCTCGGCCAACTGCTCCAGGCCTGCCGATCCTATCCTCTCGGCCCGCGAGAGCGCCTGACGTTCGAGTACGTCATGCTGGAGGGCATCAATGATTCAGACGCGGACGCCGAGCGCGTGAGCGTGTTGCTGCGGGGCATCCGTTCCAAGGTCAACCTCATCCCCTACAATGCGGGCCCGGAACTGCCCTATCGCCCCTCACCCCGCGAGCGGGTGCTCAGGTTTCAAAAGGTGCTCGCCGACCGAGGTCTTCCCGTCTTCATCCGCATCTCCCGCGGCCAGGATGTGCGCGCCGCGTGCGGTCAGCTCAGCCTGGCAGGTGTAAGCACAATGGACTCAAAGACTTAGGGCTGGGTTGCGAGATCCTCAACCTCGCCTTCTCGTAGTCCCTAGCCCCAGCCCCTAGCCCCTAATCCCGATGACCGCCATCGTGCGGCCCGTGTTCTTCCCTTCCTGGCGGTGGGAAAAGAACAGGTCAGTCCGGCAGGCCGTACAGAAATCAGCAACCTCGATCTTGGACGGGCGCAATCCGGCGCTGCGAAGCTGGTCTTCAGCGACAGCCACGAGGTCAAGGTGCGCTGCCGGCGCTGGGCGCGTCAGGTGGCCTGGGGGCTGCCCGGAGAGGAAAAGCAGCGGATACCGCGCGGCGAATGCAGCGGAAGGGTTCTCCGGGGGCGCTTCGCGAAAAAACTGCTCGCCTTGTGTGAAGCACCCGCAAAAGGCGGCCACGACTTCTTCCCCCACCTCGTAGCAGCAGGCCCGGATGCTGGGTCCTAGGGCCGCGAGCAGGTGGTGCGGGTCTGAGCCAAACACAGCCCGCATGAGTCCCACAGTCTTTTCGACAATGCGCCCGAGCGCACTCCGCCACCCCCCATGGATGGCGGCGACAGCGCGGCGGCGAGGGTCGAGCAACAGGACCGGCAGACAGTCGGCCGTCCTCACCGAGAGCAAGACTCCCGGTTGATCGGTCACGAGAGCGTCGCCCACCGGCAGCGGGTGATCCGCGGGTTGCGGCGCAGGGAAGCCCGCGGGGCGGTATTCGAGCTGTCCGGATGCGCCCCGCACGACCAGATAGATGTGTGTCGAATGGCGTTGGCGCAGCGCGGCCAGGGAGTAGCCCTCCGCGCCGAGCGCGGCGAAGAAGCGTTGGCGGTTCTCCTCGACGTTTGCCCGCGCGTCGGCGCTGATGAAGCCGAGGTTCAATCCTGCTGCCGAACCTTCACTTACGCCGCCGCAGCGCGTGCTGAAGGCGTGCCGCAGCCAGGGGAAACGCACCAGGGCGCGGCACTCCAGCCATCGGAGCCCCTGGCGCGCGACGATTTTGAAGATTTGCTGCCTCAGGCGCCCAATATAGCACAAGGCCCGCAAATCCTCTGGCAGCCGGGCGGTGTTGAATTACGACTCTCGATTTGTTATCGTGGCCTTACCTGGGATCATCGAGTCCGCTGACCTCGACAAGCGAGGAGGACGGTATGCTTTCCTTTCGTCTGGTGCAGGCGATTGAAAGCCACGCGGAACAACTCACTCGGGGCGTCGTTCACGACCTCCAGACCAACCCGCGCACGCCGACGTACCACAAGCTCTCTCCCGAGGAGCTGCACCACCGGGCGCACGCGATTTACAGCAACCTCGGTCGCTGGCTGGGGGAGAAGACCGACCAGACGATTGAAGCCTTCTACGGCGAACTGGGCAAGAAACGCTGCGCCGAGGGCATCCCGCTCTGCGAAGTAGTCTATGCCCTGCTCTTGACGAAGTATCACCTGCGAGACTACATTCGCTCCTCGGGGCTGGTAGATTCGGCGGTGGAGTTGTACCAGGAACAGGAACTGCAACGCCTGGTGGGCCATTTCTTTGACCGGGCGATCTACTACACGGTCAAAAGCTACGAGTGCGAAGCAGCGTCCCGGCGGGGCTATGCGGCGGCCGCGCGCGCCCATTGAGCGGACCGGATTGGCCTAGCGCGGCACCTGTTCCCGGAAGGGGGAGAAAGCGTCGGCGTGATTGTCGGAACAGGCGTGGACATTGCGGAAACCGGGCGCATCGAGCAGGCCCTGGCGCGGCACGGCGAGCGCTTCGCGAAGCGCCTCTACACGGCCCGCGAAACTGCTTACTGCGAGCGCTTCAAGAACAAGGCCGAACGCTATGCCGCCCGGTTCGCAGCCAAGGAGGCAGCCTTCAAGGCCTTGGGCACCGGCTGGGGCGAAGGCGTGCGGTGGCTGGACGTGGAAATCACCCATCAGCCCAGCGGCAAGCCGGAGTTGGTGCTCACCGGGCGCGCCCAGGAGGTGGCCCGGCAACTGGGTGTGACGCGCACCGCAGTTTCGATCTCGCATTCCGACCGCTACGTGGTAGCGCAGGTGATTCTGGAATCCGATGGCTAGGACCTCCGGTGGACACCTATACGGCGCAAGCGCCTTGGCGCTGGTGACAGCGTGCTGGCTGGCGATTCTCGCGGCCGCAGGGCAGATGCCCGCTGACGAGGCGCACTTGGTTTTCATCGACGCGGGAAAGGCGGCTAGGTTTGTGGTCAAGCGGGAATCGCCGGAATACCCACCGCTGGCGAGGCTGAACTATATCCAGGGGCTGGTCCGCGTGCAGGTTGTCGTGACCAAGGAGGGATGGGTCCAAGACGCGCACGTGGTCCGCGGGCATCCGTTCCTGGCGGTGGCAGTTCTAAAGGCCATGCGGAGTTGGCTTTTCCGCCCCGCGAAGGCACGACCCGGCCCCGAGGAATTCCAAACGCTGGTGGACGTGAACTTTTCACTGCGCATCAGGAAGATTGACCAACTCCCACGCCAGCCGGAACAGGATCTTACGCGCCAAGTCCGCCCGCCGGAGGTAGTGGAGCGACCGGCAGGGTCGGCGGCTGCCGCCTCGGTGCGTTTACGCCTCCTGGTGAGTTCGGAGGGTCGCGTTGTCGATTCGCAAGTCCTGGCGGGCCGCGCGCCGTACGTGGACGAGGCCCGCCGAATTGTAGCCCACTGGACATTCCACCCCGCGCGCTGGGGCGCTTTGCCAGTCCCGTGGTACCTGGACGTGGAGGTCCCGGTCGAGGGTTGGCCTGCCGCCCGGACCGCAGCCGAGGGGCGGAGTTGGTGAGGGCCGCCCCAATCCTTGCCAACATAACGCTGGCCGCTTTCCGGGGGATCTTAAGGAAGAGGAATCTGGCCGCGGGCGCTGTGCGCTGCCGGACTCCCAGTTCGTGAGGGAACCGAAAGATGACAGACGGAGCCAAGTCGAAGATCGGCTTGGGTTGGGCCCTGGCGACACTGCTGCTCGCGGCGGGCGCGCTGGCGGCGTGCGAAGAGCCCCGCCGGCCGCCATTCAAGTATGCCGCGGGAACCGAGAATCTCAGGGAGGGGTGCGAAGGCACCCTGGAACTGACTCAGGAGGGAATGAGCTTCAGGTACCTGGGAGGGGCAGTCAACATTCCCTATGCTTCCATCACCCGGATGGAATACCGCTCCGACATCAGCTCGGAGGTCAGCAAGCTGAAGGTCAAGTGGAGAGTGCGGCCGCCGGCGTACTCGAAGCCGCTTTTCGGTGGCAAAGGGCATCGCTTCTTTGCCGTGGTCTACCGAGTGGATAACGCAAGCCAGGTTCTGGTCCTGCGTGTTCCGCCGGGGGTGATGCGGCCTTATCTGGCGGAGATTGACCTCAACGCCGGCAGGCGCGTCGAAGTGGAGAACCTCGAAGAATATTGAGGCTGGACCTGGCGCCCGCATCTTGCCGTTCGCGGCGCCAGCCTCCTGCCGGCTTTTGGCGAGAGCATCGCCGCCAGGACGGCCGTGCCACGCGCGGCCCTCACGGCGTGGGCGGCTGGTAGAAGTATCCTGCGCGGGCCCGCACCTTCACACCTGAGCGGCGCACCTTCACTTCGATGCGGTGAAAGCCAGCCTGGGCGAGCGTGTCGGGAACGTAGGCCAGTTCGTACTGGCTGTGGATTTCCGAGGCAATGCGGCTCAGTTGGTCATCCACAGTCTTCTTCTTCCAATGCGAGTAGAAGGCGCCTCCCGTGTAGCCCGCGTAAGACTCCAACAAGCTTGAGGCTACCGTCGAACGAATGATTTCTCCGGTGGCCACCATGATGTCCACGACGGGGATGGGAGTGTCGTAAACATTCGCGGAGGCCGTAGGCGTAGGTGTGGTGCCCGGCGGCAGCGGTCGGGTGACGTTCGTATCGAGGGGACCGGGTGGCGACAACTCCGGCCGCTTTGCCAGCAGGGCGTGCGCGGGATTGAAACCCAACCCGTAGATCGTGACCTCGCTGCCGGTGGCGCGGCGGATGACTTCCTTGCCTTGCGTTTCGCTCCCCCCGTCGAACCCGTCCGAGAATGCAACGATAATGCGCCGCTCGGTATTGGGGCGACTTTCCAGAAGCGCCACCGCGCGCGCCAGCGCGTCGTTGAGCCGTGACTGGAAGCCTTGCGGCGTGAGGCCGCGCAGCGTGGTGCTGAGCTGATCGCTATCGCTCGTGAAATCCTGCAGGAGGCGCACGCGTTCGTCGTAGGCAATGACTGCCGCCCGCCCCTGCGGTCCTAGCAGCAGGCCGGAGAACACCGACCCGAGCGGCCGCACCTGGTCGAGCAGCGCCGCCACCTTGCGGTTGGCCTGGACGACGATGACCACGGCCACCGCTCGCTCTGCCGGCGCGAAGCGTTCCAGGCGCTGGGACACGCCGTTGTCCAGGACACGGAAGTCTTCTTCACTAAGGTCGTAAACGAACTCGCCGGCGGAGTCGATAGCGGTGACCGGCGTCGTCACCAGCGCCGACTGGACGCGAATGTCGGCGCGCTTCGGGGAGGCGGCCGGGGCGTCTGCCGGCGGCTTCTTCTGCGGCCCGGAGAACACCGGCGGCGTCCCCGTCACGCTGTCTTGCGCGCCGGCGGAAACCAAGAACACGGCCAGGCCGACCCCGACAGCCAGGGCGAGAGAACTGGCAAGCGTCGTGCGAACGTGAGCTGACTTGATGCGCATGTAGCGCTCCGAGACGCCCAAAGCGGTGTCACTCGTATGATGATCAGAGCTAAGACCGCGTTGCCGCCCTGACTGTGAGGGAAGGCCCTTACGGCCCTCCCTCCTTCCTCAAGTTCGGGAGTACCGTAAAGGTGCTCCCCTATATCCGCTGCCTTGCGGCCTCATACAGCGCCACGGCTGCGGCCACGGAAACGTTCAGCGACTCGATTGGCCCGTACAGTGGGATGCGCGCCAACTCATCGCACGCCTCGCGCACCAGCCGATGCAAGCCATGTCCCTCGCCGCCCAGCACCAGCGCGCAGGCGCCGGAATAATCGAGGTCAAGGTAAGACTTCGGCGCCCGCGCCTCAAATCCGTATATCCACACGCCGCGTTCTTTCAGCTCCACCAGGGCGCGCACCAGATTCGTGACCCGGGCAATCTTCAAGTGCTCAAGCGCGCCCGCTGCCGCCCGCGCCACCGCCGGCGAGAGCCCCGCCGCACGGCGCTCGGGAATAATCAACCCATTGGCCCCCGCCGCCACGGCGGTCCGCACCACCGCCCCCAGGTTCCCGGGATCTTCTACTCCGTCGAGGACCACGAGCAAGGGCTTCTCCCGCGAAGCAACGAGCGTCTCCAAATCGTCGTAAGCTTTGGCCGAGCAGACCGCCATCACGTCCTGATGCTCGGCGGTGCCCGCCTCGCGGTCGAGCGCGGCCCGAGGAGCGAACCGCACCGAGATCCCCACCGCCCGGCAGGCGTCCACAATCTCCTGCACGCGCCGCCCGCGCTGCCCTTGCGCCACTAGGACGTATTCCACCGGCCGGGCGTGAATGGCCTCCTTCACGGCGTTGATGCCGTAAAGCGCGTTGCCTTGGGGCTCTGAACCTCGTCTCAACATGCTGCGCGCGTGTAGGGGAGCACCTTTACGGTGCTCCCGCAGACGTAGAGGCGGCCTTCAGGCCGCCATTTCAAATTCCTGTGTCCGCCTGAAGGCGGGCGCTACAGCCCCGCGACTGCGGCGAACTCGCGCAGGCGCTGGGCAACGCCCTTCACCGGGCGGGTCAGGGAAAGCTTTGCGCCCGCCTCGAAAATGGGAATCAGCTTTTCCAGTTCCGGCCCCGAGACCGCACCCGTCAGCGCCACGCGGATGGGGTGGAACAGGTCTTTCCCCTTCTTGCCGGTCTCTCTTTGCACGTCCTTGGCTACATGCCGGAAGGCTGCGCTACTCGGATGACCTCCGGCTTCCGCGGAGGCCTGCAGCCTTGCGTACCAAGGTCGCTTTTCAAGATCCTTGAAGTCCTCGATGAAGTGGATCAGGACTTCACGCGGGCCAGCGTCCTCGATTACGTGTCGGGTCTCTTCCCCCGAAATCACGCTTTTCGCATCGTATTCAAAGATAAGCCGCACCGCGTCAGGAAGCTCGCTTAACTGGCTGATGTTCTTGAGGACCGCATCAAGCACGCGCTCGAACCAGGCGAGTGTCGCCGCATCGACCGGCTCTGCGAGATATCCGGCGCGCACCAGGAACGGCACGCTCAATTCGGCCAGGCGGCGCGGCGGCGATGCCTTCATGTAGTGCCGGTTCATCCAGTGGAGTTTTTCCGCGTCGAACACGGCGGGGCTCTTGATGACGCGTTCGAGTGAGAACTGCGCCACGAGTTGCTCTGGGCTCAGGATCTCCGTCACGCCGTCGGCGGGCGACCAGCCGAGCAGCGCCAGGTAGTTCCTCAGCGCCTCGGGGAGAATCCCCAGGTCGCGGAAGTTTCCGAGCGAGGTGGCGCCGTGGCGCTTCGAGAGTCGCGCGCGGTCGGAGCCAAGGATCGTGGAGAGGTGAGCGAATTGCGGGGGCTCCCATCCGAGCGCGTGATAGAGCGCAAGCTGGCGCGGCGTATTCGAAATGTGGTCGTCGCCGCGAATGACGTGGGTGATCTCCATCAGGCGGTCGTCAATCACCACCGCATAGTTGTACGCCGGACGCCCGTCGGAACGCAGCAGGATGGGATCGCCGATGACCTCGCTGGGGAAACTCGTTGGCCCGTGGACAAGGTCCCGCCAACTGAAGACGCCCTCCACGATTTTCAGGCGGACAGCAGCCGCCTCGCCCGCCGCGAGCCTAGCCGCGGCCTCCTGGCGCGAGAGCTTCCGGCAGCGCCCGGAATACTTCGGCTGGCACCCCGCTTTCAGGGCTTCCTGGCGCTCGGCCTCGAGCTGCTCCGCCGAGCAGAAGCAGTAGTAGGCGCGTCCCTGGTCGAGAAGTTGCGCCGCATAGCGCGCGTACAGTTCCTTTCGCTCCGACTGCCGATAGGGCGCGTGCGGGCCGCCGCAGTCCGGACCTTCGTCCCAGTCCAGACCGAACCAGCGCAGGTCCTCGAGGAGCTGCGTCTCGTACTCCATCTTGGAACGCTCGATGTCCGTGTCTTCAATGCGCAAGACCAACACGCCGCCGTGATGCCGCGCAAAGAGCCAGTTGAAAAGCGCCGTGCGCGCGTTGCCCACGTGAACGTAACCCGTTGGGCTGGGCGCGAATCGAACTCGGATTTTGGACATAGCACGAGGGCCTTTTCCTAAAGCCTAACATAACATACGTGGGCGCGGAGCGGTGTGGTCGTCTGCTTCTCCTCGCCAATGGGCTTTGTATAGAACTTTGAGGACTCGATCCGGGTAACCGCCGCGCGGCGACTGGGCTGAAGCCAGACACCGAGGGCGAGGAGCCAGCCGCTATTTCGTGCCGGCCTGGAGTGCAGGCAGCCAAGCGGAAAGGCCATTGAGACTTGAATAGTCGGTGCGGTCAACGTGCAGCGGGGTGATGGAAATCTCGTGGGCGCGGATGGCAGCGTAGTCGGAGTCGGGCTCCGCAATCTCCAACCGCATGGTTTCGTCGAGCCAGTAATAGGGGCGACCGCGCGGGTCCTGCTTCTCGTGGACGACGTTTTGCGAGATTTTCTGGCTCTGTCGGGTGATGCGGACGCCGCGTACTTCGCCGCGGGGGATGTTCACGTTCAGCACGATGCCGGGCGGCAATCCGTCGGCGAGGACTTTGACGGCCAGTTGCGCGGCAAAGGCCGCGGCCAGGGAAAAGTCCAGATACTTGCGCGTGGCAAGCGAAATCGCAAAGGAAGGCACGCCGTGCAAAGCCGCTTCCATAGCAGCGGCGACGGTGCCGGAATAGACAACGTTTTCCCCCAGATTGCCGCCAGGATTGATGCCTGAAACCACCAAGTCTGGCTTGGCCGGCAGCAGGCGATAGTTCGCCAGAACCACCGCGTCAGCCGGAGTGCCTGTAACCGCGTAGTGGCGCTCGTCGAAGGCATAGACCCGCAGCGGCGTGTGCACGCTGATGGACTGGCTGGTGGCGCTCATTTCCCGGTCGGGCGCCACCACCGTCACTTCGCCCAGGGAGGCTAGACTGCGTTCCAGAGCCTTCAAGCCCTCGGCATGGATGCCGTCATCGTTGGTGACGAGGATTCGCTTTGTTCCCATGCTGGGCCGGAAAGGTGAAAATCGGGGCGAGAGGATTTGAACCTCCGACCTCTTGGTCCCGAACCAAGCGCGCTACCAGGCTACGCTACGCCCCGTTAAGAACAGTGACGAGTGACAAGTTGCGAGCCGAATCCGCTCGCTTGTTACTTGCCACTCATCGCTGGTCACTGAACTCTGGTCGGGACGGCCGGATTTGAACCGGCGACCACTTGCACCCCAAGCAAGTGCGCTACCAGGCTGCGCTACGTCCCGGCATGAACTGGTGTCAGGCTTCGGGTTACAGAAAGACAAAAAACGCAACCCGCGCGCTCCTGACACCGGAAACCCGACACCTGGCACCTGAACTTTCACGCTAGCACTTGCGTGAAAGTATTGTCAAGATACTCTCCAGCTCGCGTTTGACGCCCTTCAGTTGCACGCCATCCAGTCTGGCGCGGAACAAGTGCTTCTGTTTCTCCGACCCCGCAGAGTTCTCCGCCAGCTGCTTGCGGGCGCCCTCGATGGTGAAGCCCTTGTCGTAGAGGAGGCGCTTGATTTCCAGCACGGTCTCCACGTCCTGTCGCCGGTAGAGACGGTGTCCCGACCGGCTTTTTGGGGGCTTCAAGGTAGGAAACTCGGTTTCCCAGTAGCGGAGGACGTAGGCCTTGGTTTGGGTCAGCTCGCTGACTTCTCCGATGCGGAAATAGAGCTTGTCGGGAATCAGGACCTCAACCAGAGGAGCAGTGGTCGGAAGGGCGGCGCGGGACTGGCGACCTCGTGGCATAGGCCCTCAGCGGACGGCCAAGTGTCGGCTCCCGCCATCTTAGAGAACGGCAATGGCAGCGTCAAGCGGCGGCGCGCCCGCGCGTATCGGCTCGCCGGCGAGCGGGGTGAAATACCTGGGCCCTCCCCTACCGCGCTGACCGGAGGCCTTCCCGCGCCACTGACAAAGAGATGTCGCCAATCCCGACCGGTGAGGTATACTCTCCGCCTCCCGGGAACCGCGTTCCTGGCTTTGACGCCAAACTCCGGACGTGAAAGATCCGCTATGAGTGACCGCCCCGCCCCGCTTCTCTGGGTCTTCTTCCTGGCCTATTTCACCTTCGGGATGATCACCAACATTCTCGGTGTGGTCATCCCGGAAGTCATCAAGGAATACCAGCTCAGCCTGTTTACCGCCGGGATTCTGCCCCTGGCGTTCTATCTCGCTTACGGGGTCTGTTCGATTCCCACCGGTCTATTGATGGACCGGCTGGGCGCTCGCCCCATGATCCTCGTGGGTGTGCTGCTGATGGCGCTTGGTTGCCTGGTAGTCGCCTGGGCGCGGAGCTATCCGCTAATGGTGGCGATGATTTTCGCGGTGGGCGCCGGTGTGACGGTTCTGCAAACCGCCGGCAATCCGCTGATCCAGCATCTCGACCGGGGGGAGAACTATCATCGCAACCTGACGCTCACCATCGGCTTTTGCGGGATTGGGGCGTTCCTGGGGCCCTTCATCCTGGCCTTCTTCACCGGGACCGGCCAGCCGTGGCAGATGCTCTACATCTTCTTTGCCGTGCTTTCTCTGGTCCTGCTGGCCCTGCTGGTAGTTTCCAGGTTTCCGGAGCGGCCCGCCGAGAGCGTGGGCCGAGTACGACTGTCCCACTATGCTCGACTTCTACTGAATCCCATCGTGCTTTTCTCCAGCCTGGGAATCTTCTGTTACGTGGGCGCGGAGGTTGGAACCGCCTCATGGATTGTCAAGTTCTTCGAGCGTGTGCACGGCCTGAGCGCGGATGTTTCTCCGGTGCAGGCGACGAGCCTGCTCCGCCAGGTTCTGCCCACGTTGCCAGCGCTCATCGTGGCGTTGTTCTGGGGATTGCAGGGAACCGGGCGGCTGATCAGTGGGGCGGTGCTGAACCGTTTTGGGAGCCGGAGAATCCTGCGCCTCTATTCCTTCCTGGCGCTGGCGTCGCTGCTGGTGGCGACGTTCGGTTCGCAAAGCCTGACGGCGGTGGGATTTGCGGCTTGTGGATTTTTCACCTCGGTGCTCTTCACTTTGGTTTTCAGCGGCACGATCAACAGCTTCGAGGAGAATCACGGAGCTATTTCCGGGCTGCTCTGCACAGCGTGCGTGGGCGGGGCCATCATGCCGCCGCTGGTGGGACTGGTGGGCGACCATTTCGGCATGCGCGCGGCGATGATGGTCCCGGCGCTCTGTTTCGCCTACGTTTTCGGCCTCGCCATGCTGGGCCGAGCCAAGTACAACTGAAAGTAATTCCGGGAGAGAACGAACGATGCCTCAGGTCATTGTGGGGATTGATATTGGGGGAACCAAGACCGCCGGCGGACTAGTGAGCCAGAAGGGACGCCTGGTGAAATCGCTCATCGTGCCCACGCGGGCGGCGGAGGGGTTCAAGACCAGCTTCGGCCAAATCGTTCAGGCGATCGAGTGCTTGCTGGAGCGCGCGGGCGGAAAGCAGAACATCTCCGGCATCGGCATCTGCGCTCCCGGACCGCTCAATCCCAAGACGGGCCTGGTCATCAATCCTCCCAACCTGCCCGGCTGGCGAAACGTACAGCTGGCGCGGATGATCGAAAAACGCTTCGCCCTGCCTACCAAGGTGGAAAATGACGCCAACGCCGCCGGCCTGGCCGAGGTGCTTTTCGGCGCTGCCGTGGGGTATCGCCACATCTTCTATGTGACCGTGAGCACAGGCATCGGGACCGGAATCATCATCGACAAGAAGATCTATCACGGAAAGAATGGCGTGGCGGGCGAAGGTGGGCACGTTTCGATCGATTTTCGCAGCCCCTACCGTTGCGGCTGTGGGACACCGGGCTGCATTGAGGCGCTGGCGGCGGGGCCGGGCATGGCCAGGCGGGCGCGGGTGCGCCTCGAGCAAGAACACACGACGCCGAGCCTGCTGCGCGACCTGACCCGCGGGCACCTCAGCCAGATTAGCCCCAAAATGATTGAAGAAGCTGCCCGCGCGGGTGACCCGGTGGCCCAATCCATCATCGACGAGACGGGCTTTTACCTGGGCGTGTGGCTGGCGGGGATGATCACGCTACTTGACCCGGAAGCCATTGTCATTGGCGGAGGTATGGCCCAAATCGGTAAACCTCTCTTCGACAAGATCCGCACCACTATCCCCCAGTTCACCATCAATCGCCGCTTTGCCGTGAAGATCCCCATCCTGGCGGCAAAGCTGCAAAAGAACGTCGGCGTGTTCGGGGCTGCCAGCCTGTTTTTACCTTCGGATCAATGAACTGAAACACCGTAGAGGTTGGCTTAAGGCGGGTGTCTTTCACGAGGCGGCCAACAACATTCCACCGGTTCGACTTGCCCGCGTAACCGATGAGGACTGACGCTCGTCTAACAACCTTAAGGTTACGGTCCAGCAGGAAGCACGCGAAGCCCTTGCCTGTTCACAGAATTTGGCGAGTCGAGATGGCAGATTGAGGTTGCGGGCGTTTCCTGGCCCGCTGGGTTTCCTATGCACACAAAATCGGCCATTGCTGCTGGCATGAGGTACGCGCTACGACTTACATTTCTTCTCGCCTTTGTACTGGCGCTGGGCGGCACGTGTCATGCCGAATCGACGGCCGACGCGCCCGGAGTAACTACTGTCCGCCCTTCTCAAGGGCGCATCCACTTAGATGGGCGCCTGGACGAACCGACCTGGCAAGACGCCGGTGTTGCCGCCGAACTTATCCAGCAGTCACCGCATCCCGGCGAGCCCACGCCGTTCAAGACCGTCGTCCGCATCCTGATCGTCGAGGATACATTGTACTTCGGTTTTGAATGCACCGATCCGGAACCCGGCAAAATCGCCATTCACACGATGGCGCGTGATGGGTTCACTCTCGGGGATGACACCGTGAGCATCGTCCTGGATACTTACGGCGACAAGCGTATGGGATACTTATTTCGGATCAACGCCGCCGGAGCCCGGACCGATGGCCTGATTTCCGACCCTGAACACGAGTCGCTCGACTGGGACGGAATCTGGGACGCGCGCACCGCACGCTCGAAAGACGCCTGGTCGGCAGAAATCGAGATTCCCGCGAGGACCTTGAACTTCAAGAAGGGACTGAAAAGCTGGGGACTCAATCTGGAAAGGTTCGTCGCGCGGGAAAGAATCAACCTGCGGTGGGTTTCCGCGACGCTGGACTCCTTCTTGTACGACATGAGTCGGGCCGGTTCTCTCACCGGCCTTGAGGACCTGGAGCAGGGCCGAGGGTTGGAGTTCAGCCCTTACTTGATTGGCAGGACGATTGACACCTTCCCCTCCGGCTCGCGCACCTGGCAAGGCACCGGAGGCCTGGATTTCACCTGGAGAATCACGCCGCAGCTTGCTGCGGTCCTCACCGGGAACACAGACTTCGCCGAAACCGAAGTGGACACGCGGCAGATTAACCTCACTCGCTTCCCCTTGTTCTTTCCCGAGAAGCGCGCCTTTTTCCTGGAGGGCGCCAACCAGTTTGAGTTTGGCCTCGGTCTCGGCGAGGCCTTCATCCCCTTTTTCAGTCGTCGGGTCGGCCTTCTGGAAGACCAGCAGATACCCATCAACGGTGGTGTCAAGCTGAACGGGCGCGCGGGTCGTTGGAACTTGGGCATCCTGGATGTTCAGACCCGGGAGACACGGCTTGCGCCAGGCACCAACCTGTTTGCGGGCCGGGCTTCTTACGACGTCACCAAGAAGTTTCGGGTCGGGACTGTTCTCACTCACGGCGATCCGGCGGGACTGAAGCAAAACACCCTCGTCGGGTTCGACGCCGTGTGGCGAACTTCCACGTTCCGCGGGAACAAGAATCTGCTCGTCGGCGGCTGGACGGCCTTCAGCGCCGGAGACGTCCCGCAGGGCCAGCGCGCGGGGTGGGGGTTCAGGGTTGACTATCCGAATGACCTAGTGGACTGTAATGGCGCCGTCAACGAGTTTGGCGACGCGCTGGACCCGGCGCTGGGATTTCTGCCGCGTCCGGGGACACGCCGGTATGAAGGCGGCTGCTCCTACAAACCCCGGCCCTCCAAGACGGGATCCTTCGCCTGGATCCGACAGTACTTTCTCCGCAACTACTACACGCGGGTGGATAACTTGCAGGGCACTAATGAGTCATGGCAGCTCTCCACGAGTCCCCTGGAGATTGAACTGGAGTCCGGCGAGCATATGGCCTTCGCTTGGGAGCCCCAGTATGAACTCCTTCCCACGCCCTTCGAGATTGCGCGAGGACTGGTCATTCCTCCCGGCCCCTACCGCTTCCATCGCTGGCGCTTCGAGGCCGAGACAAGCCATCATCGCCGCTGGCGCTTCGAGACAGAGGACAGCTTCGGAACCTTCTACAGCGGTCACCTGAGGCAGTGGCTGACCCGCGTCAACTGGACGTCGCCCAAAGGCGCGTGGCAACTGGGGCTGGAAGCAGAGAATAATTTCGGTCGGCTGCGGGAAGGAAATTTCGTGCAGCGGCTTTGGCAACTACAGTTTGATCATGCCTGGGGTCCAAATATCGTGCTCACCAGTTTCATTCAGTACGATACGGAATCCCAGAACATCGGCGCCAATACCCGCCTGCGTTGGACGTTCAAGCCAGGCAAGGACCTGTTCGTCGTCTGGAACCGCGGGTGGCAGCGCCTGCTGACGCGCCCTGACCTTAGCCTCATCCCGGACCCTGAGTTCGTCGCGGTGAAGCTGCGCTGGACGTTCCGCACGTAGCCACCCCAGCAAAATGTTCGCTCCGCCGCATTTGGGGGTTCATCTCTCGCCCAGCCCTGCCCCCCTGCCCCCTTCAGCCCGCAAAGCGCACCTGGAATCAAGAACCTTTCAAGCAAGCTCAAGAAGTTGTTTGCCATGGCTCCGGAGAGAAAGTCCCTGACAAGACCGTCCTTGTCCACATAGTCTATCGACTCTATAGACTTACTTGTGGACGTCCATGCGGATATCCAAGAAAGGCCTTTGCGCGCTAAAAGCCATGATGGTGCTGGGGAAGAACTACCCGCAGCGCGTGACCAAGATTCACGAAATCGCTTCGGGGGAACGCATTCCGGAGAAGTTCCTGGAGCTTATCCTGTTGGAACTGAAGAGGGCGCGCTTCGTGGAGAGCGAGCGCGGCGCCAAAGGCGGCTACCGGTTGAGACGCTCGCCGAAGCAAATCTTCCTGGGCGCAATCGTCCGCACGATTGACGGCCCTCTGGCTCCCTTCGGAGACGCCGAGTCCCTGCGCCGGCTGGTGGCGCAGGACAAGAAGCATCGCGCGATGTACCGCCTGTTCCTCGATGTGCGCAATGCCGCGGCCCGCATCATGGACCACACGTCCCTTGCCGACCTCTGTGGCCGGCGCTAAGGGTCCGGGTCGCCCTTGCGCGTGTTCTCTTGCGAGGTGAGCCTTGGCCGCTTGCGAATGCGCGCCGCCAGGTGCCGACAGGCGGTGCTCATGAGGACGCCGGATTTCAGACGCGGCTAGGGTTTTGACCCAACAGGCCAGAAGGAGAAGGTGATGAAGAAACCGGCCATGGCCTTCGTGGGGGCATTGACTAGTCTGCTGGTCGCAGCCAGCCTGCCGGCGCAAGACGCACCCCTGGTAGTTCGCGCCGGCCATTTTCCCAACATCACCCATTCCCAGGGCGTCATTGGCCAAGCCACCGGATGGTTCGACAAGGCTCTGGCGCCGGAGGCTCGCGTGGAATGGAAGATCTTCAATGCCGGGCCTTCTGCCATTGAAGCGCTCTTCGCGGGAGCGATTGATCTCACTTACATCGGCCCCAACCCTGCCATCAACGGTTACGTGCGGTCTCAGGGGGAAGCTTTGCGCATCGTGGCCGGAGCCACCAGTGGCGGCGCGGCCCTGGTGGTACGCGCCGACTCCGGCATCCAGAGGCCGGAAGATTTTCGCGGCAAGAAGATCGCCTCCCCGCAGCTCGGCAACACGCAAGACGTGGCTCTCCGTGGCTGGCTGAATGCTCACCAGCTCAGGCTGCGGGAGAAAGGCGGAAACGTGCAGGTAATCCCCATCGCCAATCCCGACCAGCTCACCCTATTCATCAAGAAAGAGATAGACGGCGCCTGGGCGCCGGAGCCCTGGGCTTCGCGCTTGATCCGAGAGGCCGGTGGCCGCCTGTTTTTCGACGAGCGCGACCTGTGGCCCAATGGCCAGTTCGTGACCACACACCTGATCGTGAACACGAAGTTTTTGAGAGAGCACCGGGACCTGTTGAAGAACATGGATCAGGGCCTACGTGGAGCTGACGGAATGTATCAATAAGAACTTGCCAGAAGCGAAGCGTGTATTGAACCAGGAGATCAAGAAAGAAACCGGGAAAGCCCTGCCGGCGGAGGTACTGGACGATTCCTTCTCCCGCTTGCAGGTCACTTGCGATCCCATCCGTTCCTCGCTTATTACCTCGGCCCGCTGGGCTTTTGAGGCAGGATTCCTGGGGCGGGAGCAGCCCGACCTTTCGGGCATCTATGACCTCTCCATTTTGAACGAAGTGCTGACAGAAAAGGGAGCCAACCCGATACGCTGACGGGAGGCGGTGGGACGGCGCCTTGGAGGACGCTGCATGCCGGAGACCCTGGAAGTCTCGAGCCCGCCAAAGAGCAAACTCCGCCTGAGTGATGTCTCGCGCTCGTTCCACACCCCTCGCGGCACCCTCATGGCCCTGGAAAATATCGACCTGGGAGTTCGGGAGGGCGAATTCCTTTGTGTTGTCGGGCCGTCCGGGTGCGGAAAATCCACGCTGCTCAATCTGATGGCTGGCCTGGACCGGCCCACGACGGGCGAGATCTGGATGGACGGGCGGCGGATCGAAGGCCCGGGGACGGACCGCACCGTCATCTTTCAGGAGCTGGGCCTCTTCCCCTGGCTCACCGTGCAGGAGAACGTGGAATTCGGCCTGCGGACGCAGGGAGTCGCCAAGCAGGAGCGCCGGGCGCGCAGTCAACAGTACCTTCGCCTTGTCCACTTGGCGCGTTTCGAGACGAGCTACGTCCATCAACTCTCAGGCGGCATGAAACAGCGCGTTGCCCTGGCACGGTCACTGGTTACTGAGCCCGACGTGCTGCTCATGGATGAGCCCGTCGCCGCCCTGGATGCCCAAACCCGTGACCTGTTGCGCGAGGAACTGGCGCGCATCTGGGCGGAAACAGGAAGGACTATTGTGTCGTCACCCACAACGTGCGCGAGGCCGTGCGCCTGGGCAGCCGGGTGATCGTGCTGACCTTCCGACCCGGACGCATCAAGAGCCAGTTCACCATCACCCTGCCGCGGCCCCGCCACCTCGAAGACCCTGAATTGGCGCTCACCGCGCGAGAAGTCTTGGCCCAGTTGAAAGAGGAAATCAACAAGGCGGTCGAGGCGGAGTACAAGTATGAAGAGAATCGTTAGGCAACTCGTATTCTACCTGGGGCTGCTGGCCTTGTGGCAGCTGATCTTTGCGTTGAGAATTTGGCCGCCCTACTTGTTCCCATCACCCCTGAGTGTTCTGGAATCCCTGCAGACGGGATTTTCGGACCGGACTTTTCTGATTGGCACGGGTATCAGCATGAAACGGATCGCCCTGGGGTATGGTCTGTCCGTTCTGCTGGGCATTGCGGCTCGGTTTTCTAATCGCGGCCAGCGAATTCCTGGAAGCCCCTTTGGGAGGGCTGGTGTTGAGCCTGCAAAGCCTGCCCAGCTTGTGCTGGCTGCCCCTGACGGTACTCTGGTTCGGGTTGAGCGAGAAGGCCATCGTGTTCGTGGTGGTGATGGGGTCGCTGCTGGCCGTCACCATCAACACGCAGATCGGTGTGCGCCACGTCCCGAAGATCTATCTCCTGGCAGGACGCAACCTGGGAGCTCACGGTTTTCGCATGTTCGTGCATGTGCTCCTGCCCGCCAGCTCGCCCCACCTGGTGGCGGGACTGAAGCAAGGATGGGCCTTTGCCTGGCGGTCGCTGATCTCCGGAGAGATGCTTTTCGTGAGTCGGGGCCTCGGCCAGCTCCTCATGATGGGACGCGACTTGAATGACATGAGCCAGGTCTTGGCCGTCATGGCGCTGATCATGGCTATCGGGCACGTGGTAGATCGTTTGGTTTTTGAAAGGTTGGAGAACAGAATCCGGCAGAAGTGGGGGCGGGTGGGCCCCGCGTGAGCGATGTTTTCCCGCAGGTCGCGCCACCCGCCCTACAAAACCCCTCAGTCCCGCTGTACAATAGACCTCTTGTTCAGGGAAATCTCTGATGCTTGAGAAAGACAGAACGAAGGGTATTTTGCTTTTCGCCCACGGCAGCAGTGCAGAGGAAGCCAACCGGGCCGTGCATGAACTGGCCAGGCAGATTGAGGCGCTCGGGCCTTTCAGCTATGTCCGGGCGGCGTTTCTGGAACGGGCTCGACCCGACCTTGGCCAAGCTGTCACCCAGGCGGTTGAGGCGGGCCTGCAACGACTGATTGTCATTCCCTATTTCCTGAGCATGGGCATCCATTTACAGCGCGACCTGCCCAACCTGATTTCGGCCCTGAAGCAGAAATATCCCGAGGTTACGATTGAGGTGGGCCAAGCGCTCGCAGGGCATCCGCTGCTGGCCTCGATCATCCTGGGGCGGGTTCAGGAAGTGATGCAAGCGACCAAGCCTGGCCAGCGAGCAGATTCCCGCCTATAGT
>Ga0315280_10004654_pt1 | contig 20089 bp, 28 predicted proteins | sample YL17G06_40_MG_FD_203697 | JGI IMG/M metagenome (GOLD analysis project Ga0315280, IMG submission 203697) | Sediment microbial communities from Yellowstone Lake, YNP, Wyoming, USA - YL17G06_40 | ecosystem: Environmental > Aquatic > Freshwater > Lake > Sediment | place: USA: Wyoming | collected... | reverse complement strand
ATCAAACTAGCAGAATTTTCAAAGACTGGCAGAATTAAGAAAGACATTCACAAGACAGAGTGGTTCAATATTGTTCTTGTTTGCCTCGAAACAGGCCAGGTAATTCCTTCTCGACCTGAACCCTATGACATGTGCTTTTATGTCATCGACGGGAAAGGCACGTTTACAGTGGGCGATGAGCAGATTCATATAGGCCAAGGTAACATGATCTTTGCCCCAGCAGGTGTGGCACGAGGCATAGAAAGCACACAACGACTAACCATATTAGGCATACAGCAGCCACATTAGGAAGAAGCGCGCGCTTAGGGTCTCTTTCTATTTCCGTTCTCTGAAAAGCATAACGGTTCTCGTAACCACAAACGTATTCAAATCCAGCTTCAACAAGTTTCTTCGCTTCTTTCACGCTACTAGCAACAGCGTGCACTTCAAATAATAGCAATTTCACCTGCAAAATGCGATTAAATCATAGCAGTTTTGATAGTAGCCCGGGATAGCTTCAAACTCTCGGTTCAAACTTTTTTCAGATACTATCAATTTGCGAGTAAAAAATAGCTGAATTGCGATTGAAACGATTAGTTTTTACTCGCATTTTCGCTATTCACCCGAGAGCTCGACTTTGTATGTGGTCATGTTATGCCCGCCACTTACTTTTCAAATAATTTGCTCTTTTCTTCTTTGAATAAATTTGGGTGTCAATCAAGCTAGATAAACAGGCGGGAAAAACACAATTAAAGAACAGTTTGCCCTCTAGAAAGATCAGAAGCTTGTTTATTCGCTGGTCTTCTTGACGTGACAGCTGATTTAATTTTCATTTTCTTTTCCAGCTTGTTCGCGGCTTTTATTTCTGAGGAATTCTGGGTTGACTGAGTTCTTATTCTAATAGCGGCGGTGTTCGGTTATTCCGCATTTCTCCGCTGAATATCATACGCAAATCCAGCAAAGATAGAAAACAAAAGAAGCACATCGCTGACGTAACCAAGAACAGTTAGAATAGGTAAAAAGTCTGTCGTGTTTGCATCAAAGAACAACATTAAGGGCCACCCTGTGATTGCGATTACAACGGCAAACCAGAATATCAACACAAAGGCGATTATAGACCACGGCCACAACTTTGCAAGGAAGCCCCGTAAATTAACAGGGAGATGTGTACGCCACCAAGTCAAGGGCTTATTTATTCTGGTTGCGACAACACTAGCCAAGACTCCAAGGAATAATGGTGGAGAGCCACCTCCAACCAGAAACAGTATGATAGAGAGAAGAAGCAAGATCGCGCCGCCGTTCTCCCTCTGAACGAACGCAACAGCCCATATTGTGACTAAGAGACCAACGATCATGGCTAAGATACCCGTTACAAAAAAGTTGGGAATAATTGTCAAGGCAGGTTCAGTTGCACCTGGCCATAACTTTTGCGCTGGACCAATTGCATCTATAATCATACCGCTTGGCGTAGCATTACCTTGAAGCATTTCAAAGAATCCATGTTCAAAACCAGCCAGTCCAACAAGGACGCCAACTGTTGAAGCTATTACTCTTGCCGCGCTGTTTAACGGCTTCTGCTGCTGCGAGGGAGCCAAAATTCCTTCCAATTCCATTCATCCCAAGGAAGCACGCGTGCGCCTCACGATCTGTTGTTTCAGTTTTTCACTTTATATAATCTTCGTTGATCCTAACATGAAAAACGACGGATCAACACGAATGAATTCCGCCCGAGAGTTTGAACAATGCCCTGACTTGGGTTTCATGGTAGCCCGGGAGAGTTTCGAACTCTCGCCAAGCGTAAATAGAGCATCGTTTTACTGGTATTTTGGTGCTGAAATCCCTTCCCCGGCGCCATTTTACCAGCTAGAGCTTGTTTCTAGGCTATTTTGGACAAAGAACCTTGATTTGCACGCGCGAGGACATAGTAGTTTCGTTGGTAGCCCAGGGTAGGTTCAAATATCGGTTTAAATTATCGGAGTTACGACTATATTTTCTTTCCTTTTGGAAAAATATCCAAAAAATGAGTTGAAAATTTATTTTTAATTGATAGTTCTGTTAATTTCAACTGAGTATCTTTATAGTCAATCAAGATCTAGGCTTGACGTTGCATCTATCTTTTGGTCAGTTTTAGGATCAGCTTTCATTTGGCAAAAAAGAAATAGACTAGTCCCCCACTCCTTTTTTCCCAGGCAATAAGGTAAGACATATATTATGCGACAAATCATTGAAAGAGAGGCCTAAAAACATTCCGAGGTTTGAACTTCTAAAAAGATAGGGACAAGGCGGTTGTTGTTTTTCTTCTGAATCGTTCAAGTTTGGTTAAAAACCTTGCACCTGGTGCGTTCCGTTATCTGTTCTCAGAAACTACTTCTTTGGCGTTTTGAATGTCTCGTATTTTTGAGCGGCTGTTGCATCCATTCTTCTAAGTTCGGTTGCTGCCATCCGCTTGATCTCGCTGGCTGCCATTCCTTCTTTCACTTTGCCTGCAACGATTTCAGTGACTTTTGTTACATGTTCTTCTTTGGCTCCCGCCTTTTTCAAAGAAGCCTTCAGTTTAGCCCTATCAAAATCTTGCATATGACCAGCACGCTTCTTCACCTTAACCAAGAAATCACCTCCTGTGCACCTTCTAAGTAAAGGAAATACGTGTGTCTGTATATGGAACGAATCATTTATTAGCGTTTCGCCAATAACCAAAAAGAGTTATAACATATTGAATTATCTGTACACGCAAACCATGACAATTCAAATACAAAATGTGATTGAAACTTTACGGTTTTGTTGGTAGCTCAGGAGAGTTTCGAACTCTCGCCAAGCGTATATACGCGTGCTTTTACTGGTATTTTGGTGCTGAAATCCCTTCCCCGGCGCCAAAACATGTTTGAAAGTTAAAGGATATGAAGGCAACTGCGGTTGCGCATCCGATTCAAGACTGGCCGAACATCATAACCAGCAAGGTTGGCTGCCATTCCTTCTTAAGCAACAAACATCTATTCTAAACAATGTTAGAAAAGCCATTTAGCGTGCTGTCTTTACATATGCTAACGGCTTCATATGTCTCTTTTTCTCTGGGGCTTCTACAATTTTTGTTTTCATGGAACCGAGAAATTCTTTTGCTCTTTTTTTCGCTTCTCTTCTTGTTTGATATTCATCTTTTAGCTCGATCCATGGTAAAGTTTCGTCGATTTTTATCCATACCGTATACACGTTTTTCACCATTGTTAGGAATTGAAGAAAGGGTTTGAGTTTGAGTGATTAAAACAGTTATGAATTTTGAATATGAATTTCTGTTAAGACTTCTGCTCTGGAACCTATTTAACGAGTTATGTAGTTCTTAGGGGCATAGGTTTCTTTTCTCTGTTAATTAGTTAGGATACTTATTTTGGATTCATTAACACTATAAACTCGGAATCCGATTCTATGATAGGGGGTTACTAATCACGAGAAAGAAAGAAACAATAATGGAAAACCAGAGCTACACATGTCCAAACCCATCATGTGGAAAAGTTTTCACTAATCCCATAAAAGCTGAAAATTTACGCTCTAAAGATGCGGAAGTTTACGATGCATGCCCCTTTTGCTTGACAGAAATAACCTTAGAAAAAAAAGCGATAACCATTGAAGAAAAGAAAGACCTAGAGAAAAAGAAAATCAAAAGTGAACAGGCAAGTGTATATCCTAAAAAGGAAACGATAGCTGAATCTCCTCCTAAGGCACAGAGGTGTACACATCAGTTTGGGTACCTGAGTAAACGTTCAGCAAAGGAGAAAATACCTGAAGAATGCATGATGTGCAAAAACATAGTGCAATGTATGCTTAAGAACATAACTGGTTAAGTTGGTTATCTATGATACACACGTGCTCTTTTAAACCTTTGAGTGCTCTCCTAAAAAGCAGGTAGGAGACAACATAGTTGTCAGCAACCTTACAGAGAAGAACTCCTGGCGCCATTACTTCGGCTATTCCTCAATCAAAAACGTTAAACGCCGAAACAGTAACGACCATTGCTACGGGTTTTCTTAAAAGAATTGGACACAAGGGAGGCTTAAAACCAAAAAGAGTTTCATTGGAAGAAGGAATCTATACCGTTGAAGTAGAAATGAAAAAACTTACAGCAATTGTTCGGGTTGATGCAGAAACTCATGAAATTAAGGAATACGAAATCCAAGCCAAAGGTGAAGAAGCACCTTTTATTTCGATTTCCCCAAAAATTATCATGGTAATATTTGGTGTTTCTGCAGCTGCCTATATTTTGTTGTATTTTGCGTTTAAAATGTTCGGGTTATGAAGTTTATTATTTTTCTTAATTTCAGATTCATAAATACTATATAAATTTTGAAGGCATATTCGCCTTACAAGAAGTGAGATCATTTGAAAGCTGCAGTGGCTGCTTTAATGCTTACTTTTATTACAGCAATCACTGCAGGTTTCTTTGTTTATAATTTTATTTCCAGTTTAACAGAGAGGATGAAAACGGCTTTTCCTGCGCAGCCTCTGAGGTGTGAATCCGTATATATCAACAACGCTTGTTTAACGGTTTACGTTAGAAGTTATGCTTCAGTAGGTGTTCAAATAATGGAAGCTTACGTAAATGGCAATGCATGTGACTTAGCTGAAAATGTTATTATTTCGCCAGGGACTATTGGCGTAATTCACTTATATAGCACATATAGGAAGGGTGAAACTTACAATGTGAAGATTACCCCATCCACCGGCTCTCCTTTACTTTTCGACATAAATTATGAATAAAAATAGGTTTTTGCCAGAAGAAACTCTGGAACTTTTGGTTATTTCTCGCTTTTCTTTTTGCGTTCGGGTTTTTTCTCTTCTTCGGCTTCCGTGACAGCTTCTTCTGCTGGTTTTTCTTCCACTTTCTCTTCTATTTCGCTTGTGATCTCTTCTATCGGTTTAGGCGGTGGTGTCGTAGCCATAGTCCACCCTATCCATGCGCCTATAGCCATTATGGCGATGAACGCTAGGAACACTGGAATTGCTATGAGCCAAAATGGAATAGTCCACTCAAGCGGGTTTCCTCCGAAGTAAAATAATCCGACAGTATATAGTACGCCTATTATTAAGCAGACTGCAAATATCATTCCGCCGATTGTTTGGTCTTTACTAACCATTTACGCTTCACCACATGTAACCCATGTTTACTCCCTTTGACTTTAAAAAGTTTATCATGACTCGTGACTTACATTTATATTGTTCCCATTTCCCAGGTTGCTAAATACTTTTTCTGTTCCTCTGTTAGTTCGTCTATTTTTATTTTCATTGCGTCAAGTTTTAGCCTTGACACAGTTTCATCTATTTCTTTAGGCACAGTGTAAACTTTCGGCGGCATTTTTTCGTTGTTACTTATGTACTCTACACAGAGGGCTTGGTTTGCAAATGACATGTCCATAACCTCCGCGGGATGCCCTTCTGCTGATGCCAGATTTACAAGTCTGCCTTCCGCCAAAAGGTATAGCTTTCTTCCATCCTTAAGTTTGTACTCCTCTAGGTTTGGCCTGATGTTTCTCTTTGAAGTTGCGAGTTCTTCTAAGTCTTTTATGTTTATCTCCACGTTGAAGTGGCCACTATTAGCCAGTATCGCGCCATCTTTCATTTTTTGCATATGCTCTTTTCTTATGACACTTATGTCGCCTGTTGTTGTTACAAATATATCGCCTAATGCTGCTGCTTCGGCGATTGGCATTACGCGGAACCCGTTCATCGCTGCTTCAAGAGCCTTAAGCGGGTTCACTTCCGTAACTATCACGTTGGCTCCCATTCCATGCGCTCTCATGGCTATTCCTCTTCCGCACCATCCGTAACCGCAGACGGCAAAGTTTTTACCCGACAAAAGAATGTTCGTAGCTCTTAGGATTCCATCAATTGTGCTTTGTCCTGTTCCATATCGGTTATCAAACAAGTATTTCGTGTAGGCGTCGTTCACTGCTATTATTGCGTATTTGAGTGCTCCGTTTTTTTCCATGGCCCGAAGCCTTAAGACGCCTGTTGTTGTTTCTTCTGTTCCACCCTTAATGTTTGATAATGCTTCTGTCCTTTTGCTGTGGATTGCTCCAACAAGGTCTGCTCCATCATCAAGTGTTGTTACGGGGTTATGGTCTATCACCCTTTCAACACACTGGTAATATTCTTCTGTTGTTTGTCCTCTCCATGCAAAAACATATACTTCTCTTTCTGCTAGAGCAGCTGCCACGTCGTCTTGTGTGGAAAGTGGGTTGGAACCGCATAGTGCCACTTTAGCTCCGCCCGCGAGGAAAGTCTCGACAAGAACAGCCGTTTCTTTTGTTACATGCAAGCACGCACCTAAGGTTAGGCCTTTAAGAGGTTTTTCTTTACTGAATCTTTTTTTGATTTGGTTTAGAACTGGCATGTGCTCTGAAGCCCATTCTATTTGTAAATTACCCTTAGGGGCTAGTGAATTATCTTTAACTTTGAAGTCTTCCATTTCAAATTTCCTTCCTTTATGCTCATTTAAAACCAAACTATTTAACGTTGATGTTTAGCTTGCTGAGAAGGTTATTCTTCGCTTTTTCAACCATATCCATAACTTTTTTGATGTTTAGTGTTGTCAATTTTCTGTTTTCCATAACTAGCCTACCGTTTATCATTACTGTTTCAACATCAGAGGCCTTTACTGCATAAACTAAATGGCTTGCTTCATTGTATACTGGGCAGAGGTGTGGCTTTTTAAGGCTGATGATGGACAAATCTGCTTTTTTTCCAACCTCTATTGAGCCTATTTCATTCTCCCACGACAATGCTTTTGCGCCTTCTATGGTTGCCATCTCCAAAACCTTTTCTGCAGGCATTATTGTTGGGTTTTTGTTTATCCCTTTATGCAGAATGGCTGCGGTTTTCATAACTTCGAACATGTCTGCTGTGTTGTTTGAGCATGGACTGTCTGTTCCCAGCGAGACTGTTATGCCTTTTTTTAACATTTTTGGAACTGGGCTTATGCCTGAAGCGAGTTTGAGATTTGAGATTGGATTATGTGAAACGTTCACTTTCCTTTTTTTCATGATTGTTATGTCTTTATCTGTTAATGCTACACAGTGCGCAGCTATTACCCGTTCATCTAAAACTCCTAATGAATCTAGATACTCCATCACTCCGCCTTTTAACTTAATGTTGAAGGCCTTTCGGATTTTTTCCTGTTCATCAGTTGTTTCAGCGATATGTGTATGCCAGATTATTGGTGTTTTTTCTGAGCCATATTTCTGATCCAGTTCTTCTCTCTTTTCCTTTAGTTCTTTCATGTATTCTGGATCAACAGTGTATGGTGCATGGGGGTCTACGCTGATATGGATCAGCCCATCGCCTTTGTTATGCCAGTTTTTAGCCAAATTCTCTAATGCTTTTTTGTCTTCTTTCTTCCTCCATGAGAAACATACGTGGCCTATTACCCCTCTCAGACCAGCGTCTGCGAATGCTTTTGCCTCATTTTCTTCCGGTGTATAGTGGTACATTGTGTTGACGGTTGTTGTTCCGCCCATTATGGATTCTATAGCTGTTAGTAGGGCTCCGGTGTAAATGTCATGGGCTGTCATGTGTTTTTCTATGGGCCATATCCATTTCTCAAGCCATTCTTGGAGTTGTAGGTCGTCTGCGTATCCTCTTAACAAACTCATTGCAGCGTGCTGGTGCGTGTTTATGAGGCCTGGCGCGACAACCTTGCCTTTTGCATCTATTTTTTCATAACCTCTTCCATACTTGCTCTTTAGCTCATGCGTCTTTCCTGTTTCAATTATGGTTTTGTCTTCTATGGCGATTGCGCCTTGCCGGATTATCTTTCCCTTGTGCATTGTTAAGATTGTTCCGTTTTGAATGAGGATGTTCACTTTTAATCGCCATGAAAATGTTGCGGAATGTCAAAGGATGTGCTTCTTACAACTTTTAAACTTTCCTTTCCATTTGTTTATTCACAGTGTGGGGGAAGATGTTTGGACAAGCCTATAACATCAGTCGTAGAGCTTCTCAGAAGCTAGGTTTTCCATGGACACCGTATGTCCGCATATACCACGCCGCGCTTGGCTCTTTCCTCTTGTTCCTTTACCCATTTTTCTAAGCCGATTTTTTGTAGACGTTTTCCGTCTTGAATTAGTGTTGGGTAATGTTCTGCTAGGGATTGTATAAGTGCACACGGGTAGTCTTTGCATTGCGGGCAGACTTCCATGCTTTTCTGTTGGGCGCATTGGCGGATTTTGCAGTCAGGAGGTCCACCTCTGCCTGTTCTACATGTGCAATCAAATGCCGCTAGTTCTTGTAGAAACTGCCAGAACGGTGGAAACGTCTCCTTCATTTCCGGCACACACTGATAGAAATCGTCAAAGCCTTCCTCATGTAGGCTTTTTTGTAGTTGGCTTGCCTGTTGGGGTATTCGGCTCCTTTGGGCACATAAACCACAATATAGACCACAATAGGTTACATAGCGAATTTGGTTTTGGTTTGACATGGGTTAAGCACCAAGTAGTAGGCTAAAAGATAAATAGGGTTTAGATAAACCTTGTTTTGTGGTGTTCATGTTTGGATCTTGCATTTGTTGAGGATTTGAAGAGGAAGCTTAGGGAGATGGGCTATTCTGAGAGGGCTGTTGAAGAAATTTTGAAATGGTATAGGCAAAATAATTCCTAAGTAGATGAGTATGGCGAAGGGCGTCTATGTCTTAGTCATTTCAGTAAGTAAAGATATTAGTGTTAATGTTGGTGCTTTGGGCACTGTTAATTTTGAGAAGGGCTTGTATGCTTATGTCGGTTCTGCCCAAAAAAGCCTAGAAAAACGTATTGAACGGCATCTTGGAAGAACTAAACGGAAGTTTTGGCACATAGACTACTTGCTTAATGATGATGGTGTAGAGGTTTTGAAGGTGTTCTATAAAAATGTAGGAAAGTCTGAAGAGTGCAAAGTTGCGAATAAAATAGGCGAAAGAGGTGTTCTAACAAAAGGTTTTGGTTCTTCAGATTGTAAATGCAAAAGTCACCTTTTCAAACTAAAAGACTATCAATTTTTAAGAGAATTTATGCTTGAAACATTATTGATATAGTAAGAAGATGCGTTATGATCCAAAATGGCTGGCGTGTTTGGGTTAAAAACAAACGGTGTTTCTTGCCGCAAAGGTTTAATTTTGCTTTGTCTCAACTTAATTGCAAGGGGCGTCAGTTGAGGGAACCTTTTGCCGAGTTTGTAAAAACTGAGTTAAAGCCTGGGGCTCTGCTAATTACGTGTGGGCTCCCTGGAACTTTGAAAACAGAGACTTCTGAGGAGATCTCGAAAATCAAGGGATACCCTATGCTTCGAACTGATTTGATTCGGTTGGAGGTTCTCAAGGGTCAAGATGTTTTTGATGAGAAGGTTGCGTCAGATATGAGTAAACGGGTGTCCGTTTACGATGAGATGTTTCGCCGGGCAGAGAATCTTGCCCAGAAGGGTGAAGGTGTAATATTGGATGCTACTTTTGTCACTCAGGATCTACGGAGACGTGCCGCCGATATTGCTGCCAAGTATAACATGCCTTTTGTCATACTTCAAACTCACTGCTCTGAGGAAGTGTCCATTTGGAGGATTTTGAGAAGAACTAGAGATGAGTATGAGTCGAACGCCTTAACTAAGGAGGCCTATTTTAACAACAAGAAAAAGTTTGAGCCTATTGACTTAGATGATTTGAAAAAGAGGTATCCGCAACTCGAAATAGTGCACTTAACAGTCGATACAGAGTATGATCCTCCTGAGGATTGGTACATAGTCGGGATGGAAAAAAGGTAATTGGACTCAGTTCATTATGATAATTGATTTGCATATTCACTCTAAGAGTTGTTCTGATGGAAATTTGACTGTTGAAGAAATTGTTAAGGAAGCTAAGATTAGAAAGATTGGGTTAATGTCGATTACGGATCACGACTCGATTGGCTGTCAAGAAGAAGCCATGGATTTGGCAAGGGAAAATGGAATCCGTTATGTTTCTGGAGTTGAATTGAATGTAACCTTCTCGCATCCCAGATACCATGAGGGCAAATCGATATCGCTGGATTTTTTGGGTTATCAATATGACATAAACAATAATGAGTTAAAGAGTAAGCTTCACCAAATGGCAGAATATCGAGAGGAAAGGGCTGCTAAAATCTTGGATAATATTAATGCGGAGTTTGAAAAAGAAGGAATTGAAAAGTTAACTAAGAACGATTTTAGAGAGATTCAGGCTTCTGTTGACGGAGTGCTTGGGAGGCCTCACATTGCTGACTATTTGGTGAAAAAGGGGATTGTTAGAACTAGGCAGGAAGCTTTTGATAAGTATCTTGTAAAGTGTGATGTTCCCAAATATCCTCTTTACATTGAAGAGGCTTCGAGGCTGGTGAGGAATGCTCGGGGAATAATAGTTTTGGCTCATCCTAACGATCCTCATGGAACCTCGCTTGTGACACTGACTAATTCGCTGCCTGAACAAACAGAGATAATAGAAGAGTCAATGTTGAAATACATTGATGGCATAGAGTGTTGGCACTCCAGAAATGACGTCCAAACAACGAATCATTACATAAAGTTTGCAAAAAAACATGGACTAATCATGACTGGTGGAAGCGACTGCCATCAAAAACCGATCCTCATGGGAACAGTGAAAATCCCAGAATACGTAGCTGAACAATTCAACTTTAAATGAACTTTTACTGATTAAAGAATTTTCGCGTAGGTGGAGGCTAGTTTGAAGTATGCTTTTGCTTCTTTCATTGCTGCCCTCTTTTCCTCACCACCTACGTTTGGGTCTTTAAGTTTGAAACTGACAACTTTTCCTCGCACGTAGGCTCGGTAACATTTGTAGAAAGGAAGAAGCTTCGTCAACCTTTGGTCTCCAGAATATTCAACATATCTTTCGACGAAGAAGTTAGACAGATCGGTTCGCCGTTTGAAGTCTAAGTCCATAGCTAAAAAAGCAACATCAGACGCAACGTCAGAATATCTAAATCTTTCGTTGAATTCTATCGCATCAAAAATATAGATACGGTCTGTAACAAAGATGTTGCCAGAATGAATATCTCCGTGACAATCTCTAACTCGGCCTCCCTTCATCCTCTTCTCGAAAAAGGACACATTGTTCTTCATGAAATGTTCTATCCTTTCACGGATTAACGTGAAATCCTCCGTGGATATCGTTTTGCCGACAAACTCCCGAGTCTGGTCGAAATTCTCTTTCCAATTGGTTTCTATTATCTTCAAGGAGCCGAACTCGCTTATCCTCTTGTTTGTTTCCGCCTTTGAATGGAATTCAGCGATAATCTTCGCTATTTCGTCAATAAACTTACTATCCACTTTGTTCTCTTCAAGAAGCCTACTCATCATCTTTTCTTGAGGCATCCTCTTCATCTTCACAGCATATTCAACGGTTTCTCCCTCGCCTTTTATCTTGATAACGTTTGACTTGTTGATGGGAACAACCTCGATGTACATGTCTCTGCACAGTCTTCTGTTGAGTTCTAACTCTTTTTCGCAGAAGAAACGCCTCTTTTCGAGGGTTGTGAAGTCTAGAAATCCGAGGTCTACAGCCTTCTTCACCTTGTAGACAAAGTTTTTGGTTAGAAAAACGAAGGATATATGAGTCTGGGTCAGTTCAATTTTACCTGGTTCTTCGTCATAAGCTTCAGGCTTCATCAACGCTTCAACAACTTGCTTCTGAACCGACATTTATTGAATCTGCTTCCTTTAGGGCATTTGGCAACCTTTCTGTTATGGATAAAACTTCAATGAGCCATATAGGAATATCCCCACGATGAACCCTCAAATCTCTTGGTAACCATGAACTCAGACAAGCTATAATACAGGCTCAAAATATCAGAAAAAAGATTTAATTGCAACTCAAATAGTTACTTAAGAAGTTTAAAGGTGTTTGCATGAAGGAAAATCCTAAAAATCTGATAGGTCACTGCGGTTTGTTCTGCGGCGCTTGCGGGATATACCAAGGAAAAATAACGCAGGCGTTTGAAAACCTACGAAGAGTTATAGGCGCTTACGGCTTCGACAAAATGGCTCCTGAATTAGCAAAATGGGAGCCTGCCTTCCAGCATTATGCAGAATTTGAAAATGTCATGGATGGGTTTGTCAAAATTTTTGGTGGTTGTCCAAGTTGCGTAAAAAGTGGCGGAGACCCAAGCTGTGCAGTGCGTGAATGTTGCAAACAAAAGGCTTATGCTACGTGTGCAGAGTGTGCTGACATGGAGAAATGTGAAAAATTGCAGCGATACGGACCTCGAGCAATAGAGGGAGTGCGAAAAATTAGGGCTATGGGCATTGACAAGTGGGCCGAGGAGATGCAGAAGAAGGTAGATGCTGGCTACTGCTACTTAAACGAAAGATAACCAGTTCTTCGTCTCTCTGTGGTTTGTGATAACTTGCCAGAACTGCCAGAAATAGCAGTAATCGCTAGACAAATGAACAAAGAAATCGCTGGAAAACGTGTCGCAGACATCGAAGCCAGACAACCAAAAAACCTAAACATGCCCGTTAAAGAATTTGTGAAAACAGCTAAAGGAAAAACAGTCAACAACGTTTCGAGTAAAGGAAAATGGATATTCATAAAACTAGACCCAGCATACTGCATGCTCATAAACCGAGGAATGAACGCAGATTTACTCTATTTTACCCCAAACCAAAAGCTTCCAGAAAAATACCAATTCAAACTAACCTTCACCGACAAAACTGGTTTCACCATACAATTTCAATGGTTCGGCTACATCCACCTCGTACCAGAAAAGAGCTTAAACAAGCATAAACTGACAGCTCAACTCGGAATCTCTCCACTAGACAAAGAATTCACGCAGGAACGCTTCAAGAAGCTATTAGCCAACAAGAAAGCAGGAATAAAGAGTTTTTTAATCAACCAGAAGAATGTCGCAGGCATTGGAAACGTCTACATACAAGACATATTATTCCAAGCCAAACTACATCCAAACCGAAAAATCTTAACTCTGTCTGAAAAAGAAATCAACAATCTGTACAACGCAATCGGAGGCATATTGAACCGTAGCATCCAACTAGGCGGATTAGCCTACGAAAAGGACTTCTACGGGCAAAACGGCAAACTTGCCATAAACGAATTCCTCGTAGGCTACAAAACAGGAAAACCATGCCCCACATGCAGAACACCGATAGAAAAAATCAAAACAGGAAGCACATCCTCATACATATGCCCAAAATGCCAACCGCTGAAATAAACCCTAAAGACTACAAACTCTCCCATTTGAAGTATATGTTTGCTTTAAGACCTTCTAATATAATTCATAACGGTATCAGCTTGCTCTTTTGAAATGTTTCCAGATTGAAAAAGACAATTGGCAAGTTCTGAAACCTTCGCTAGAGCGTGAACCTTATAGCCTAACTTTTCAAGGTTTTCTTTGCCGCCTTGCTCTCTGTCCACTACAACCATCACATTTTTAACATGAGCCCCAAGCTCTTCCAAAGGCTTTATTCCTTCAAGCTTAGACAATCCTTCACTGACAACATCATCAAAAAACAGTATGTTCTCGCCTTTAACAACTTCTGCTCCAGCAATTCTGCTTATCACTCCATAAGCCTTCTCTTCTTTCCTTACCACAACACATGGAAGATTCACTTTGCAGGCTATGCTGGGCAGGATCAAAGCGCCTTTCAGTTCGATTGAGGCTAACTTATCTATTTTATCAATGGACATAATGTTCCTTATTTCGCATGCCGCTTTTTCTGCAATATTGCACAACTCTTTTGGGGAAGAAAGCAAACCTGCAAGGTCAATATAGTAAGGGCTTAGGGCTCCAGACTTAATCCTAAAACTGCCAAACTTTAGACAACCAGAACGATAAAGTGCATCGGCAACCTGAGACACATTGTCCGACACATGAATCCCTAAAATCATTCTCTACGCCTAAATTTAACACTTACCGACATCGGTACAAACCAGAAATTGCACAAACTCAAACCTATTTGGAGCTATTAGAATTCGTTACAGAACCCTAAAGTTGAACCTATATAAGGGGGTCTAGGCGCACAGCACACAAAGGAAACACGCAAAAACAGAAACATAGAGTGGGAAAGCCTTTATGGTCAGACCAGTCGCCCCAACATGGTTTTTTAGCATGTGTAAAATAGCGTTAAAGTCAAAGTAACAAGAATAAAAACAGCATTCTGACCATAAAAACTAACGGTAATGTTTATAACTTAATGTTCTCATTCCTAAAAGACGCGAAGCGGGAAAACAATGGGTCATAGAAAACAGCACGCACCAAAACATGGTTCACTTGCTTATTTGCCTAGGAAACGTGCTGAACGTTTATTGGCCAGAATACGCTACTGGCCCAAAATAGAGGCAGACACGCCTAGACTTTTAGGGTTTATGGGCTATAAAGCTGGCATGACCCACGTATTTGCCGTAGAAGATAGAAAACGCTCACCAAACTATGGCAAGGAAGTAATCCGCTCTGCAACAGTTTTAGAAATCCCACCTATACTCATATGCGCCATAAGAGCCTACATGAGAAACCCATACTGTCTCCAAACCCTAACAGAAGCTTGGATGAAAGACCCTCCAGAAGAACTAGAACGAGTGTTCACACTTCCCGAAAACTTCAACACGGAAGAAAACCTCAAAAAAATCGAAGAAAACTTGGCTAATTTGACAAAAATCCATGTTACAGCTATAACTCAGCCGAAACAAACCAGCGTGCCGAAGAAAAAACCAGAAATGGCCGAAATAGAAATAGGCGGAGGCACAGTCCAGCAACAACTTGAATTTACGAAAAGCATACTCGGAAAAACCGTAACCCTGGCAGAAATATTCAAAGAGGGCCAATACGTAGACGTAACATCCGTATCAACTGGTAAAGGCTTCCAAGGACCAGTAAAACGCTGGGGAGTAAGAATACTCCAACACAAGGGAAGAAAAACAAAAAGGGGCATAGCAACTCTTGGTCCATGGAACCCTCACCATGTCATGTATAGCGTTCCAAGAGCTGGACAAATGGGCTATCACCAAAGGACAGAATACAACAAACGTATTCTGAAAATAGGGACGGATGGGAAAGAAATTACACCGAAAGGAGGCTTCATGAGGTACGGCGTAATCCGTGGATCATACATGCTATTAGAGGGAAGCATACCAGGCCCAGAAAAACGTCCAATAAGACTACGCTATCCAGCTCGCCCACCAAGACAAATAGCAGAAGAACCACCACAAATCACGCAAATATCCCTCGAGTCCCCTCAAGGAAGATAAACGGTGAAAACAATGGCCAAAAAAACAACGAAAATCTTTGACCTTGAAGGGAAACCTGTCGGAAAAATAAAACTTCCACCCGTTTTTGGAACAGTATTAAGACCCGACGTCATTAAACGAGCTGTTTTAGCAATACAATCAAATAGGTTTCAACCGCAAGGCAGAGACCCCATGGCAGGGAAAAGAACAACAGCAGAATCCAGAGGCGTGAATCTAGGCACAGCCAGAATATCAAGAATTAAGGGGTCCTCTGGAAGAGGCGCCCTAGCCCCCGGAACGGTGGGCGGAAGGGCAGCGCACCCACCAACTTCTGATAAGAAGATTGTTAAACGAATCCCAAAGAAGGAAAAACGTCTCGCTCTTCTTTCAGCAATAGCTGCTACGGCATCCAAAGAAGCTGTAACTTCACGGGGTCACTCAATTGAGGATGTTCCAGAAATCCCGCTAATAGTTACAGACGAGTTGGAAGGTTTGAAAAAAGTGAAAGAGGTCGAAGAAGCCCTCATACACTTAGGGGTCTTCTCGGACATTTATCGAGTAAAAGAAAGTAGAAAAATCCGGGCTGGAAAGGGTAAGTACAGAGGTAGAAAGATAAAGCAAGCTGTAGGTCCCCTCATAGTTGTAGTTGAGAACAAGGGAATAATTGAAGCCTCAAGAAACATACCCGGCGTGGAAGTTGTTACTGTTAACGATTTAAATGTTGAAATACTTGCTCCTGGGACGCATCCTGGAAGGCTAACGATATGGACAAACAGTGCAATCGAAAAACTGAATGAACTTTATAGCGGAGGAGAGAAAGCATAATGGATCCTTATGAGGTTATACATTATCCGTTAATGACTGAATCCGCAAGCTTGATGGTTGAAAAGGAAAACAAACTAGTCTTCATAGTCAATCTGAAAGCAAGCAAAAATGAAGTGAAGAAAGCAGTTGAAGAGCTCTACGAAGTTAAAGTTGAAAAGGTCAACATTCTAGTCACACCCCAAGGAGAAAAGAAAGCCTTCGTCAAACTTCACCCAGACTATAAAGCAGCTGACGTTGCAATCAAGCTTGGAATATTGTAAAATTTGTAGAGGAATGAGCAATGGGTAAAAGAATTCGTGTTCAGAGACGGGGACGCGGCGGACCCACATTTAGGGCTTCCACTCACAAAAGAATAGCCCCCGCACAGTATCCATTAACAGCGACAATAAAGGAATATTTTGAAGGGGCAATAAAAGGCGTTATTGAAAATTTTGCCCATGATCCTGGACGTGGAGCCCCACTTGCCTTAATAAGATTTGAAAATGGAAAAACATGCTACAATGTGGTTCCAGAAGGAGTACATTCAACTCAACAAATCCAAATGGGTGGAAATGCTCCTGTTGAAGTGGGCAACATCCTTCCGTTAGGAAAAATTCCAGAAGGCACCATGATATGCGACATTGAACTCCGCCCTGGAGACGGTGGTAAAATCGCAAAATCTTCAGGGGCATATGCAATAGTTGTTACACACACAGCTCAAGGAACAATAATCAAACTTCCATCAGGGAAGAAAAAGTATATAAATGATTATTGTAGGGCGACAATTGGCGTGGTTTCAGGGGCTGGAAGAACAGAGAAACCTTTTTTGAAGGCTGGCGCGAAATTCCATTTGGTAAGGGCTAAGGGACGTAAATATCCGCGAACTCGTGGAAGAGCAATGGTTGCTGCTGTGCATCCATATGGTAGCAGTAAAAGAAGTGCACGAAAAGGCACTACAACCTCGCATGGCGCTCCACCTGGGCAAAAGGTTGGATTAATTGCTGCTAGAGGTACAGGACGGAAAAAGAAAAGTGAGCGCGCCGCTGGCATAGCAGAAGGTTTATAGCATTTAACGTTACCAATAAGATGAGAAAAAATGCCAAGAGAATTTGCATATCGTGGATATACGCTTAATCAACTGCAAAGCATGTCAATGGACGAATTCATTAATTTACTTCCGTCAAGACAAAGGCGAAGTCTCCATCGCGGTCTAACACCAGAACAAAGGATACTGCTTGAAAAGATAAGAAAAGCGAAAGAGAGCTTCAGGAAGGGAAGCAGCAAAGTGGTCAAGACACACGTGCGAGACACTATTATTCTGCCCGAAATGGTTGGCACCACAATCCTTGTCCATAACGGCAAAGACTTCGTCTCGGTGGAAATAAAGCCAGAAATGATTGGACATTATCTAGGCGAATTTGCAGTCACGAATAAGCCCGTAAAACATGGGACTCCAGGCATTGGCGCTTCTCGTTCTTCAATGTATGTTCCATTGAAATAGTTTGTTTCTAAGGTTTTAGGCGCTATAATCCATTTCTGAAGGCTTTTTGTCTGGCGGCTTAGCCTCTGGTATCTGCGGCAGGGGGATTGGTGGTGGAATATTTAATGTTCTTGATATCAACACGGATTCTATGAAGGCAACATTGGATATTGACTGTACTATGATTGGTGGCGGAGGTTTCTTCTCCTCATACTCCTTGTAAACCTTTTCAATTTCGCTTTTATCACCAACCACGTACGCTTTTCCCTTTAGGCTTATCTGCGCTATAGAAGGGTTGTAATTGATTGTTAAAACAAACGGAACCTCTAAGGAATCTTCTGACTTCTTCTCCACCCCTACTAGGTTAAGATTTGTGTTTATTTGAATCGGCGGTATTGGCTTTCTGCTATCCCAAAAACGGTCAGCAGAAACATTAAATATTGAAACGTTTACCCTAATCATCTTAAATCATCAAAAATATGAATCATCGCATAATTTAAATGTGCTCATTTTTCAGCAGGTTTGTATCGCGTAAAACCACAGTGTCCACAAGTATATCTATCACCCTGATCAGCCATAAAATAGCCTGGTCCACAACGTTCGCAGGTTGGACGTAGCCTTATAATTTTGTCGTTTTCTATCTTGTATAACGAGAATACACCTTTTTCCTTCTTTTTCTTTTTCTCGGGTTTTCCAGTTTTTTCTACTTTTACTTCTTTTGGAGCCTCTTTCGGAGGTTCTTTTGGTGCTTCTTCTGCTTTTTTAGACATCTGCTATCCCTTTTTCTCTTCTTCTTTTGGTTTTTCGGGTGGTACATTTCTTTTAACAATATATTTGGGTTCAATGAGCTTAGCTTGCTCAACGGAATCATAAACGTTTGCTAACCCAACTGCCGTACGAGTTCCAGTTTTGGTTTCCATTTTTTTGACAAAAACCAAATCTGCATCCTTTTTTAATGCAGTAGCCACAGCCTTTCTGACCTCTAGCCTCGGAGGCGTGTTGCCTGTTTGGCTATGTTCCACTCGGAAATAGACTTCCCTTCGTTTCAACAATGGATTTTCCTTCTCTGAGACTATCTTAACTTCCATAGCGTTTCCTCATTTGCGGTGTTGACTTGATATAGTGTCCTCTTATTTAGGTTTTCGAACATTTTCCATAGCTTTCAGGATTACAGCAACCTCTGCCTTTTTCTCGTTTGTTGCCTTAACCACGACGACGCCTTCATAGGGCTGGCCGTAGATTACAAAGGAGTTTTCCGGCGAATACACAACAGCAATAAGCGTCAGCAAATCTTCCTCTCCATCCACAACTATTTTGACGCGGCAATTGCTTTTTAATGCTTCTTGAACTGCTCTTAGGGCTTCCTCTGTTATTGTTCCCGGGGGATTTTTAATATAGATGGTCTTCTCCGCTGTGAGCGGAATTGACTGTATGTTTCTTCTCATAACTCTGTTATCCACAATTGACAGCTGAGGAAAAACGTGGTTTTCCGCGAGGTTTTTTGAAACGGTATCTCCAACAGAGATTATGACCGCTGGCTTTTCTTTTTCCGTCATATCCTTAAATACTTTCATTGTCTCGGCAAATGAGCCTCGAATCAGTGTGTCGATGGGGTTCTTAAGTTTTATACGCAGTTCTGGCGTAAGACTGTACGCTATAGCCATTTTATCTAACCTTTAATGCATAACGTCCTTTCTCTTTGATGTTCATGGCTTTTGCGATGGCTGAACCTTCTGGATCAAACATTATTACTAACCCGTTGAAATCATCGCTTAAAGAGGATGTTTTACATTTTGGGCATATGTTTTCTCTAGTTATGAGGTGGCATATTGGACAGGCTTTTTCACTCATCTAATCACTCTTTTATTTCTGTTTTGCTTCCACTTTCTCGGTCGGCTTCTTCTCTGATGCTTCCTTTATTTTATGTACATCTTGTTCAATCCACTCTAACTTGCCAAGGAAGGGCTGCCTAGCCGTTACGCCTATTTTCCCAGAACTTCCAGCCTTGCCAAGTGAAACCGCCGTTATTCGAACACGAACTTGGTCTCCACTCGTAAGTTTTCTTCTTGTTTCTTTCCCTAACAAAACACCTTGTTTTTCGTCGTAGGAAATAAAATCATCCATAAGTTGTGAAACATGAAGCAAAGCGTCAATCGGCCCTATGCGTACGAAGGCGCCGAAATCTGCAATCTCTACAACTTCTCCTTCTGCTACTTCCTGAATTTTAGGGAGAAATGTTAACAGGGAAAAGGTTACCTTGTGGTAGGTTGCTCCGTCTCCCGGAATTATTTTCCCAATAGGGTTCACTTCTACATTAATGACGGCTATAACATAGCCTAATTCTTCGTCAACGATTCCTTCATATTTTGCTTTAACCTGCTGATGCCCAACTGCCTCTAAGGGATTACCAAAGGTTTCAGGCGGAATGCGAATAGTATCTTTTAGGGTTATAAGTTTAAACAGGACTTTTTATCCTCCCATCAATTTCCAGACGTGACTTTTGCCTCACATAAATAACTGGCACATTTATATTTCTTAGCCTCCTTCTGAGCTTTCTATCATTTGTAAACACTGGACAATCCCATTTTCTTGCCGCCTCAACGATA
>Ga0315280_10004653_pt1 | contig 20105 bp, 17 predicted proteins | sample YL17G06_40_MG_FD_203697 | JGI IMG/M metagenome (GOLD analysis project Ga0315280, IMG submission 203697) | Sediment microbial communities from Yellowstone Lake, YNP, Wyoming, USA - YL17G06_40 | ecosystem: Environmental > Aquatic > Freshwater > Lake > Sediment | place: USA: Wyoming | collected... | reverse complement strand
TTATTTCGAAAGTTGTCGCCAGGCATTCATTGAGCGCTTCAGGTTCTCATACGCATCGCCGCCTATGCCATAGCCCTGCAGTCCGACCGGGCCGGTATAGCCCGAATCCTTGAGCGTTTTCAAAAACCGGTGCATATCGAAGGAGCCGCGGTCCAACGTCTGGATTAGCTGCTTCCAGTCCTTTCCGCCGCTATCCGCGCCGTTGATTGTCACCACAAATAGATAAGGCATCGCTGCCTTTATCAGCGGCTCCATATTCTTTTCATCGTCAACTCTTAGCCAGTGACATAGATTGAAGGTTACCCCGACGTTTTTGCGGTCCACTTTTTTTGCTACCCGCACGGCATCTTCTACCCGCTCGACCCAGAACCCGTGATGGGGATACAGCGCAACCCGGATGCCTGCTTCGGCTGCCATATCTGCAATCTCCCGGATGATTTCCGCCGCACGTTCGTCGCCTTGCGGCGAAGAAGGCTTGTGCGTCCCGCTTATAACAAAAAGCCACAGTATCGTATTGCGGCCTTTTAATATGTTGATTGCCTCTTTTAATTTTGGGTCGTATTTTTGCTGGTCCGGGTCGATGTTCACGCCGAGATAGACGGCAAATAATCTCAGGTTGTTTTTGTCCAGCTCTTGTAGCATTTCAGCCAATTGTTCGGTTCCCGCGTACCCTATCCCGATACCAGCATATCCCAGCTCCTTGAGCATCTGCACCTGCTCCTTTGCGGTCTGATGTTTGTCATCTTTTGTGCTGGTATCCATTGCGAAGAAGGGGTTTGGCCCTGCCGGCGCAAGCCAGATATTATGATATGCTACCGGCCCGTGGTCGCCTTGCAGCATCAATGGCCCGGTCGGTTTCTCATCATTATAGGCACTGGCCCTTGTTGGCCCACTGAGTTCTACGTCTTCGTGGATTACTATGCCGTTGTGGACAACCTTTTCAAACCGTGCGTTGGAAATCTTCCGACCTTCATTGTCAAACCGCGGCGCACGAAATACCACATCGAACGTCTGCCATTCTCCGGGCGGCTTGGAAACGTTGACCCGCGGCGAATGGCCCTCGTAGCCCTGCGGGGTTCTGTTGTCATCCCATCGCTGATAGATGCCGCCGCATTCGTTACCTGCGTAGTCTGATTCTTTTTGCCAACTGTCTAACACCTGGATTTCGTAGCGCCCCATAAAATAGACGCCTGAATTCGACTCCTTTGGAACCATAAATTCGATATGGGCTGTGACGTCGCCGAATTCTGCTTTGCTGAAAAGGTGCGATGTCCTGCCGGTAGGTCCATTGACGATGACACCTTTGCCTGGCTTACTACCGAGTAACTTCTCGTTATCAGGCTTTTTGAATACATTACCGACAATCTGCCATTCTCCTGCATCATCCCGCCAGGTGGAAAAATCATCGCCCACTAAGTTAATCCTGCCCTTTTCGTTGCCAGATGTCTCGCCGGCGTTCAGCGCCGATAGCAATATGGCTACACAAACAAGCGAAACTGTGCCCAACATATTCTCCCGAGCTCTCATAGTGCCTCCTTAAAAATAATCAATTGAAAATAATAAATAATCATTCCAGCCGCCACGGGCTGCGCATCGACCGTGACAGCATCCTGTTGGCTTGTTCATCATTGATAAATTGCTCCTTATCCGGGTCCCATTTAAGTTTCCTGTCCAGCAGCATTGATATATTACCGATATGCGCGATTGTAAAGCACCGCTGCCCGATTTCAGGCGGGAAGTAACATTCCTTGCGCGACTTCACGCAGTCAAGGAAGTTACGCTGCTCTCCTGCCGGGCACGTGTATAGATGGACTTCATTTGGGCCAATCACAGAGTCCAGGATGGATTTGGGGTTCGCTTCGAGCGGCGCACGCCAGCCCCGATTTCCAATCCATCCATTGGTTCCTTCGAATCGCAGGCTCGGCGTGCCAGATGTTACAATCAGTTGCACACTGTTGGCGTACTTGTACTCTATCCTGTACTCCTTAGCTGTATCGTAAAGCCCGTCCTTACAGAGCACACCCTTGCCCTCGACCTCAATCGGCCCCGTATATTCCGTATCATTTCCCCACTGTGCGCCGTCCAGCAGGTGTGCACCCCAGTCGGTCAACTGTCCGCCCGAATAATCGAGAATCCAGCGGAAGTTCCAGTGACATCGGTCCTTGTTATAAGGTGCCCACGGTGCCGGTCCAAGCCACATATCATAATCCAGCTCCTTCGGCACCGGCATAGGCGTAGGGTCGCCCGGCGTATTTGGACCGCTCGGCAGTTCCACGCGTATTGTATGCACTTTACCTATCCGTCCGTTGCGAACCAGCTCACACATCCTGTGATATTCATAAACAGCCCTGTCTTCCGTTGACCATTGAAAAACGCGCGAATACCGTTTCATAGTGTCAACTAAAGCACGGCCTTCCCGAACCGTTAATGTCGGCTTCTCGCACTCCACGTCTTTACCCGCCTTTGCTGCAGCTATCGCAATCGGAACGTGCCAGTGGTCGGGTGTCGAAATCATCACTGCATCGATGTCTTCTCTTGCCAATACTTCACGAAAATCCTTGTATGTAGCGCAATCGTTGTTGCCGTATTTGCGGTTGACCATATCCTTGGCAATGTTGAGGTTATTGCTGTCAACGTCGCAGACGGCAACTGCCTGAGCGTCTGGATTGCCAAGAAAATTCGTCAGGTTGACTGCTCTGCCGTGGTCGCCAGTGCCGATGAAGCCCAGCGTTATCCGATTGCTCGCAGAGACGCTCCCATCTTTGCCGAGCGCAGAGGATGGGACAATATAAGGGAATCCTGCTATCCCTCCAGCAATTACTGTGGCAGTTTTCAGAAAAGCACGGCGTGTGATATGCTGCTCGTTACTCATAGCACGACCTCCGGTTATATATAGTCGATTTGCTTTCTCAAAATGAAAGCAGGCACTGCCAGATATACATGTATCCCAATGCGTCTATGTCTTCCCATACTTTCCGGATAAGCTCTTTATCTCCGGAAATTTTAGGCAGTTCCTTTAGCTTCTCTTCCCAGGGAATACAAGCGCCCGGCTTTCTCTTTTGTTTCTTCTGTTTAGCCATTATGCTGCTTCCTCAAATAATCAATAATCAGTCATCAATAATCAATTCAATACGCTCCATATTCACGGGTAAATTCCGTCATAGCTCTTACATTTTCAACCTTTGTGTCATCCTGCATAATAGCACCGGCGTCCATAATGTAACCGCCATCGTGGGCCACGCCGTCGATTACTTTCTTGCAATAGTCCCGCACCTCCTGCGGCGTGCCGTAGCTTAGTAGAAAATTAGGGATGCCGCCGCTGATGCAAAATTTATTGCCGAGCGCCTTGTGCACCTCAAATATGTCGGCCTGGTCAACGTGATAAACGATGCTTTTCTCCGGCAGTTCGGCAAAGGACTTCAAATGGGCGTTCCAGTTGCCCTCTGCATAGAACAGGACTTGATGTCCCCGTGCCCATATCTCTTCAATAATTGGTTTTAGCGTCGGCCAGTAAAACTTATTAAAATGCTCATGCGAAACGAATGGCACGCATCCGCGGTGCATCCAGAACCCGATAGGGACATTCTTGTCAGGGTCTGCTCCGGAAAGGGCTACGTGTAACAAGTGCGGCATCATCGCCTCACAGGCAGCCAGGACCTTGGCCGGCCGCTCAAACAGGTCGGTAAGCAAGCCGAGATAGCCGCGAAGCTTGTCGGCGATAATATCGAATGGTGCCTTGAGAATTCCTGCGATGGCCGACACAGTCCCTGACTGGGTTCGCAGCAGTTCAATCTGTTTACCGAATCCATTGAAGTATGACAGCATTGCCATCCCGCCTTTTAGAAAGGACAGGTTGTTGCGATATGATGTCGGCTGACCCATAGCGCTGACATCAGCCGATACGCGTGGCAGCCAGACATTGAACAAGAACCCGGTCGGGTCTTCAATAAGCTGGTCGTATTCGTTCGGCTTCATAAACGCGCGGTCCTCAGGCGGCTCAAGATATTGAAATCCGACATCGGGCGAAATATCAATTCCGGGAACCGCATAATACTTTAGCCCTATAGCCTGGGTCAGACCTGTCCATACATAGACCATATTGGCAACCACCGCGTCCCAGTCGAAATCGGCGGCGCACTTGCGGGCCGCTGCGAAGGCCTTCTCGAAATCGTGCGTTACTTCCTGGCAAGTGTAGCCGGCATATTTAGCGGTGAATTCGGCTACGAACGGCCGAATCGGAATCATATCCGGTTTTTCATTCCGCATCGCCGTAACGTAGCGTTTCAACCTCTGGGCGTATAATTGTTCCATATCCTTGGTCATCTTACTCTGCTCCTTTTCAGCAAGAACCTATCCTTATCAATAACAAAATATATCTCAATTTTGAGAAGACATCAAGCTTGGGTATGGGGGCATATTACTACTCAAGCCCGAGAAACTCGGCCGGCCTGTTAGCCCGCACCAACCGGCATTTGATAGCTCCTTTACTTTTTAGACCTTCCGTTTGCAAAATAGCTTTGTCATCGGTAGGAAGTATAGTTACAAATTCACCATCGGACAGTTTCACTTTCAGCGTATAGCCACCTTCAATCTGCCGGAGAATAGCATCTTTCGGCAACGTGTCCCGGGTTCGATGTGGCCGATACAGTGTTACGAACTCCGTTCGTTTGCTTTTTTCAGGTGTCGTCGCAGTTAAGTGCCATTCGCGAAGCTTAATTCGTGGACGGGGGTTAGGGTCATACTCATTAGTTTGCTTGAAGGTTAAGCCCGATGGAGTGAAGAAATCGATATCACAAATCACATCGTCATTCTGCACTCTGATATTATGCTGGTCCTCGACGCTGATTCTATTGATGGCGTGCAGCCAGTATTCAAACGTGGATGGCTCTTTGGCCTCCAAACGGTCGTAAATAACCACCAGTTCCGGTTTGACAAAGATAATGGCCCTGGTAAATCGCTCAAGGATTGCATCCTCATAAGCCTGGCCTGCTTCGCCGACAACGATGTCCATAGTTGGTGTGGTCTTAAAGCCGATTATCTTTCCCGTTGCCTCCGCAGTGCGTTTCCGCTGACCTTGACCATTGACCGTAATATTGTTCACCGACCGTGTACTCCAGACCCAGTTCCGGTGGTGCTCACTGCCATAAAGGTCATAGTGACCGCTTCGGACCAGCAGCCGCTGGCCATACGCCCAAAGAGCAAACGAATTGTTAGCCTCATTGCCATGTGATTGAGTCCCGAAAGGACTGGACTTAAAAATAACTTGCACATCCTCTCCGGCATCTTTCAGTGTTGTGTTCAGATATGCCTGCCCTGTGCCGCGGAACAACCGCGAAGCTGGCAGTTCATCCGGCGGCCTGGCCTCGACTTTTGGCAACGCCCCACGAATGAAACCGATATACCCACCTTCTTCCTTCGGGCTACCCATTTGCTCAACATACCATTGCCAGTGACCGTTTCTTGCCTGGACTGCCAATTCGCTCATCAGCGGCACATTTGCGGAAGCAGCTCGTTGTGCTGCTCCATCGCCAAAACCTCCATCGAGTTTGCCCGGCGGCATCAAATACATCGGATAGTAACCGACCTTGGCGAAGTACGGCTTGTCGTATGCGTTGATGTTCATTGCCTCCCGCATCACATCAGCCCACCAGGTGAATCGGCTGATATAGCTGCTCCAGTAGCTGGAACCTTCGTGCCACCCGCCATCTTCGTCACTCCAGACAGGATACACGTTGAAAAAAACATTCGTAGCAAACCAGACCCACTCCTCGGCATATTCGACCTCGCCCAGAAATGCAATGCCTACTTCGCCCAGCTTGTGCCAGGCCCGATTAGAGTGGCTCGAATAAGGCTGCCATAAATGACGTGGGCACAGATGTCGGTACATTTCATCACCTCGCGCCTTCATTACGTCCCGGCAGATTTTCTTCTCCTCTTCGCTCAGTATATCATTAACGAACGTGTATGTACGAGAAAAGCAATATGCGTATGGCATACCTGCTTCATCGTTATAGCGGTAACCTGTGCTGCCAAGAGGGTCCCACTTTGCACATTCCAGCAGAATTCGCTTGGTCTCCAGGCCATATTTTTCCTGCCCGCCGAGCAGTCGTGTAAATGCCAGCGTTGCAGCGCTATTTAGTGCTTTGATTGTGTACTCTCTATTACCCCACCACATCGTACGCCACTGCTCGCTGCCTTGAACCATATCTTCTGGATACTTCGCCGGCTCAGCCGTAGAAGGGGGGTTGGCGAGAATCTTGTCACAGTCCTTTACAAGTCGCTGATACGCATCCTTCATTTCACCTTTTGCCAGTTTCCGCAGACTTTCAAGGTTTTCGGGACGAACGAAAAGTCGCGGGTGGGTCTTAGGTATGCGCCGGAGCAATTCCTCACGAGACGGCATTGGCATAGCTACGGCATCGGCTACTATAGTGAACAACCGAATCTGGCTCCAGTTCGTGTATAGTCCGTTCTTATCTTTCCCCCGATACCGCCAAACGAATGTCCCGGGCTTAAAGACCCGCGGCGGGCAGTAAACGTTAAACTCAAGATTTTCAGAGCGATATTCAATGTCCTTAAAGGACCTGTCCCTGGCACATTCGAGTTCCCAGGTTAATCCCTTTTGGGGCCGCCAGCTAAAACTCGGCGGATTAACTTCCGACACCACCCCATCAGCAGGCCGATAGCCCCATTCCTCCCCGCGAGCAGGCGTTTCATCCAATACCAGCTCTTCTGCTATAACCACTTCCGGCAAAAATGAAAGCACCCCCAGAAGAACGACGACTAAAATTCGAGCAAATCGCAATATTCCGCTATCTATCATTTTACATCCAGAAGCGACCCAACCAACTCTTTGATATTGGATATGCTATGCCTTGCGCAGTATTTCTTTATCCCTTCGATAATTTTTATCGCGCAGGCCGGCTCAACGAAACTCGCCGTCCCGATTGCTACCGCCGATGCTCCAGCAATAATAAATTCGATAGCGTCCGAGGCGGTCCTGATACCACCCATACCCAGAATTGGTATCCCGCGGTCTCTGGCAACCTCCCTGTAAACTTTATTGGCCAAGTAAACCGCAATGGGTTTTATCGCCGGCCCCGACAATCCACCCGTCCTGTTGGCTAAAACCGGTCTGCGGGTTTCAATATCAATAACCATCGCGGTAAAGGTATTTATCAAGCTGAGAGCATTGGCACCTCCCTCAACGGCTGCCCGGGCAATCGCGCTTATGTCTGTAACGGCAGGGGGGAGCTTGACCATTAAGACCTTTTCACCGGCAACTTTTTTCACTGCGGAGGTAATCTCTGTTACAAGCGCTGGGTCTGTCCCGAAATATATCCCACCTCGCTGGACATTCGGACAGGAAATATTTAGCTCAAGGCCGGCTATTGCCTTTTCGGATGCGAGGCGCTCGGCCACAGCCACATATTCCTCAAAGGTCTCACCGGCTACATTAACAAAAACGGGTATAGACATCTGGCCGATAACGGGCAATTTTTCTTCGATGAATTTATCCAGCCCTACATTGGCGAGTCCTATTGCGTTAAGCATTCCTGAGTCGGTCTCGACAATCCTCGGTGTCGGGTGACCTTTTCTTGGCTTGAGCGTTATACTTTTGGTAATAAAGCCGCCTAAGCACTTTATATTCATAAAGTCGCCAAGCTCATCGGCATACCCGCATGTCCCCGATGCAGTAAAGACCGGGTTAGCTAACCGAATCCCCGCAAAATCAACCGAAATGTCAACGTCTTGCGCCATATAGCCACGAACTACCAACTACGAACTAAAGGCGATTTCTCTGCTGTCGAAGACCGGGCCGTCTTCACAGCACAGCTTATAGACGGTCTCGTTTGAGCCAATTGCCCTACACGGGACTGCACAACTCTGGCATACGCCAAAGCCGCAAGCCATCAATTGCTCCATACTTACCTGACAATCGATTGCCTTATCTTTTGCAATCTCGGTGACCCTTGCCAGCATCGCTGCGGGTCCGCAGCTATAAATGAGCGTGGTGTCCCGTGCCCAGGTCGAGCTTCCAAGCCACTGCGATAAACACTCGGTAACCGGCCCATGATGTCCGGCTGAGCCATCATCTGTTGCCAGCATTGATTTTGTGCCATACTTAGCGAACTCCCGCAATGCAAACTCTAACTGTTGCGAAATCTCATCGAGTCGGCCCTCAAAGGGCAGCTCCCTTGCTGTCTTTGCACCGGCAAACGCAGTAACCTCCATATCAGGATAATTGGTTGAAAGGACCTTGGCCAGATGCTGCAATGGGGGGGCGCCCATCCCTCCCATAACCAAAAGTGCCCTCTTTTTGCCCTGCGGAATCCAGAAACCGTTTCCTAAAGGCCCGATTACACTCAGCGAATTTCCTGCCGACAGCGTTGTCATTCGCAAACTTGCGGGCCCAACAACGCGATAAAGAAGGTCAACAAAGGTTTTATTTCCCTGCGTATCGACTTCGGCGAAGCTAAAAGGTCTGCGAAGTAGTATATTGCGCCCGGAGGTATCGCGTAAATCTTCGGGTATTTTTTCTGTAGGCGGCAGGGCAGCGCCGGAAAGGTCTATCTGGGCAAACTGACCCGGCTTAAATTTTGCAAAGGATTCTGCACCAGGCCCTGAGAATTCCAACCTCAGCCGGTAGAGTCGCTCCCCCGTCTGTCTATTAGAAGACACGACCGCACTAAACAGTCCCTTGGTTGGCGATGAGCGTTTTTCTGACATAACTCCACCGAGCGAAATCGGCAAGCGCACCTGTCACTATATTAAAGTAAACCATCATAGACCCTCACACCCTCCACAACTTTGCAAACGTGAACGGCATATTTGTCGGCGTATTCCGGTCGGCTGCGCGGATATGTGGTATCAACCGCTTGTTTTACTGCTTCGATACTTTCTGCTTGAACCAGAGCGCCGGATGCTCCCTTGTCACCGCCGCCTAACATTCGTTCCCCTAAAACCCCCGGCACCGTTCGCACAATGTCGCACATAGTTTCCAGCTCCGGCCCGGATATTTTGTAGTCATCGCGCAGGCCAATGCCGTCCTGTCTGAATATCGCTCCAACGGTTTCGATGTCACCGGCCTTCCAGGCATCGAGCATTTTGTAAAACCGCTGTTGGGCAGCGAAGATGTATTTCAGCCGGTCGCACAAATCAGGATAACTTTTACCGAACTTTCCCATAATCTTTTCATAAGTTGTTTTGTCTTTGATGTCCGCAAGGCAGGATACATCATATTTGGCTTTTTGTAATATTGAAACGAACTGTTCGCATTCTGCCCTGCGGATTTTGTAAGTTGATTTTTCAAGGCCGGGCCGAACCGTCCCCGTATCGAGAACAACGATGCGTAGCTGTGAACCGCTCTCGCCCAGCGGCACATAATTTATAGAGCGGTTCCTTGGGTTATAATATGTCCCCATTCCCTCGCGTGCGAATAGTATCATAATCTGGTCGAGCTGGCCGCACGGTGAGCCGATGTAATCGTTCTCAACGTCCTGGGCCATATCCACTATTTTGAACTCATCCTCGACAGGCACTTCGTTAATATCAAACAGTGAAAGGATAAGATTCAAAGTCAGCGAAGCCGAACGTGACATACCTCCGCCGGGGATATTACCGTAAATGACGCCGTTAATGCCCTGCGTGAGCTTATAGCCATTTTGCCTCAGGATATACTCAACCCCATAAGGGAAGCGTCCCCACGTCTGGGCTATGGCTGCCGATTTCGGCTCAGGAACATCCCCCAACTTAAATTCAATGACTCCATCGTCAGGAAAGTTTCCGCTAAATAGTTTAATCTTATTAGTTCCGTTTGGTTTATAAGCGACCCAGATAAACCTGTCGGTCCCTACGCCGAATAGCTCGGTGCCGTTGTAATCACCGTGCTCAACCCCCAGGCAAAATCGCGATGAAGTTCTCCTGACTTTGCCTCCCTTAACGTCAATCTTATTATCCTTCGCGAGCTTTCGGATTCTATCCAGCGCCGCTTGTTCTTCTTTTGGCAATTTCATTTCACTCTCTCATTTTGCTTTTGTAGAAAAAAGTTGAGATTGTCATTTCGAGCCCCGGCGCGCCGGGGCAGGCGAGTCGAGAAATCTGTTTTTGAATGGATTTCTCTGCTTCGCGACGCTCCGCGTCGCTTCGGTCGAAATGACGGCGAGTCTTTTCTACAAAGCACTCTCATTTCAAATTCATTTTGCTAGGGCCTGGTCCAAGTCCGCAATTATGTCCTCAACATCCTCAATACCGACAGCAAGCCGGAAAAGGGTGTCGGTAATGCCAAGCTCATAGCGCTGCTTTCTCGAATAGTCGTAGTAGCTGACCATCGCTGGATGTGTTATGAGTGTCTCAACCCCTCCTAAGCTTGCTCCGATGTAACACAGTTTCAGACCATCCAGAAAACGTTTGGCGTTGTTGATATTTCCCTTTATATCGAACGTTACAACTCCACCACCCCCGGCCATCTGTTCCCTTGCTATTCTGTAATGCGGATGGCTTTCGAGAAAAGGATAGTACACTCTTTTGATGCGAGGGTGATTTTCAAGAAACCGCGCGACCTGCAAGGCGGACTCATTTTGCTGTTTTACCCGCAGTGGAAAGGTCTTAAGGCCTCGCAGTAGAAGATAGCAGCAGTGCGGGTCGATTAGCCCGCCCATCGACTTATGCAGGTTCCGCACTTTCTCGACCAGTTCTTTTCTGCCGAGCATCGCCCCAGCCAGAATATCATTGTGTCCCCCGAGGTACTTTGTGGCACTTTGCAGAACTATGTCGATTCCGAACTCAATCGGCCTCTGATTTAATGGTGTGCTGAATGTGCTGTCGATAAGCGTCAGGACCCTGTGTTTGTCGGCTATTTTTTTGAGTCTGACCAAGTCGAAGATGTTCAAGTAAGGATTGGTAGGAGATTCGGAGAATATAAAACGGGTGTTTTTTCTAACCGCTTTTTCGAGGACCTGGTAATCCCCGAACGGAACTATGGTACATTCGATCCCGAACTGTTTCAGATATGACTTACAGAATTCGAGGGTCTTTTTGTAGCTGTCGTCCGTGATGACGATGTGGTCGCCTGACTGCACTAAAGAGAGGATAGTGGTGGTTATTGCGCTCATTCCGGATGAAAAAACGACACAATCTTCAGCACCTTCGAGGTCTGCAAGGCGGGCCTCCGCAATTTTCGCAGTAGGATTGCCATACCTGCCGTATTCAAAATGTTCCTTGCCTTTCTTGGTATAATCTTCAATCGCTTTACTGTTTCTGAAGGTAAATGTCGAGGTCTGAATAATAGGAGTTGTTAATGAGTCAGCGTATTTAGTCCTTGGCTCACCTGCGTGAATGGCCCTTGTGGACAAGGACTTCCCACCCTTAATACGCTTGCGCTCTCTGGACGATTTATTCATCGTCCACCCTTTTCCATGCTTAACAATACCCGCGCACATATTCCCTTTCACCAAACAGGCCTCGGTTAAGCTATAGTATGTTCGGCTGTTACCAGAAGATAACGTAAAGGGCCAGTGTTACCGCAATCACTATCGCACCAAGCCAGATAACCGACGGCGTCCGCCTCATATCAAACTCCTCTCTTACAGGCATGGTCCTTGCCTCCGGTAGCGGTTTGACAAGTGTTATGATAAGCATCACCAGCAAAATAACGCCGAACGTAATCGCCATCCTGTTCAAAAATGCGATATTACTAAACTGCCACTGCAAGAACCCGTAAACCGGAACGCTCAGAAGCAAACCCGTCACCCCCGCTGCCGGCGGCGCCTTCTTGAAAATCATACCGAACACAAACACCCCAAGAATCCCCGGCGAAATATACCCCTGGAATTCCTGAATGTACGTAAAGATACCCTTAAATCTCGGGTCTCCTAACCTTGGGGCTATCAGCATCCCGAGCACCGCAAACACCGCAGTCGTCACGCGCCCCGTCCATATTAGAGTCTTGTTGGACGCATCCTTCTTCCAGTGACGCTTGACCAAATCCATCGTAAATATCGTCGAGGCCGAGTTCAGCATCGACGCCAGCGAGCTTATCACCGCTCCGCTGATAGCGGCAAATATGAACGCTCTCGCCCCTGGCCCCACGAGGTTGCGAATCAATAGCGGATACGCTGCGTCGGTCCCGCTTACCCCTGTCATCTTGTCGCGGTAAAGCTGCAGCGACATTATTCCCGGAAATATGATGATAAAAGGAATCAGCAGCTTCAACGCCGCCGCGAATATGACCCCAAGCTGCCCCTGTCTGAGAGTCTTCGCCGCGAGTGTCCTCTGGCAAATATATTGATTCAGTCCCCAGTAGTAGAAGTTCGGTATCCACAAGCCAACCACAAGAGCTGTCCACGGCAGTACCGGGTGGTCTTTTGCAAGCACCATATGAAGCCTATCCGCATTGTGCTCAAAGAAGCTGCGTATACCAATCGCTCGGAAACCAAGTATCATTGTTAGTGCTCCTCCGGCAATCAGAGCCGAGCCCTGAAACAAATCCGCCCAGGCCACGGCCTTCAACCCGCCCCAAATCGTATAAAGTCCCGCTATCCCTCCGATGACTAAAATTCCATACAACAGATGCCGTGGGTTTTCCAAATCGCCGAACAACGTCTGCAGCGTCAGTCCCCCCGAATAAATGACCGCCGCAATCGTAACGCCGATATATATCAGCATAGTATAAAATGCCATTATCGCCCGCGCCGCCGGATTGTACCGATACTCAAGATACTCCGGAATCGTGAATATCCCGCTTCGCAGGAACTTCGGCAGAAAAAATATCGCCACAAAAACCAGCGTGATAGCCGCAATCCACTCATAGCTTGCTACCGCCATACCTGCTATTCCAGCCCCTTGTCCCGCCATCCCGACGAAGTGCTCGGTTGAAATGTTGGCTGCTATCAGCGAAAGTCCTACAAACGGCCAGAGTAACCCCCGGCTGGCAAGGAAGAAATCCTCGCTGGTCTCTTCCTTTCGGCTTTTGTACATACTGACGCCGACCACAACGCCGAAAAATGCCAGGAATACGCCAACATCAAGATAAGTCAACCCCATAACGAATCCTTTCCTTTTACTGATTCATTCCTTTGACTCAAAGCCAAATTGGCTGCCATTATAGCGATTTTGCTGCCGGCTGCAACAAAATACAACGGGCACGAAACATTACATTACCGTCCCGCTCCAGCGCCATACCGATGAGTGCACCCAATACAACCCACCTTAAATCCAGCAATTATTCGGTCGTCAGCAATTCAAGGGTATCTATAACTATCGGGATGTGTGTATATGCGGGGCCTCCGCCCATCATTACGGCCACCGAAGCGGCTTCGAGAATCTGCTGCTTTGTCGCCCCTGCGTCGAGGCATTTTTGCACATGCAGCCGAATACAGGGCACATAGCGTTGAGCCACACTGATACCCAAAGCCACGAACTCCTTTTCCCTTGCTGATAGTGCACTGTCTGTCATAACCTTGCCGAATAGTCCTGCAAAGCCGTTGACGGTGTCGGGAAGGTGCTGTTTCATTTTTGTCACATCATTTTTGAATTTTTCAAAGAATTCTTTCGTTTCATTTGCCATAGCATTGCCTTTCCTAAATCCGCTTCTGACAAGAACCTGCCCAGCAGACTACAAGAGGACCTCGTCAAAATTCGCGTTCACAGGTCATAGAACAAATGCTGGTTTGAAGAATGCACTTTTTCCCTTCATATACTTGGCCACATCGTGCAAACTATCGTTTTCCTTTATAACGTGCGCAAACAAGTCCTCCCATGTCCGAAAAGTAAATCGTTGCTTAGATTGGTCCGTCAAATAGCACCTGACCGCTTCGCTTGGGTCTTCATACATCGTGGATGCACGCTTATTCTTGAACTTTTTCCATTGAGTACTACTTACTAAATTGACAACCTGCCAATCTCCATCAAATTTTTCTGCCATTCCAGAAGCGAAGACAATATTACGGAATAATTGTCCGTGAAACCTCTTGTGGTCAATATCATTGGGATGGATATATCTTGATCCGTCCTTCCAGAATTTGTTTCGGATAAAGTATCTTTCTAAAATCCCCTCTACTGATTTCGGTTTTTGTCCTGAGTTTTCCTTCTCCTTTTCAATTTGGGCTAACGTGTTGCCAGAGGTAAATTTGACTTCGATGCACATCAAAATTTTTTTTGGCACTATTAGCATTACATCCGGTTCAGTTTGAAATCGCTGAATATCCGGCTCAATGCTCTCATGTGCTTGGCAGAGTGGTGGATAAAAATCATGAAGATTGTTATCTAAGTCAATATGAGACCCCCATAAATAAAGCTCTGGCTCACCATCTATCTTTCTGCCTGCAAGCCAAGACATGGCGTGGGATAGTGCCCCTGCCCTCACTATGCCAACAAATACATTCCAACTAACTGCATCCTCCGAGTTTTCATAGCCAAGTTGCCATGTTTCTACTTTGGTTCGACCCTGGAGTACATGTTTTTCGACATATTTTTTGTGATTGTGAAAAATAAAGTTGCGTAACCTTGCTTTGATGTGGTCTTCCTCGCGGTCTCCATTAAAATACACAAACGTTTGACTATTTTTATGAATACGAATCCCATGCCTTACACAATATGGTAGCTCAATTTTTCGATATGGAGCAGTTGTCAGTTGTTCATTCGTACAACCCTTAATGGGGCATTGAGGAATCTGACCGACATCAAAGTCATGATAAGTGTAACTCTCTACGCAATCTGATATACGGACATCTTTCATAAAATTTTTCTCCTTAAGTGAAACAATCATCTGCCGGTCCTGCGAAACCAATGCTCTTTAGCTTCGCATAAAGGCGTCGCCTAACGCCTGGATTATATCGGTGGCTATCAGGCTGACCTGGCCGATTTTTTCTGCTGCGATGTCACCGGCCAAGCCGTGGATATAGACGCCCAGAACCGCGGCGTCGAAATTGCTCAAACCCTGACCCATAAGCGCTAGTGTAACGCCTGTAAGGACGTCACCTGAGCCGGCTGTAGCCATACCAGGATTGCCGGTCTTATTGACATAAACCTTTTGGCCATCGGTAACGACTGTTCCGGCTCCTTTCAGCACCACGATAGTTCCTGTACGCTGTGCCAATTGCATCGCCTGTTTTTGTCGGTCGGCAGGCAATGGCTCTCTGGAAAGGGCCGACCATAATCGTTTCATTTCGCCGGGATGAGGCGTCAAAATCAAATTCGCTTTCAGTTTGCCGGGCCGGCCTTTTAGAGCAGCGAGGTTATTGAGGCCATCAGCGTCTATAAGCAGTCGTAAGTCCTCCTGCTGCAGAAGGGTTTCGAGGACCGACTGAAGAGCGCTGCTGACACCAACGCCCGGCCCAAAGGCGACCGCATCGTTCTCGCTGACGGCGTCGAGAATGACATTGATTGCTTTTGCGGATATTCGGCCGGCACTATCCTCCGGCAGGGCGATAGTGGTAAAGGATGGCTCTATCGAAGCAACTATTGGCAAAACGCTTTTGGGGGTTGCCACCCGTACCAGACCTGCACCGGCCCGCAGGGCGGCCCGACCTGCAAGAGCCGCAGCGCCGCTCATACCCATACTACCGGCGATGATTAAGACCTTGCCAAAATCGCCTTTGTGGGCATCAACTGCTCTCGGCTTTAGCTTGGGAATCGTTTCTATTATTTGCATACAAACTCGTTCCACAGTGGGATACCCCACGTGGTATCCTATCGTGCAGTATATTACAAATAATAATGGATATGGTCAATAAAAGATTTGACAAGCAGACAGAAAGGTTTATAATTATCAAATAAAGGGAATAGTTTGTTTGGGAACAGCGGTAAAAGAGTCCGTCTGTTTTCGCAGGGATTAAAACCTATGAGCGAAATTATATTTATCGTTGAAAATTCTGATGAGGGTGGTTACACCGCCAAATCTCTCGGTTACTCTATTTATACCGAAGGTGAAACATTAGACGAGTTAAAAGAAAATATCAAAGATGCGATAAAATGCCACTTTGACGGAAATTAAGAATTATTTTAATTGGAAAGTTATGAAAAACGTTGTACGAAAAGGCAAGAAGACGCGGGAACTTCTTATACATAATGAGACAGTCTGTGTTTACCGTCTTATACAGACTGTATAATCATTGTTGGGCCAGGAGATAAAATAATGAAAACAGGAAAATTGGCATTTGCAGTCTTTCTTGGCACCGCGTTCGTGTTGGCGATGCAAGTACCCGAAGCTCAGAACGCAAAGGGGAAACAACAAGAAACCACCGTTCAGGCCGTAAAAGAGAAACTAAAGGCGCAAACAAAGAAGAAAGCAGATAAAGCAAAGAAAACGGATCTCCTGGAGGACAACATGAAGTTGCTGAACCAGTGGGGGGAACAGACCGCTACGGTGCAGAGTCTGTACGCGGCTGCATTCAAGGTCTTGGCGGCGAAACAAGATGCCACGTTTGCCGACCTGGCGGGCGACGCGGAGGTTCAGCGGCTGTGCGCAGAGAATGGGATTGTGCATCTCGGGGGGCCGATGCTCGGGTGCGTCGCCCCGGACGGGGCGAAGGTGTGGCTCCGTACGCTTCGCCCGGCAAAGGTCGAGGTGCGGGTGACCGTGGACGGAGTCGAAAAGTCGTACGGACCGGTCGAGAGCACGCCGGAAAACGACCTTGCCGCCATCGTGCCCGTCACCGGTCTAAAACCGGGAACCGTCTATCCCTATCGCGTCCTGGTGGACGGCAAGGCGATAAAGATTCCGAGCTCGGCGGCCATCACCACCGCTCCGAGCAACGACAAGCCCGGAAAGGTCCGCATTGCCTTCGGCACGTGTTTCCACCGATGGGGGTTGGGCAATCAGAAGCAGGCGGAACTCATCCGCAGCCGGAAACCGGCGGCGCTGTTGCTCTATGGCGACATCGCCGTGCAGGACCGGAACAATCACCTCGGCCTTCACCGCGCCGACTATCTTCAGCGCGACTTCCAGCCGGCGTGGCAGACCTTGGTGGCCTCGATTCCCGTTTTCGCGACTTGGGACGATCACGACTACTTCGATAACGATTTATGGGGGATTCCAGCCGGCTACACCAAGAAGGACCAGGAGGGGGTGTGGGAAGTGTTCCGGCACGCCTGGAACAATCCCTCCTACGGTTTCGGCGATGAACGGCGCGGTGTCTTTCTCCGCACGCGGATCGGCCCCTGTGACGTCATCATGACCGACGAGCGCTACTTCCGCACCGGCAAGGAGGGTTCCTTTCTCGGCGATGACCAGATGAAATGGCTGGAAGCCCAGCTGCTCGACTGCAAGGGGCCGTTCATCATCCTGTCGAATGGCACCATGTGGAGTGATTATGTCTCAGAAGGCAAGGATTCGTGGGGCGTGTTTGACCCGAAGGGGCGTGAGCGGATCTTCGATCTGATCGAGAAGAACCGGATCGGAGGCGTATTGCTGATCTCGGGCGACCGGCACGGCGCGCGCGGGTTCCGGATTCCGCGGCCATCAGGGTTCAACTTCTACGAGTTTGAAGCCGCTAGTCTGGGCGGCAGGACTGGTCCACCGCCGACCAATCCTGAGTGGGATACACAATTCTACGGTATCTCCGGGAAACACGCCTTTGGCGAGTTTTCGATCGATGCCACGGTTCCGGATCCCGAAGTCACATTTCGATTGATTGGCGAGGACGGCACCGTCATCCACGAACTGAAACTGACGCGCAGCCAACTGACACCGCCGGGCAATTGATGCTGCTTTATGGGTGCCTCAGTGCGTCTCAATGCAACTGAAACGGCCCAACAAGATGAATCCAGCGTATTGTCGCTGGCGCGCCAAACGCTGATTCACGACGTTAGCGGCTTTGCCAAAAATGTGAGGCAGGGATAATATCGCACCTATCCTCCGGCAGCCCGTTAGTCTTTGGTTTTGAGTGTGAAGTGTGACGTGTTTACCGTCTATCGGTTGCGCTGCTCGTTTTGTCTATCGTATGACGGTTGCGTAAACTACGCTGGTCGTTCGACGCAACCGATACGAGTCGCGCAACCGCAACCGGTTACCCTGCTTCTATTTTTCTGTTTATCAGTGTCGCGGTAACGGCTGCTGAAAAGCCATTGTCGATATTTACAACAGTAACGCCGGAAGCACAGCTATTGAGCATCGTCAAGAGGGCCGAGAGTCCTTCGAAGCTGGAGCCGTAGCCGACGCTGGTCGGCACAGCGATAACCGGACAGTTGACTAATCCGCCAACCACACTGGCAAGTGCTCCTTCCATCCCTGCTACAACAATAATGACGCTGGCTTTCTGCAGCTTCGGCAGGTGCGGAAATAATCTGTGCAGGCCGGCCACTCCGACATCGCAAATCAGCTCCGTCCTCTGGCCCATAATCTCGGCAGTAACCTTCGCTTCGGTCGCGACAGGCAGGTCAGCGGTGCCGGCGGTAACTATCGGCAGGATGGTTTTCGAGGCCGGCAGCTTTTTCTGCTCCAGAACAATTGCCCTGGCTAATTTTTCGTATCGGGCCTTTGGGAACTTCTTTGTTCTGGCTAATGCCTCGAAAATGTGCGGCTCAGCTCTGGTAGCCAGGACGTTATTGCCTTTTGCAGCCAAGCTCTCAAAGATTTTAATTATCTGCTCGGTGGTCTTGCCGGGACAGAAGATAACCTCCGGAAAACCTCTGCGGATTGTCCGATGGTGGTCCACGCGTGCAAACCCCAAATCCTCAAACGGCAGCAGCCGCAGCTTCTCAATCGCCTGGTCGATACCGATTTTGCCGCTCTTGACCTGTCGTAATAACTTTTTTAATTGCTCTGGCTGAATATGTCACCTCTTGTTTCGTCGCTCGTGAATAGTGGTTCGTAGCTCGCTCATCTTACTGACTATGAATCCTTTGTTCACGAATCACGATTCACTATTCACGAATTACAATCCCGTTGCTGCCGGTTCGAGGGTCAAATCGGCGAAAAGCCCTGCCTTAAACTTATGGTACCCTAATGAGGCTACCATAACTGCGTTGTCAGTGCAATATGGTTTCGGTGCAACCAACAGTTTTTGGGGCGGCGTAGCCGATTCGCACATCTGCCCAAGGCGTTTTCGTAGCTCGTTATTGGCTGCCACTCCGCCGCCAAGCAGGATGGTCTTTGCGCCGGTTCTTTCAGCAGCTCGCTGCGTTTTTTTCAGAAGCACATCTATTACCGCCTTCTGAAATGATGCTGCGATGTCGGCGATTTGCTGCCGGCTCATCGAATCGACCTTATCTTCACCTTTCATATCCTGGCCGCGGCAATAATACAGCACCGCTGTTTTTATGCCGCTGAAGGAGAAATCCAGCGACTGCGGGCCGAGCATTGTCCGTGGAAATTTAACTGCATCCGAGTTTCCTTTTTCGGCTGCCTTTTCAATACTGGGTCCGCCTGGATATGGCAACTTCAAAATAGTTGCAACCTTATCAAAGGCCTCGCCAGCGGCATCATCGATGGTAGAACCCAACAGTTTCAATTCCAGAGGTGATTGGCAATCGTAAAGGCAGGTATGTCCGCCTGAGACGATTAGAGCGACCGCAGGTAGTTGCAGTTCATCTTCAGACAACATCGCCGATTGGAAATGGGCATACAGGTGATTGATGGCTATAAGGGGCTTGCCCCAGACAAAGCTAAGAGTTTTGGCGGCGGTAACGCCCACGACCAGAGCAATCGTTAGACCCGGCTGATTGGCAACGGCGATTGCGTCAATATCATTTTTGGTGACGCCCGCCTGGGCCATTGCCTCGGCTATCACGGGATATATTTTTTCGATATGTGCGCGGGAGGCAATTTCGGGCACGACGCCGCCATATTTTTCGTGCAGTTTGGTTTGCGAAGCTATTATGGAGGATTTGACGAGCCGCCCATCCGCCACCACAGCGGCGGCAGTCTCATCACAACTGGTTTCAATACCTAAAATATTTATTGAATTACTCCTTTTCTGCATAGAAAGGGATATTATCGAAAGGAAAGGTATATGTCAATGTTCAGTGTGGCGGGTTAGTGGGATAGGAAGGGAACATCGTATCCCCCTGGTAAGGATAAGATGTATGACGGATAGATGCTTCAAGGAGCTAAAGAGAACATGGCAGGGGCTGGGGGGAAAGCCCCTGCGGCCAAAGTCCCATAA
>Ga0315280_10004651_pt1 | contig 20113 bp, 12 predicted proteins | sample YL17G06_40_MG_FD_203697 | JGI IMG/M metagenome (GOLD analysis project Ga0315280, IMG submission 203697) | Sediment microbial communities from Yellowstone Lake, YNP, Wyoming, USA - YL17G06_40 | ecosystem: Environmental > Aquatic > Freshwater > Lake > Sediment | place: USA: Wyoming | collected... | reverse complement strand
CCTACAGAGCTTGTCCGAGGACGGTCTTGCGTTCCAGGGGCGTTGCCCCTGGCTATTTTCGCCTCCCCTTTCAGGGGAGCGTGGGAAGAAAGACGGGCTATCCTGTCGGGGAAACCGACAAATGTGCCGAACGGCACATCTTCTGGAATTTGGACATGCACCCGGAGCACGGGAGCGCGGTCGCTCGATGCCACTTCCTTTCCCAGAAACGGTATTCTGCCAATTCAACCGACCTTGGTCTAGCCCAAAGAGCTTTCTCTCGCGAGCATAGCGCCGCCAGGCGGCCGCACTCTGAACAGACAAGAAGCACCGACAACCTTGAAACCTGAAACGTGCAGCCTGAAACAAGAAACGCTTGAGGCCGTCACGGCGCGACCATAAGGTCGTTGTCGGTTTCGCACTCGCACCGAAGACGGAAGAGCGCGGTCCATAAAGCCATGATTCCTCTGCGCGACAACATCATCGCCCGCAAGATTCCGTTCATCACGGTTGCCCTGATTGCTCTCAACCTGGCCGCCTTCGCCATGTGTGCCCTTCTGCCAGAGCGCGAGCTCGAGGCCTTTCTGTTCCAATATGGTCTGATTCCGGCAAAGATTTTCCGACCCCAGATCGTTGCGCGATACTACGCCTACCAGTTCGGTCTGCGCGTTCCGGTCGAATACAGTCTGTCCGAAAGCCTGTTGCCTTTTTTCACCTCCATGTTTCTCCACGGAAGCATCCTTCATGTTGTGGGCAATATGTGGTTCCTATGGATCTTCGGTGACAACGTGGAAGACTGTCTTGGTCATATAGGATTTTTGCTCTTTTACCTGGCCGGTGGGGCGGCTTCGGGCATCATTCAAGTATTGTCCTCGCCACTGTCGCCGATTGTGACCATCGGCGCCAGTGGGGCCGTTGCCGCCGTAATGGGCGCCTATATGTTGCTTTATCCCCGCGCTCGCGTCCTGACCTTGATCTGGATCCTTTTCTATATTGATGTTTTGCCGATTCCCGCCTTTCTCTATCTATTCTACTGGTTCCTGATCCAGCTGCTTAGCGGCACGGCAACATTCGGCGGGGCTGGGATCGCTGCGGGTGGTGTGGCCTGGTGGGCGCATATCGGAGGGTTTCTGGCCGGCTGCGGATTCATTCTTCTTACGGGCATCCGGCCGTCGCAAAAGCCCTTCCGTCTCTACAGGCCCTATCGTCGCTATTTCGACCCACGCACGGGACGATGGGTTTCCATCTCGTCTCGTTCTCCCTATGATGAGTAAGACAAGGATAGAGCGATGCTCGTGCCAAAGGAAAGTCCCGCCACAGACGCCGCATCTGCCCCGTCTCGGGTCTCTTATCCATCCTTCATTGTGATCACAATTATCGCGGTGGCAATCCTCGTTCGCGTCATTGGTCTGGGCCATGTTCCGCCGCCGCTCTTTCGCGATGAAGCCGAGAAAGGCTACAACGCCTACTGCCTTCTGAAGACAGGCTGCGACTATGAAGGCCGCCGCTTGCCGCTGTTCATCAATGTGTTTGGCGCTCACACCTCGGCGATCTACCAGTATGCCACTGTGCCCCTGGTCGCGATGTTTGGCCTCAAGGTGTGGACGATTCGGCTGACCGCCGCGCTCGCCGGTATCGCAACCGTTGTCTTCCTCTACCTTCTTGCCCGCGCCCTGCTCGACACGCCGACGGCGCTGGTGGCGACAACAATTCTCGCCTTCTCACCCTGGCACATCTGCTTCAGTCGCTGGGCGCAACAGGGCATTTTCATGCCCTTGCTTTTCACGATCGCCGCCTGGGGAACAGTTCGGTTTCGCCAGGGATGGCGCGCGGGACTACCGATTGCCGCAGCCGCCATCGCTCTGTCCGCCTATGCCTATGACATAGGGCGCGTTCTCGCGCCGCTTTTCCTGCTTCTCCTTGCCGCCACGGTGAGGGAAGAGTTGCGCGCCCGTTGGCGCTGGACGGCGGCCTCGGCCCTCGTGCTTGCCATCGTTGTCGCACCCACGGTCTGGTTTGTGGCCCGTCAGCCCGACGAGGCATTGGCACGCTTTCGCCGAATCTCAATTGCCCAGCCCGGCATGGCCCCCGCCCAGGTAGTCGGGCAGTTCCTCGTCAATTACGCGAAGCATTTCAGCCCCGTCTATCTGGCCATTCGAGGCGACCGGGAGCTGCGCCATTCGACAGGATTGATCGGAGAAATCTACCCGCTGGAACTTCCTTTTCTTGTGCTCGGTCTCTACTTTCTCGCCAGACGGCGCAACGCGGCCGCTGCAATCACCATCGGTTGGATCGCGATTGGACCAGTTGCATCGAGCATGACATGCGTAGGCATTCCCCATGCCTTGCGCAGCTTGGCCGCCATGCCGGCATTCGCCCTGGCTACAGCAGTCGGTGTCGTTGAGTTCATTCGATGGCTGTCGAGCAGGGCCAAACCTTCGCTCCTAGCGATCCTGGCCGTCACTGAATTGGCATGGGTAGCCTGGTTTCTAGTCGGCTATTTCGCCGTCTATCCACACCTGAGCGAGCGGGCCTGGCAAGCCGGCATCGGCGAAGCATTGGCCTACTGCCGGAGCCAAATGGTCGGCGGCGGGGAAATCTGGCTCACAGAATCTGTCGGCGGAATAAGCGTGCCCCCCGAGATGATTTCCCCCATCGAAATTTTCGTTGCCTTCCACGAACAAATTCCACCCGGCCAGTTTCAACAAAGTCGCCTGACCCAAACTCATTTCCACGTGCTGCCCTGGGGAAGCAACGCCAACGATCTATTGACAGGCGCAAAGCGACCGCCTAAGTTCGTGATTGCGTTTGTCGGCGAGATGCCGGAACAAAACCGCGTGGCGGTTTTCGCCGAGGGATTCGACTACCCCGGAGTGGCCGTTTACCGTTTTTGATTAGTAACTTCTTGAGAGGTGACCGGATTGCCATGCCTACCTATGAATATGAATGCCACAAATGCGGAGCCGTGTTCGAGGCTTTTCAGCGAATCACCGACCGCCCGCTGACCCGATGTCGGGAATGCGGCGCGAAAGGAACCGTCTCGCGGCTGGTCAGCGCAGGCGCCGGCTTGATCTTCAAAGGCTCTGGCTTTTACATCACTGACTACAAACGCGCCGGTTCGACAGCCGACAAGGACAGCCCGAGCGAGAAGAAATCGGACGCATCCGAAAAGTCGTCGCACAAAAAAGATAAAACTGAAACCTCCACCGTCCCAAAGACACCGGCCTCGTCGGATTGACCCGCAAGCCATTGCCGTTGCGCCGCTGAGAAACACAACGTACCCACTTTGGGTTCGTATGTGCCCATTTGGGGTTCGGCGATCAAGAGAGGTACTTTCTTGAACCCTCCACAGGGCACTCACGCGGTAGTTGGCCGTTATCCCGTAATCTCCGGCAAACAGAAAGAGGCGAACGGCATCAGATAATAGGGCAAGGAACCAGCGGGATCGGCCCTTGTCAGAGCCTCCTCCATATCGCCGACGATCGCCATCCGAAATGGCGTCACGGCGACCTTGCTCGCAAGCCACATCGGCTCCTCGCCGGCTTTTACCGCTCGCGCCAGCGTTTCGCTCACCACGATCAGCCGACATTGCGTCGTTTTCCATTTCAGGGCGTAGGTCGTGTGGCCGGCCACTTCGAAATGGCTTTTCAACCGCTCGTGGTGCTCCTTGAGCGAACCAATCGCCAACCACCGCAGAAAGGACCCGGGCCCCCACTCATCCGCGCACTCGGCAAGAAGCACTATGGTCCCGTCCGGCTGGACGGCCCGGAAGGCGTTGTCCACCGCCTTATGCGCCTGGTAAAGATCGCTATCGTAAGGCCATCCGCCGCACGAAGCAACAACCAACGGCAAGCGTTCGGGAACCGGGAAACGGAAAACCTTGTCGTATTGAAGGCACGCAACCAGGTGAGAACGAACAGGGTCGCCTGCCACCACGCCGATGATTTCCTCCTGCTGGCCCAGCGTGACGTTGAGTGCAAAGCGGGGCCTGACCTGTTCGGCGACCGCCGCCAACGCCTCGTGGAAGGGATTGTGGCGCAATCCGCCCGTGCGCGACTGCCAATTGCCCGACGCGTCAATGTTCGCCAGCGTCCGACGGTGCAGCGCCACAACAGTCTCGCGCCCGCACAGCCCCGGAGCGATGAGTTTCCGCCCGCCGCTGAACCCGGCGCAATAATGGTGGTTTACACGCCCTACCAAGATCAGGCAATCAGCCTCCACAGCCCGCCGGTCCACCCATAGGGGCGTCTCGTCATCGAGCGGCTTGATCAGAACGTTGCCCTCATCGCCATCGTGGTCCACCACGGTCCAGTTGCGGGCAATTTCGGGGCCAACCAAAGCCTCGAGCCCGGCGTCCGAATGGCGGCGATGAACGCCTGTCGCTGTCAGAATCGTTACGCGCTTTCGCACAACACCGTGCTGTTCGATATAACGAAGAAGCGGAGGCAAGTAGAGGCGAACCCCCTCCCCGCGTGTGGCATCGGGAATGACAACGACAACCTTGCGGCGGCCCTTCAGAATCTTGGATAGCGGCTTGCCGCCGACCGGATCGTCCAGACATCGCTCAATCGTGGTATCGAGATCGGCAATCGCCGGCGGAAGAGTGGGCTGCACAACGGCGCGGCAGTTTTGGTCTGGCAAATCCACCACCATCCACCCATGGCCGTAGCGCAAGCTTGTGCTCATTTGACACCTCGGTTTTCCAATTTCGAGTCAAGAGGCTCAAGGTCTCTTTTTCAGGTCAATCGCCACACCCGGATGGAAAAAGTAAAGTATTTGCTCGATGACAGACCTGCCAAAAATTGTTTCCACGGCGCGGGCATACAATGCCATCTGAATACGATAGTGCTCGGCTCGTTCCGTCACTTCGTCCGCCTCGATCCGGTCGGTCTTGAAATCAATCAGCATGAAGCCTTGAGGTCGTTCGATGAGACAGTCAATGACGCCCTGCACCAGAACCCATTCGTTTTCCGAAAGCGAATCCGGCTGTCGGGGCAATTCATGGATTGCCCCTGCTGCCTCGCTAGCACTCACTGCCAGGGTAAATGGCACCTCGCGCCGAACACGCTCCGGCTGCTGCCTCATCGCCACGCCGAGCGACGAATTCAGAAAACGCACGATCGCCGCCGCATCCACGGCACCCGCTTGACCAGGCATGAGCAGTCCACACTCAACGAACTGCTCGAGCTGCCGGCGGACAACTGTTTCTTGCATGGGCGCAGCATGCTGCGCCCCTACAACACCAAACTGTGCCAAATCGAGGTGGCGCAAGACGGTGTGATAGGCGGTCCCGATTTCTGCCGCACGTAGGGGCAATTCACGAATTGCCCCCGCTACCGCTGTGATGAACGCGGGACGGCGAATGGTCGAAGCAGCGAAAATGTCGGGCACCGTCTCATCCGCCTCGCGCCGGGTTTCAAATCGCCGTTTCAGCTCCGTCACGGAAACCTTCCCGCGCACTCCGGCCAAAGGTCGCCACTGGTAGGGCCAGTTCAGACGCTCCATGACCTGCGCGATGCATTCCGCGTCGTGAGGCGGCGCTGCGACTGCCTCCATCGAAGCGATCTTGCGCAATTGCTCCTTCTCGCCACCGGTCTCGCTACTGCGCCGCCAAGGCGAATAGTTGCGCCCACGATGGTAATGGACGGCGAATAGTTGCGCCCCGGTGGCATCGGCATCTTGCCTGCTGGTAGCATCGGCATCTTGCCTGTGTCGTGGAGAACTTTCTGTGCCCGAATCCCTCTCGCCGACATAACCCAGCCGTGCCAGCGCCGGGCCAATCCAATCCGCGAAACATCTGGCCGACCCAACGGTCACAGGATCAAGCGGCCCCGCGGCCCCGCTCCCGGCGCTTGCCCGGCTCATCCACTGCTTCGGTGCGCGTTCCAGCCAGACCGAACCGCACAGGATGAGTTTTTCGCGCGCCCGCGTTGTCGCCACATAGAGCAATCTCATTTGTTCGGCCAAGGTTTCGCGCTCCACCTGGCGCGAGACAACCAGATGCGCCGCCGTTGGATACTTGATTCCCCGTTCGCTGTCCACTTGTCGCACCGCCACTCCCAAATGGCGGTCGGTGACCAGGTCGCCTCGCGCGTCCATGAAGTTGAACCATTTGCCAATATCAGGTATAATCACGACAGGGAACTCCAGCCCCTTGCTCTTGTGGATGCTCATCACGCGAACAACGTCTTCCGCCTCCGAAATCGCCGGCGGCGCACCCAGCTCGCTTTCGGTCTCCTGCAAACGGCGGATGAATTCGAGAAAACGCCCCAGTCCGCGACGGCTGAATTCATCAAACTGTCGCGCACGATCGTAAAGGCCGATCAAGTTGGCCCGCCGTTGCGCCCCATCCTCCATCGCCGTAACGTAATCCAGGTAGCCCGTCTCATCATAGATTGCCCAAAGCGCCTGGGCGAGCGGACCTCGTCGCACCAAGGTTCGCCATCGTTCAAGTTGCGTGAGAAATTCGCGCATCCGCCTGCGCAAAGGTTCGCTGGGTCCCTTGTCGCCATAGGCAACAATCGCCGAAAAGAAATCGCCGTCGCGCCCGTGAATCCGAAGTCGAGCCAAATCGTCCTCGCGGAGTCTAACCAACGGCGAGCGCAAGACCGCCGCCGCCGCAATGTCCTGGTGCGGATTGTCGAGCAATTCAAGCAGGCTCAAAACGTCCCGAATTTCAGTGGCATGAAGCCAGCCGCCACCCGTCTCGGTGTATGCGGGAATGGCCATTTCCCGCATCACACGCACAAAGACATCGGCTTTGTACGCGGCGGTCTGAAGCAAAACGGCTATATCGCGATAGGAAACCGGACGATAGCGCTTGGCGGCGCGGTCCCAAATCGAAAACTCCACCCTCCCCTCAGTAGCACAGGCATCTTGCCTGTGAGCATTTTCTTTTTGACCGTATTGCCCGGAATCGTTAACAGGCTGGAAGCCTGTTCTACCGACCATTTCCCGAATCCGCGAGGCCACCCATCTGGCTTCGATCTCGATCTGTTCGAGTTCCTCGACTCCCTCCATTTCCGCGCTTTCGCCTGCTTCGGGTTCCTCTTCGTTCGCTCCTTCCGCGACCAAATCTCGTGAGCGATCAAAAAAATGAACCTCAACCGGCACGCCCTCGGTCGGAGGCGGAAGACCCGGTGGCACATCGGACGGATAGTCGAACCCGCCACGAAGTTCGCCTCCCTCATAACTGATCTTGCCGACCTCAGGAATCAGGACCAGGCGAAACATCGCATTGAGCGCCGAAAGCAATGGGGCGCGGCTGCGAAAATTCTCGTTCAGGTCTATCCGTCGTAGGGGCAATTCATGAATCGCCCCCACCATCTTTTGCAGGAAAATCTCCGGCTCGGCCAACCGGAACCGATAAATGCTCTGTTTGACGTCGCCAACCATGAATAGATTGGGCAGGGAGCGCGGATCGTCCTGGCGGGAGCTCAAATGGAGAATAGCATCCTGAAGAGGGCTGATGTCCTGGTATTCGTCCACGAGGACCGCTTCGTAGCGCTCGCGGATTTCGCGCGCCGCAGCGGACGGAACAAGCCGGTCGGGCGACGAGGCTGCGCGGTCGACCAGCAGATCGAAGCACAACCGCTCGAGGTCCTGAAAATCCACGTTGCCGCGTTCACGCTTGGCCTGGGAAAAGGCCTTGTCGAATCGGTCCACGAGATCCAACAGCGTCTCCACATCGGGCCGCGTCGCCTGAAGAGTTGCCACCCATTGCTCGCCGGTCAGCGCGCACCAGTCATTGCGGATTCTGCGATAAAAGTACTCGCGGATGGCGTCATTGCGGCGTTTGACTCCCTCACGCAACGCTTCCTCCACGCCCTTCACCGTAGGAAGTTTCGGATACTTGTGGTTGGCAACTGCTTGCTGCAAAGCATCGTAACCATCATTGGCCAGACGTCCGAGCAGAGTCTCGAAGGCCTCGCCGACCGATTCGAAATGGTCTTCGTAAGGGACAAGCGATGGATCGGTGTCGCCAGCCCATTGCTCGGCCTCTGCCGCTTCGCCCCGGAGTCGTCGCAGGTCTTCGTCCAGTGCCGCAACGAACGGTTCATACCACACAGGCAAGTCTTCAAGCCGGCACACAGGCAAGATGCCTGTGCTACCATAGGACGCCAGCGCCTTCTCGCGCCAATGTTCGGGCCACGGAAGGCTTCGCAGAAAACTCCACAGGCCAAGAACCACTCGCCGAACCGGCTCGTCGTTGCCGTTTCGGCCATACCGTCCGACCAACCTGCGAAACCGCTGCCCCGGTTCGCCTTCGTCCGTATAGAGTGCCTCAAAAACCTCGTCGAGCATCTCAGCGCAAAGCAGGTCCGCTTCCTCGGGGTCCATTACATTCAAGTTGGGCGAAAGCCCGAGCCGGAAGAAATGCTCTTGAATCGTTCGCAACGCATAAGAATGGAGTGTGGAGATCGAGGCCCGGTCGAGCAGGATCAATTGGCGGCGAAGGCGCTGGGGGGCACGGGCATCCCGCTCCCAACTTGCGGCGAATTCCTCCTCGACCCGTTTTCGCAACGTCTCACTGAGACGATTGCGCATTTCCGCCGCGGCCGCCTCGGTAAACGTCACAACCAGAAGACGGTCAATGTCTATCGGCTCTTTTGGGTCGGTCACGAGTTGAATGCTGCGCTCGACCAGAACCGCGGTCTTGCCGGTTCCCGCCGACGCTGTGACCAACAGATTTGCCCCGCGCGTCTCGATCGCACGGCGTTGCGTTTCCGTCCACTGAACATCTTTCTCAGCCACCGACCTGCTCCCGAATCCATTCGATTGCTCTCGTGCGCGACCGAGATTCGAGCGGACGATAAGGCTCCCTCTGGCCATCGAATCGGCACACCGCGCCAAACTCGCACCACGTGCACGCTCTCTCATTTCCCAAGAGATAAGGAAGAACCGCGACCTCGCCCGACAGAATCCGTTTCCCAAGATCGGCCAGCTTTCGTTCGGTCCATCGCAACAAATCGCCCAGCGTGCCATCGGGCAACGCATCGTGGCTGTCCCAGGAATAAGGCTCCCCGTTCTGTTTCACAGCAAGAGCGACCACAGGCGACCGGCCCCCGGTGGCTTTGACTTCGGCATCGAAAAGGCCCGCCCACTGAAAGTCGAACAGACCGCGCGCTTTCCACGCCGCAAGGCCGGGCATTTCGGATTTCGAATTTCGGATTTCAGATTCCAGATTATCTCCGGGTGGAGGTATTGCTTGGCTGGGCGCGGCGGTGCGCATGCCCCGAAGAATGGGAACATAAAGCGCACCCGCGACGGTCGGCGGCTTTCCTTGCCGCGCAAGACCTCGCTCGACAGCCAGAAGATACGTGGGCAGCTGAAGGGTGAGGCCATGGGCCAGCTCGTTGGGCTGGAACCGTTTGTAACGCGATTTGTAATCAATGATGCGCACAATCGTCGGCATCTCGTCGCCCACGTCTATCCGGTCAATCCGACCGCGCAGCAGGAGGCGTTTATCCTCGACTAGCGCAATCTCGAGCGGGCCATAGGGATTTCCTTCACCGCGGCCAAAGCTCACCTCGGCCGCTGCCTGGTGAAACCCATCGCGCCGCGACGCCGCAATCAGAACCTGAACAAAGGTTGTCAACGCCGCGCGCGCCGAATCGAGCAAGTAGCGGTTGCGCCCCGACGAAAGAAAAATCTCGTTGCGCAACTGTCGCCCCTTTCGCTCGATTGCCTCCTCGACGGCCTTGACCGCTTGCGAGGCCTCGACATCGGCCCAGTCAAGAGGCTTGCCGCCCGAAATCTGCCCGAAAACATCTTTGAGAACCGCGTGGTAGAGCAGCCCCAGGTCGAAATACTCCAGGCGAAATCGCAACCGCTCTTCGAGCGCAAGGCCATAACGGGCAAAATGCTTGAATGGACAGGCCGCAAAACACTCCAAACGTGAGACACTGGACTCCGCGTGAATGTCATAAAGCCGTCGCGCCACAGGCAAACGGAGCTTGGCCCGATTCTCATAGGCCAAACCGCCCACGCGTCGCCCCAAGGCTTCGCACCATCGCCCGTCTCGCCGCATCGCTCCGTAAAGCGCAATCCACGTCGGCTGAAGGCTGAGGGCCGTAGGCCGAAGACTGAACGCTGAACCCGCTCGCAGCCCTGCCGCCAGAGCGGCCAATGCCGCCCGCCAGTGAGCGACACGATCGAGCGGCTCGTCCCGCTCCGCTCGCCTCACTTCAAGATCGGGCAGACACCGCTTCAACTCGCTCACGTAAGGCGAAGGGTGAAGCGCCTTGCCCATCGGATCGGCCTCGGCATAGCTGACGTAGAGACGCTCCGATGGGCGCGTAAAGGCGATGTAGGCCAGAAACTGCTCGTGTACGAGACGTTTCTCGCTGACAGGCCCGAGCAACAGTCCATCGCGCGCGAGCCGTTCGCGTTCCGGGTCGCCAAAGATCACATCGGGCATCTGCTGTCGCGGGAAAACGCGCTCATTCAGACCCAGCACAAACGCCGCCCGAATCTCGGGATGGCGCGACCGCTCGATCGAGCCAACCAGCACCTGATCGAGCGCCGGCGGGACCAAGCGAAGACGGATTCCTTCCAGTCCCGCCTCGATGATCTCCCGGTATTCGTCCAGGCCAACCGGTTCGTTGCCAAGCGCCGCCACCGCCTGATCGAGCAAATCCATGACAGCATCCCAGACCTGCCGATGCTCGTCGGCCTCGGTCAGTCTCCCCTCACGTTCCGCTTCGCCAGCCCACTGCTCCAGCCGGTCGGCGACTCCAATTCCTTCGAGAAGCCTGTAGAACGCCCGGCTGATGTCGAGCACCGTGGCGTTCTCTTGCGAGGCCTCCTCGTCCAACTTCCGAAGCGGGCCGACGAGACTTTGGCGCCACGTATCAAAGGGTAGCACAGGCATCCTGCCTGTGATTCTATCGGGCGAGGCCTCGCCCCCGTAAGTCTCGCCCTCCTCATCAACACCACGGCGATATTGAAACCGCCAGGGCTCGGGCCGATACCACGCCTCGCCTTCGACCCCGTGTTCCAGCACATAGTTTTCCAACTGATCTATCGCAGCACGTCCGCCTCGGGCGGATTGCCCGTGATTCACAGAAACCAGATCCGTCTTCGCATACCGGATGACATCCTGCGAGCGCCAGCCACGGACAACCGCCAGCGCCGAACGCACCAACTCGACCAGCGGGTGATGGGCCACATCGTGCCGGATGTCTATGAAGTGGGGAATCTCATAATCAGGGAATATCGTTTCAATCAGCGTGCGATAGGGTGTCAGGTCGCGCACGACGACAGCGATTTCGCGGAAACGATATCCTTCCTCGCGGCAAAGACGCAGGATTTCGCAAGCCACATCGCGAACCTCGCAACGTTGGTCGGCCGCCACGGTCAGGACCACCGAATTTTGGATTTTAGTCCGCCTGGGGCGGATTGGACTTCGGATTTCGGATTGAGGATGGACTTCGTTCCCGAATGGGGTGGGTTGGCAACCCGCCCTGCCGGGTGCGAAAAGGTGTTGCTCCAGGTGGGCAAGCACGGGGGACTTAGAAAAACGTGTCGGCTGGTCGGATTCGGGCAGAATGCGCGGCGGCAAAATGAGCTGTCCACTCGACTGCGCCAAGTCGTGCAACCGCTGGTAGGTTTCGTGCAACAGCTCGAACATCGAAAGGTCAGTAGAAGAAGTGAGCGGCGAGAATCTAGACGCCACAGAAGAGGTGGTGGACGTTTCGTCTTCTCTAACACCTTCTTCTTGCTTCTCACCTCTTGCCTCTTGCCTCCCACCTCCCATCTGTGGATCGAGACAGAGAGCAATCTTCATCTCGGCAGCGACACGCATCAAAGCGCCGAGAACCCGTTCCTCTTGTCCGGTGAACGAAGCGAAGCCGTCTATCCATATCCGCCCGCTATGAAAGCTGTTGTTCTTGGGCAACCGCTCGACCAACAGGTCGAGGTAAGAATCGGGATCCACATAGCGCTCAGCCAGAAATCGTTCATATTCCTCAACAACGGTAGCCAAATCATGCATCTTCGCAGCAAGGAGAGATTCGCCCTCGCCGCGCTGTTCGAGCAACGCCAGTTCGGCCCGCAGCCGGTCGGCCCGGTGGCCATACGACCGCATCTCCACTAATGTCGCCGCCAGACGCTCGATGAACCCGCGTTGGCGCGCTGATTTCTCGAACAATCGAAGGTCGGCGCTGCGTCGCCGCAAAATCGAACGCAGCGCCATCTGTTTGCCGGACGCTTCGAGCGGCGGCAACGCGGCTCCGCCGACTTCCATCAGCACTTGGTAGGCCAACCGTCGAAACGAAAGGACATGGGCGCGGCAATAGCCACCCAATCCCGACGTTGTCACAAGCGCCCGTTCCGTCTGGTAGGTCGCCTGCTCGGGAACCAGAAGCACCAACGCCGGACCGCGCTGCGACAGGCGCAACTGCGCTCGAATCGCTTCGAGGCAGGAGTAGGTTTTCCCGCTTCCCGCCCGACCCAGGATAAACTGGACAGCCATAGAAACCTCAAACGATGAACGATGAATGATGAACAAAAGAAGAAAGGGCAAAATGCAAGGAATAGATTGGTTTAATCCATCGTTCATCACCCAGCATTCATCATTAGATTGCCAGCATTTTCACCGCCAGACCAATCAAGACAACGCCGCCGACTGTCTCCATCCGCTGCCCTACCCAAACTCTGAGGACACGACCCGATTGAAGGCCGGTGAGAGTCATCAAGGCCGCCACCACGCCGATCACCACCGCCGGGCCAATGGGCCATCGGCCCAGAATACCGAGCCCCACCCCGACCGCAAGCGCATCCATACTGGTCGCGACCGAAAGCCCAACCAGCGACCACCCCCGCGTCACATCACGTTCGGTGGCAGTCCGCTTCTCCGAACCGAGCGAGTCCACAATCATGTGCACACCAACCGCCAGAAGAATGCCGAACGCCACCCAGTGATCGAAACGGCCGATCACGGCGACCGCGCTTTGACCCGCCAGCCATCCCAGCAACGGCATCAGGAACTGGAACAGGCCAAAATGGAAAGATAATCGAAATGCCTGGCGCGCCGTTGTCCCATGGCTCCCAATGCCCAGAGCCACCGAGAATGCATCCATCCCCAAACAGATGGCCACAACGAGAGTTTCCACTGTCTGCATGGCCGCGCCCGCCAGAGTTGATTGCCTCGACGACTATTGCGCCTGCCTTTCCATGTGTCAATTCCAACACGAACGACCGATTAAACTCAATACTGCTCACTTAACCATCGTGGCGCGGGCATCTTGCCCGTGAAAAGGGATTTTACCAATCATGGGCAATCCGCCCGAGGCGGACATGCCGCATCGCGCGCCCGGCCTAAATGAGCAGCATTGCGATTAAACTTGAAACGCTTCCCGCCGCTGCGATAGGCTTCGCTCCGGTTGCAGTTTGAGAACAGAGGAGCACAAGCATCTGTTGAATCGCAACGGGTTGCTTTCGTTCGAGCGGTTCCTTCCCGTCTTGCAGAGAACAATCGGGAACAAGCGATTCCTCCACTCGCTCGGTGCCATGCACTATGCGCTCGTTCTTGCGGAGCGGCACGGAGAGGACATTGCACGAGCCTCGGCGGCTGGTCTGCTTCATGACTGTGGCCGACTGGCCGACATCGAGCACGTCAAAGCCGAAGCCGAGCGTCGCGGCCTGGTTCTGCCCCATGAAGATCGCCCTCACCCCAAAGTTTGGCATGCCCTGCTTTCGGCCCTCCTCGCCCAAAGCGATTATGGGGTGACGGACGAAACCATTTTGCAGGCCATTCGGCTCCATCCCACCGGCGATGCCAACATGTCGCGCTTCGACAAGATCATCTTCCTGTCTGACTATATGGAACCGACACGCTGTTTTGACGGTCTGAAAGAATTGAGAGCGATGGCGGAGAAGGACCTGGAGGCCACGTTCCGCTCTGCCCTTGAACATAAATTGCGCTATGTTCAAAGTCTCGGCCAGCCGCTGCATCCTCGTTCGCTTCGTGCCCTCGAGGCGGCCGGCGGAACATTGTAAACACGGAACGCTGAATGATGAACACTGAGTTTGCCGCGATATTTCTCCGAGAACCACGATTCGGTCTTCAGTTCATCATTCCTCATTCTTCATTCATCGTTTAGTTTCGGAGGTTTCGCCATCGTATCGGCCAGAGAAAAGGCGCGCCGCATCGCCCGAATCGAGGATGGGATGAAAGCGGGGGACATCCAGGTCCTCGATGTGAAACGTATCTGCTCGTTCACCGATCTGCTGGTCCTCTCAACCGGCACAGTGCGGGTACACTTGAACGCCATTGCCGCCAAAATCGTCGAACAACTGGGGAAACGCAGCATTCGCCCACCCGCTATCGAGGGGCTTGATTCGACCGATTGGATCGTTCTCGACTACGGCGATGTTGTCGTTCACATTTTTACCAACGAAAGCCGTCGCTACTACAATCTCGAAAGGTTGTGGGGCGATGGTCAGCCGGTGGAGTGGCGTCCCAAGACCTCACGCCGAAGAAAAAGTTGATTCCACACTTGACTTGGTCCGTTGCCCGTCGGTAGGATTTGAGGGAGCACGCAAGTTGTCTCGGCGTGAAATTTCTCCAGACCGCGGGAAAAACTAAAGACATCGGCCAATCGGGCTGACTTATCCGCTTTTAGGAATCGAGGAAGAGCCATGCTGAAATTCAAAATCGGTGAGACCGTCGTCGAGCCTACGCTCGGCATCTGCACCATTGAAGGCGTCAAGCGGATGACCATTGACGGCAAGATGGAGGACTACTATGTCTTCCAGTCCGGCAATGCCCGCGTCATGGTTCCGCGCGACGCCGTGGAAAAGCGCGGCATCCGTAAACCGATGACAAAAGAAGAGGTGCGCAAAATCGTTAACCTCCTCAAGGTTCCCGTCTCACCCAGCCGCGAAGATGCCAAGATGCAATACATTGGCTATCGCGAAATCATGAAAAGCGGCGATCCGGTGCGCATCACCAAGCTGCTGCGCGAACTCTATACGCTCGAACAATCCGACGAACTCAAAGGCAAGGAACGTGAAATCATGGAGCAGGCCAAGAAGTTCCTCGTGGATGAAATCACGTATATCAAGGGCGCATCGAAAACCGCCATCTCCGAGCAGATCAACGAAAGCCTCCGTCAGATGTATAAGAAAAAACTCCAGAAAGAACGCGCCAAAGCGAAGAAACTCGCCCCCTAGCTGGCCCGACGGAGTATCTTTTCCTCCCGACACATGGGAAATTGTGACGAACCGCCATCCCGTGGCGACGCGATGCTTGCTCGCTTGGAGTGGGCTCTCTCAGAGAAATTGCGAGGGCACGGGATCGGTGCTTTCGGCCTGCCGGATGTCGTTGAAGCTCAGCGCTTTCTCGCGAACAATGAAATCCGGCGCCTCCGTGATGGCCGTCACTTTGCGAAGTAATTCGTCGGCCTTGATCGGCTTGACCAGATAGTCGGTCGCGCCCAGCTTTTGCGCATAGGCAATTTCCTGGGGACTGCTTCTCCGCAAAACAAACAGAATCCTGATCGTGCGAAGGTTCGGATTGAGTCGAAGCAACTGGCTGAGCTGATAACCGCTCAGGCGCGGCATGGCCGCATCGAGAATCAGCATGTCGGGCTGGTAGCGAATGATCTTGTAGATCGCCGACACAGGATCGGTCACACCAAAGACCTCAAAGCAATCACGCAGAGCGCTCAACATGGCAGCGACCACCTCGGCGCTGTCATCCACAATCATGATGCGCGCCAACGCCTGTCCCTCGCCGCTCGCCTGGGGTTGTTGTTCGCCAGAGGCGATCTTGTCGAGGTCGGCCGTCGTGGAGACAAGGGCGGCACCCAAAGGGAGTCGGCCATCATCGTGCCGTCCGGTCTCCAGCTCCGTGACGCCATCGCCCTGGTGCACGGCAGCGTGTGCTCCCGATTTCTCGATCACTTCGCGGCAGCATTGGAGCAACTCGGCAGGCGTCACAGGCTTTCGCAGAAAATGAGCGGCACCCAGTGACTTCACGCGATCCTTGTAATCGGTTTCATCCTGGCCACTGAGAAACACAACCGGCAGGGAGCGAAATCGGGCGTTCTTGCGGATGGCCCGGCAGGTGTCAATCCCATCCACGCATGGCATGGCAACGTCGAGAATCATCAAGTCCGGCTCGAAACGCTCGATCTTCTCCAGAGCGTCCAGACCATTGATGGCACCGACCGCCTCGAACTCCGTCTCCAGGATCGTCAAAAGCGATCCCAGTAAGGGTTGATCGTCATCCACAACCATAATGCGCCATTTGTTTCGGCCGGCCATTTTCCCTCAATCTATTCTTTCTCCGCACGCGAAAGCTAGCTATGCAGAACGTTGGAATTCGGTCAAGCCCCATCCAACGCTCGCCACCCCATCGGAACCGCTCTCAAGAGAAAAACCAGTACGATGCTCGTCGGCAGGTCCAATACTCCTGTCGGGCACCCTTTTGGCGAATTCGTGCGGGATAGGAGTGTCCCGCCTACTGATCATTCGTCATTTTCGTTGTGACAGACCGCCAGGGAAAGATCAGTCGCCGTTCAGCCTTGACACTCCAGGCAAGCTGCCATAAAAATAATCATCGAACAGCGCAGAAACCACATGGGGCGCTGATAAAATGATGGGTGCCGGGGGAGAGAGCAAGTCTGAGACGTGTGAAGAATTCTCAACATGATGTATCGCCATTCCTGCCCGACTAGAATTTCCGCCAGAGCATATAGCATTATGGGTACGCTGATTTTTATCGCTGCGGCCCCCATGCTTTCGCACGCCGTTGTGATCAATGAACTCCTTGCCTGGAATTGGTACAATCGCGCGGATGAGAATGGTGACTGGGAGGACTGGATCGAACTCTATAACCCTTCTGCTTTCTCCGTTAATCTTTCCGGCTATTCCCTGACGGATGACCCCACCGCACCGAGAAAGTGGGTATTTCCCTCGGTCTCGATTCCTGCGAATGGTTTCCTGTTCGTCTGGGCATCGTCCAAGAACCGCACGCAGGTCGGCTTCCCGCTTCACACCAACTTTCGACTGGAAAGGAACGAAGAATTCCTGGGTCTCTATGACGGTTCGGGCGCCGTTGTGGACTCGGTGTCGTTTGGCCAGCAGTATCAGGACGCCTCCTACGGTCGTAAACCCGACGGCGGCGCAACCTGGCTCCTTTTCACCACACCCACACCGGGTGCCCCCAACTCGACCGTGGGTGCGCCAGGGTTTGCTGGCGATCCCGTTTTCTCTCGGCCGGGCGGGCCAGCCAGCGCTCCGGTTTCCGTCTCGATATCCTCGGCCATGCCCGGTTCGCAAATCCGCTATGCCCTGGGTGGGAACTTACCGACAGAAGCCAGTACGCTTTACACCGACCCCTTGTGGCTAACGACCCCGACGGTCATCCGCGCCCGCGCCTATGCCCCGCCGCTGTGGCCAAGCAAGGTCGTCACCCAGACTTACCTCGTCAACGTTGGAACCTCACTGCCCCTGCTGTCGCTGGTCACCGAACCGTCCAACCTGTGGGGACCGACAGGAATCTACTATGCAAACCTCAGTGGCATGATAGGCGAACGGCCCTGTTCGGTGGAATATTGGGAAGAGAGGGGAGCGCCGGGATTCACCGTCGCGTGTGGTTTGCGCATGCACGGCGGAGCCTCACAACAGCGCACCGACATCCACAAGAAGTCGTTTCGACTTCACTTTCGGCGCGACCGCGGCCCGACCGAACTCGAATACCCGATGTTTGACTCAACTCCTGTGGACCGGTTCAACCAAATCGTTCTTCGGGCCAACTACAACGACGGCTGGGCTCACCACACGGAAATGCAGCGCACCAATGCGATCTTCGTCCGCGACGAGATGGCCAGGGCGCTTCGGCTCGAAATGGGCGATGTCGCCTCGCACGGCTGTTTCTGCCTGTTGTTTCTCAACGGACGCTTTTGGGGGATCTACAATCCCTGCGAACGAGTCGAAAACGCCTTCCTGGAAAGCTATCTGGACCAACCCTTATGGGACCTCATCAGTCTGGACAACGAGGTTCACGAGGGCACCAAAGCCGCGTGGGACAGCTTTGTCTCTTGGTTCTCGACTAACGACCTAACCCTCCCGAGCAACTATGAGCAACTTCAGACAATGCTCGACCTGAAGAACTACACGGACTACATGATCAGCAACATCTGCATGCGCAACAGCGACTGGCCCCATCATAACGGCTATGTCGCGCGAGCGCGAGGTGTGGCCGGCGCCAAATGGATCTTCCTCGACTGGGACAGCGAATACGGCTTCGGGGGAGGACCGACCGGCACGGACGTTGACTATGACATGATGGCCCGCGCCACCGACGTAACCTGGCCCATTACACGGTTGCTCAGCCGGCTGATTCAGAATCCCGCCTATCGCATCTATTTCGCCCAGCGCATGGACGTTTTGCTTAACAGCGCTCACGAGAAATCCCACATCATTCAGCGAATGAATGAACTGGCTAAACTCATTCGCCCGGCTGTCCCTCTCGAAGGCACGATGCCGGGATTATATCGCGGTCCAAACAGCAACCTCCCACCCTACACCTATACAATCGCAACCTGGGAAGCCGCCCTCAGAACAGCCACCACGTTCATCAGCAACCGCGCGTACTATAGCCGGCTGCACGCCCAAAACCGATTCCTCGAAATTACCGGTTGGATGGGCGTCAAGGTGCTTCCACCCGTGGGCGGCCAGGGCGATGTCAAACTCCATTCCATTCTGCCGCCGAAATATCCCTGGTCGGGAACTTTCTTTCGTGGGATACCGCTGACGCTACATGCCATCCCTCAGCCGGGCTACATTTTCCACAGTTGGAGCGATCCGGCCCTCCCAAGCACGGCGTCCGTTTCTGTTGTCCTGACCGCAGCGCATGGTTCCACTTATACCATCTACGCTCGTTTCGCCACCGACATGTCGCCGCCGACGATCGCGAGCCTTGAGTTTGTCGCCAGAAACCGACTGGCTGTGCGGTTCAGCAAACCGGTGGAACGAACCAGCGCCGAGACCCTGTCCAACTACTCCCTGGATCATGGCGTCGGTTTTCCCACATCCGCAACCCTGCAAACCAGCCCCACAATTGTCTTGCTCGAGTTTGCCAATCCTCTTTCGGGCGGAACCAATTATCAACTCAGTGTGACCAACGTGCGGTCACAGGTAGGCAGCCCGATTCCGCAAGGATCGCCGGCAACCGCCACCGCCTCTTTCGTTGTCCCCATCGTCACCATCACGGAGATTATGTATAACAGCATAGGCCCTGACGTAGAGTGGATCGAGTTGCACAACACGACCAGCGCAGCCGTGGACGTCAGCGGGTGGTATTTGACGGATGACGATACCCATCCCGCCCAGGGGGAAGGGAGTTGGACTCTGCCGCCCTCGACCCTGATTCCGCCGCAGGGCTATATCCTTGTTGGAATTGATAATGATTTGTCGGGCTGGAACTTCCCCACCAACATTCCGATCGTCATGCCGATTGTCGGACAGAACGGGAATCTCGACAATCGCGGCGACAACCTCGCCCTTTATACCGCCGCATCGGGTGGAATGTTGATAGATGGCTCGCTGACCGTCGCTTATCCCGACCTCTCGGTCGCCGGCCGCTCGCTCGAAAAGGCCGACGACGATTTCCAGTGGAGCGGCAACCCCTTGGCCTGGCGGCAGTGCACCGTTCCAATTTATTGGGCTACAGCCCTCGGGACACACGCCTCTCCGGGTCGCCGGAACGGCTCGCCAGCTTCCCTAACCGCCGCAAAGCATTGGACTCTCTACTGACCCGTGGCGCAGGTTGGCAACCTGCGGTCGCTTCTTTTTCGTCTCTCAGTACACCAAGACAGAATCTGGGGATCAAAATCGGCACGCCCACATTGCCGGTGAGCACAGCGGCTTGTGCTGACCAACAATAGGAACAGGCAAGATGCCTATACCACCAATAGAGAAATCCCTTGAGACGGTGGTATAGGCTTCCAGCCACAAGCGTTTAATGGTTTTCAGCCGCCCCGAAGACGGCTTGATCCTGGTTTGCACCCGGCTTCAGCCAGGGTGAGAGAGACCCTTCCTCTCTCCCTGGAGCATGCTTCAGCATGGCTTCTCCTCTGGGCTTCAGCCATCAGCCGGCCTTTGCCCAAAGGCCGGCTCAAGC
>Ga0315280_10004650_pt1 | contig 20114 bp, 14 predicted proteins | sample YL17G06_40_MG_FD_203697 | JGI IMG/M metagenome (GOLD analysis project Ga0315280, IMG submission 203697) | Sediment microbial communities from Yellowstone Lake, YNP, Wyoming, USA - YL17G06_40 | ecosystem: Environmental > Aquatic > Freshwater > Lake > Sediment | place: USA: Wyoming | collected... | reverse complement strand
ATGAAACGTGTACAACAGTAAAAGCCAACATTCCCGTCAAAAAACCTGCAATGAATATGGCGAACCCAAGAATCAAGAAACCACTCAAGAAACCCTTTTCTAAACTCATTGCTTGTGACCTCAGACTATTGTAGACTATTCTTAGAATTTCAGAGCCAGAAAAAGCTTTTGCAACAACATTAGTGCACTGTAGGCCTACTCGATGTAGTTTTTGAGTGCTTTTCAAGCCAAGACACCCTACTCTCTGGGTACTTGAAGGGTGTGGGCACTGGAAAGTCTGTAGTAGGCGCTTTACGAAGCGCGGGCAAGTTGTCGCCGCTAGAGCAGTCCTTCTCTGCTGCGCAACCAAGAAATTTGATGGGCTACCTGTGTTTTGCGAGACGCTCCACCGCCCAAAACACAGGCCCCCGTCGAATTTTCAAGTCTGAAAGCTTCCAAGCCCACGACTATCAACCAATACTTCACCTTTTTCAATACCAGGAACCGCGCCAACGTTAACTGGATCGCGGACCAAAGACAAAAGTCAGTCTTGACACCTCACTTACTGCTTCGCTTCGGAGACAGTCATAGAACCTGTCAAGAAATATCATACCTCGAATCTGCCTTTTCGATGAACCATCCTTACTTTGTCTATGCGTCAAGAGAAAAGCAACTTTAACGCCACTCGAAGGATAGTTTCCTGCGCTAACGATATTCTGTGAACTAGAAATGGAAAGCGGTACTCAAAGCAGTGTTGCAAATGACCATTACCGAGAGTCTCTCACAAAGCGTACAGTGCGTTATTTAATGCACGTCGTTTTATTCAGAGGCAGGGATTGGTCTCGCGCGCTCTTGACCTGTTCCTAGCAGAAGCCTTCTTCAAGAGCGGGACTGGTATCGATTTACTTAGCTACCGCTTGCTGTCGAGCGGCCGCCGTGACCTTCGAACGGCAGAAAGGCCCTCAACAGGTTTGAATGGATACCGCAGAAACTGTCTTTCTATGTACGCGCTAGTATGGGCTCCATTTCTCAAAACTGATCAATGTCTGTCAGGCGCGTGCGCTTGAACCAGGCAAAGCTAGCAAGACTGAATGCCATTGCGAGTAGGGCACCAATGACGCCGAAGGGAACTACTGGAACTACCTGTGTCGGGGTGAAGACTGCTTCTAGGGTTATGTCATGGTTTGACAGGACGTTTATTGGGTTGTCGTTTGTGGTTTCGGAGTTAAGTTTCCAGTAGGCGAACTTGAAGCCTGGATTGGGAGTTGCTGTGACTTTGACTTCTGTGCCTGTCTCACAGTGATATGTGCCTGGTGATGGGTTGGTTGTTCCTTCAGGTGAAACATTTACTTCTATCTTTAGGCAGTATGTGCCGCAGGGTTGCATCAGCGGATAATTGTCGAGTTCGTACAAAACGGCGGGGAAATCTTGGGAGAAATCGTCAACGTGGATTGTGCGTGGCGTGTCGCCTATTCCGTCTTGATTGGCGTCTATGCCGTTGTAGTCGCTCCAGTAGTTGCCGCCTGAAGGATAGCCATTGTCCCACGTGTTTCCGGGTGATGGAAAACCAAGATCCCAAGTTCCGTACGCGTTGAGTGTGTTGCCTATGAGGTTGTTGTGGAAGATTTGGTTTCCTTGGGAATCAAGGAAGTAGATACCCCAGGAGTTTGAGGTGATGTTGCAGGTTATGCTGTTGTAGTTTGCAGAGTTTAGGCGTATGCCATCAAAGTTGGATATCAGTCTGTTCCTGGTTATGTTGTTGAAGTAAGAGTAGTACAGGTAGATTGCTGCTTCTATGCTCCCGGTTATAGTGTTTCCACTTATGACGTTGTGTGTTGAGGTAGAGAGATGGATTCCATTGTCGAACGAGTCTATAGACAGGTTCTTTATCGTAACATTGTTTGCATTGGCTAGCTCTATTCTGTTGGACTTGGAGATCATGCTTCCGTGAAGACTGAAACCAGCCCCATCCAATACTATGTTGCTTTTTTGGATGACGATCCCGTTTGCGAAGTTGCTTGAAATGTCACCACTGAAGGTGTAGAGGTCACCTGTTCTGACAATCGGTGCTGTGGTCGGGTCTACTGCACCCGTGCTTCGGATGTAGATGATGCTGTGCTGATTGCAGTGTATGCGTGAGCCGGTTTGATCACGAATGGAGCGGAAAGAATGCCGATGAACAGGAACGATAGCATCAACTTGCAGATTGTCTGATTGCGCAATTCTCCCTTCTCCAAATATGGATAAATCGATTCGCAGGATATCCGGACTGGCTATTTGTTTGGAAGTTGTATATTAGATTAAACTGCACCTGATTATAGAAGAAAGTTCCATTCTAAACCAAAGTTCCTGTTTGGTTACCTCTTTTGCACTCACATGTTTCTACGATGTTACGACGTTACTATTCCGTAGATGCGGATGGCCACAGTTGCCAGAAAGAGTATCCCTATGACAAGCGCCGTGGTTCTCAGTTTTTTCTGGTCTACGAGTATGCTTGCTTTTCCGTCGTATGCTGAGGCTAACTGCACGGTTATGAGTAGTATTATGCCGGTTACTGCGAGTCAGAGGCTCAGGTTCCAGAAGTCTAGTGGTATCTGCATTTGTCAATCCTCTAGCAAGGTGTACTGGATCCGTGTTGTTGCGTCTGGAAGTGTTTCTTCTTTTTCTATGGTGACTGGTTTTCCCGTTGCTTTAGCCTCTGCGCGCGCGCTAATTGGTTTTATCACGACCGGATATTTGATGTTTCTAGAGATTTCTTTTACCTCGTCAAAGTCTCGAGGATAGATAGTCTTGGGATAAGGAACGCCCAAGGCCTTTGCCAACTCGTAAGTTCTTTTTTTACTACCTGCAAGTTTAATGCTTTCCAACTTCGCTATCTCTATATGAGTTAGTGGATCTAGTTTTGTTCTATTTCTTGCTATTTTTTCAGTTGAAAAGTAGCTAGCTGGGATCAAAATGTCGATGTTTCTTCTTCTTAGGGTTTGTGCCAAAAACTCAATATATTCATCCTTCTTGGGATCCGGACCGATGATTTTCTCTTTACAATACCGTGAATGGAAAGAAACATCTAGCCCGTGTGTGCTAGGTTTACCCATTACATAGACATCGATGCCCCTCTTACCTAGACATCTTACGATATCCAATGTGAAATCATTCGAAGCATCAGTCACCAACGCCTTCAAGTTGTTTTCCCTTCCGTCGCGCGCAATTGCGGCCATAATACTCTCCTAGCGTGCGATATTTAGTGGATCACCAACACATTCATTGTAGAGCATCTGAATTACTCAACGCTAGAAAAGAATCCCGTATTGGGCGCAAGAAGTGTGTTCGTGTTAAACACTTATGCTGAAAGGTTTATTACGTCGCAAGATACAAGTCAATAGATCCAGAACTTAAACAGTTCATAGAGGCTTTAGCTCGCGCTAGTATGAGGTACTAGATTGGATTCCTATTTGAGATTGTATGGATACCTATTCTTGGTCTTGACACTCTCCATGATTCTTGTGAGCAGTAGTTCCTCTTCTGTTGAGAACGCACACGTCGTACCTACCAGCGGCATCGTCCGTAACGATCCTTACATTAGCATAAACGTAGATCCGAACATCATTATAGGTTCAAACGCTCTTTCCTTGGGTTTTCAGCTTAGCTTTGGTTCTCTAGGAGCGTTTCAGCTGCAAAGTGAATTGAGACAGCTGGCAAGAGACGCAAGTTTCAAGCTAGTTCGCATCAATGACATCCTAAAATCTCAGTGGATTCCGACGCTAATGCCATGCACACAATTTAATGAAACGACCAGGACAGGAATATACGATTGGACAGCTGTTGACGATATTGTGGGTAAGATACTAGAGATTCAAGCGGAACCTCTCGTGTGCTTAGGAGCATTCACCGACGGTATAGCAATGGTTCCTCCAGGTATGTTCATTGACCCTGTCGTGAATTTACCTAATCCTGAAAGCTATGCAGCGTACGGCCTCGAATGGATTAAACACTTCAAAAGTAAAGGCTGGAACGTAAGGTATTACGAGATTTTCAATGAGCCTTGGTCATATTTCGGTTGGGAGCCAGTCAACTTCTCAAAGTTAAATGACTACATGCTCTTATTTAATGCTGCAGCAAATAACATGCGACAGGAAAACTCTAATCTGGTGATCAGTTTCGACTTCATATGCCGAAAGCCCGTTATGGACTACTGGCTAACCCACGGCGGTGCTGATGTTGATTCATTGAACTTCCACAAATATGATGCTTGGATTGTTGGACAGCGCACTGACGCGGAGATGTTTGCAAGGGCCGACAGTGATTATTTTGGAACTTGGCCGATGGGTCGAAGCGTTGTGGAGGCTCGTCAAGTATGGCTCAACGCCCGAGGGAAAAGCCTGCCCTTAATCTGTTCGGAAAGCAACTTTGACGCGGCTTATGTAAATGGAACTGATACAAAGATTCAGCAGGTGGCAGGTGCAGTATGGCTAGCGATGGTAATGCGGAACGAGATTTTGGCGGGGATCAGCTACCACATTTACTTCGAGCTTAGTGGTAACTACTACAAGGACTCATATGGTTTTGGAATGATAAACTACATGGGTGAAAATGGTTTTGCACCCTGGTATCCATACTACGTTCAAAAAATGCTCGGTAGCAATTTGTCACCAAATGACACTCTCGTGGAAACAAGGTGTTCCTCTGAAGACCTGAGAACTCTAGGCTGGGTTCATAATGGGATTTTAGACGTTCTACTGATTTGCAAGACTGACCAATCCGTGACGGTGAACATGCAAGGCGTAGGAGACCAACCGTTAAACATCTTCAAAATAGACAATAGCATCCCTTGGGAAAATGCCCGAATACAGACTGGCGCAATTGCCTCAACAGAACCGCTGGTCCTAAATGGTTACACTGTCGCACTTATACAAGAACCAGTTCCTCAGTAGAGGACAAAGAAAATCAAGATAAGTCGGACACTAGCGCGCATGGCTGTTCCTAATCGGATGTGAACAAGAGGGATATCAGGCATCCAGACGATAGCATGCGTATGTTTGTCGGGTTAGATGTTCATAAGAAGTATTCTGAAGTAGCCATTGTACATGAAGATGGAGTGGTAACAGAATAGGATCGATCGATAAATCTGTTATCAAACATGGTCTCTTTTGTTGTGCTTTCACCGTCTGCAGAAGTCGGTAATGAGGTGATTATTGGCTGCGCGCGATCGATCAAAGGATACACAGTCATTCTAATGAGATCGAATTTGTGAACGCGTTCTTGTGCAATTTGATCAAGTTACTAGTTCCAGACAGGCACCAACATTTTTCAGTTTAGTGATAGGATCCTCATAGCCACGAAATATCTGAGAAGCATTCTGCACTAGAGTCTTGCCTTCTGCTGCAAGTCCAGCCAGAAGTACTGATGCACCACATCTTATGTCTTGGGCTTCGACATCTGCTCCGACAAGTCTCGTTGGGCCACTAACGATCAGTGTGTCGCCGTTAATCGCAATGTCAGCCCCCATTTTTCGCAATTCTCTTGCGTGAGTGAATCTGTTTTCGTACATGGTTTCTTTAATGGTGCTCCGCCCATTTGCGAGGGTTAACAGTGGAGTGACAATAGGTTGCATGTCCGTCGGAAAATCTGGATATACAGCTGTGACAATATCGACGGGGTACACAAGATCTTGAGATGCCGCATGGACTGTTCCGTTAGATTCATGTATTTCCATCCCTGCCTCTGAGAGTTTTGATACGACACTTCCCATGAGCTTTATGGTAGTGTTTTCTAACATGACCTCTCCCTTGGTTATCGCTGCTGCAACCATGAAAGTTCCTGTTTCTATACGATCAGGGATTATCGTGTAGTCTGTACCTGAGAGCGCATCGACACCGACGACCTCGATCCTTTCGGTACCCGCTCCTCTGATTTTTGCGCCCATCGAATTCAGGAAATTTGCCAAGTCCACAATCTCCGGTTCTTTGGCTGAATTCTCTATGATAGATGTGCCTGTTGCGCGAGACGCAGCTATTATGGCATTTTCAGTGGCGGAAACGCTTGGATATCCAAGCGCAATGTGTGAGCCGTGAAGTTCGCTTGATTGTACTTTGATGTTACCATCCTTGATGCGTACGTTGGCTCCCAGGCTTGTAAGCGTCAAGATATATGAATCCAGCTTGCGCGTCCCTATTTTGCAGCCTCCCGGGAGCGGCAATTGTATCTCGTTGAATCTAGATATAAGCGCTCCAATCAGATGGATGGAATACCTGACTTTGTTTGCTAGCGGGTTATGCGCAAGCGCTCCTACGGTAATTTCAGCTGCTTCCACGCTGAGCGTGTCTTTCCGAAAATGGACCTTTGCGCCCATACAATTGACTAGCTCGATCATTACATGAACATCGGCTATGTTCGGAATGTTACGTAAAAACACTTTCTTGTTCGATAGTAATGCAGCTGCAATAATAGGCAAGGCAGCATTCTTCGACCCACTTATGGGTATGCAACCTTTAATTCTTCTTCTACCTTTAATCAGAATCTTTTCCACAGTCGTTCTCACCTAGTTGAAACGCGTGATAGACGCTCCATTCTCCGAGTGTTGGCTGGTACTTGGTGGTTATTGTTCTTGAAGTTAACTCGCGCACCAATACTCTTGACAAGCTTCATCATAGTTTTCACGTCTCTCATCTTTGGCACGTTATGCAGAATCACTCTTCGTGAGCAACGATGCTGCGCGCGGCCTTATTGACAAATCAGCATTTTTAGTGCCACTGATGAAAACAACACCAGAGGACCTTGCCCACCATTAACTAGTATTCTATTCATGGTTATCACAATTAGGCTGAATCGCGCTCAACGGGTAGTCTTGGCCGAGGAAGAACGCCTAGAACGTGATAACCGTAAGTACAGGTCTATGATGAACCATAGCGAGGGCTTTTCTGAAATATACATTCTCAAAGGCAACGACAAGGCCTTTATATAGTCAGTCGTGGAAGCCCTTGATAGAGCTTTGCGGGAGATAGGTATTGCTCTGTGAGATTGTTGAAGGAGCCGGGCTCTTGCACTGTGTAGCGCGCGCGCTCGCTTTGAAGCAATAGCAGGCTGAGATGCTATGACTTTTTCAACAGGGATTTCGCAGACACTGATCACATTCTCAGACACGGCGGATTGCAGCAGTTTCTCACCCGTTTGGGTCCTGGAAATACTTATTGATTCACACATGCGCTTTTCAGAAAACTCTGGGAGCCAAGCATCCATAAATGATAAGTCTGCATATTCGGAGAGCTTGTCTTCGCATATTGTGCAACGTGCCAAATAAAAGAAGTCTGAGAAGGCGCCCCCCCAATATGGCAGGGAAGAATAGTCAACAAGCTTTTTCCTTCCATCTTTCAGTGTAATGGTCATTTTGCCGGGCCAGCCTTTGCTACGGTACTCTATTCTGCCAACTTGATTCTCCGAAACGCCAATTCTCTTGAGCAGATATTCAGTAGCCCGGAAAGTGGGTTGGTGGTTACATGCCAATCCAAGATAAAGGACCAATCGATCTCTAAGTGTCGCATTTTTCTGGGCTGCTTTTCTCGCTCCTTGAATGTGGCATGGAAGCCCGACGATAGCATATCGACCAGGTGTCTTCAGAATTTCGCTTAGACCAATGTTGACGGGGACGGGGCAATATTTCGACTGTGCAGCTAATAGGATTTCTTCTTTGGTCTTTGCAATAAACGGTTTCGGCCTCAACGGGTTGTTTCCGCTCATTTTTGTGACAAGTGCCCCGTCGATTAGTCCCTTTTCAAGAGCGACAATTAGAAGCTGCGTCACCATTCCACCAGATGACGAGTTGAGTCTTAATCGGTAATCACAGGAATGTCCAACATAACACTTGAGGTATTCTCCGACAAAAGGGTCATCGAATAACCTATCCTTTGCTTCTGAGTTGGATTTCGCAAAGTAGGTTCCACGGCCTGGACAGACTTCATAGCAGAGACCACAACTGGTGCACCTTTGCAGATCTATGGCTGGAACATAGCTTCCCCTTCTTGCATCGATCCTTACTGCAATTGCACGAGTCGGACAGATTCCAGCACAAGTGGCGCATCCTGTGCACAAACCACTATTTGGTATTTGAGAGATTGTAGAACTGGGCATGTACATTCATCTTGATATGTTGTAGTTTCCTTGAAGCCAAACCATATTATTGATTTGCTTGGACGTTGCAGTGGTTAGCGCGTACGCATATCTGTCTCTGTACTTATTTCATATCGCTGCTGTGTTACTATCTTTTGAAGATTGCAATGGCACCATTGTTATAAATCAGATCTTCGTTTGATCCGGTTTCATATGCCTGTGCATAGATATTTTGAGGGACGTATGAAGAAGGATATTTGAGCCCATTGATGTCGAGCACCAAGAAAGTAGCCCTAAAATCAGTCGTCGACAAGCTTAACATGGACGCCTTATCTGGCGCTTTGACAAGCAAGCTCATATCTACATAACCCGCCTTGTAATCATAGAGCACGCTTCCGCTCCGATAATATGAAAAAAGAAAGACACCCGCATAACCCATTTCTCTCAAATCCACTCGGGCGTCTTCGACTACCAAGATAGGATCTTGGTATGATTTGGGAAAATCCTGGAAAATTACCCGGAAGGACGAAAAGACCAAAAGCACAATAACCACGATCAGAAAGAGCCTATGGCTAGCGAGCTTTGATAACAACGTTTTTGATGCAAAGGAAAAGAGCAACAACATAGCCGAATAGCCGATAACAATGGTTCTTATGTCAGAGAAGGAAACCTCGGCCTGTACTGATACGCCTATGTAGGTTAGTAGAACGACGCACAAGATGGGGAAAAGATAGACAATAGCTGCCCGAACCAATGCATCGTCTTTCTCTCTTTTCCCTTTTTCTGACTTTGATTTGTGCCAGAAAATAATCGAAGAAGTAAAAATCGTTAGAGCCAACGCCAATAAGGAAATGTACGATACTGAAGCCAAGTATGAGTCTTCTGGAGCAATAGAGAGAGTCCGTTGCCAAGGTAGAGTCCTTTGTGCAAAATTGCCCGCTAGTAGTTCTTGAAAGAAAGCACTAACCCCGCTCCAAGCAAAGTTAGCATAAGCCTTAAGGTATGATATGTATAGTTCGCCTGAGTACAGCAAGTAGCTTGCAGGAATTATCGCATAGAGGCTGACAGTATAGTCTCTTTTAAGTATAGAGTACAAGACAAAAAGAGGTATCATAAGCAGACTCGAAACAGGGTCTCCCAACGTTATGCCGATGGTTAAGAGCAGAAAAACGAGGCGAGAACCAAATTGCTTTCTTAAATGGGAGTTCATCAGAGAGAAGAATAACAGAGGAAACATCAATGAGGCAATGTATCTGTACGCCACGCTAGTTGCCATTAGGCCAGAGACACTGACCAATGCGAACACTATTACGTACGGAAGAAAAGATGTCTTCTTGCTCACCCATTTCTCAAAAACCCTTAATATGTAAATGCTAATGCAGCCTGCAAAGGCAAGATATAGAAATATCATCACTAAGGATGCCAGAGGAGATGGCAATCCACCTATTGACGAAAGGGCATACATGATGAAGGTCGTTTGAAAGAACGGCGAGTGAGAAAGCAGCGAAAGATTCATGAACCCTTGCTGAGCATAGCGTTCAACCAGCAAACGGGTTTCTGAGAACTCTACACCTTCAAAAAACGGAGGCAGGCGGCTAATGTTACGAACTGAAAATGCCATTACAGGTATTATGATAACCGTTATCGCTCCCGCAATTCGTGCATCCTGAATATGACCTTCACGCATAGCAAAACTAATTGTCCACGTAATAGGCACCAAAAAAACAAAAATCAACATACTTCTAGCCCAGAAGCTAGGCAGAAAGTACAACGCGAAAGAACCTAACAAGCAAAGCAAAGAGGCAATCAGAAAAGCAAGTAGCTCTTTTTTCATCCTCACTCATCCCTGAATAGCGCGCGCGACGCGCTAACGTAATAATTAGAACAAGTCTTGTCCAAGCGCTCGGCTAGGAAATAGAAGAACTGTGGAGAAAACAGACAAAACAAGGCAAGTATCGAGAATGCCTAGAGTCCTTTTCTAAGCATGTACCTCACTGACCAGGATCAAGCAGGAACGTCAAAATACAAGAATCTAAGAGTTTCCACTCCTCAAGGATTCTGAGTAGACCGATTCCGTCAACTTAGCAATCGTCGCACTGTCAAAATTCAGCTTCACAAACAACCGTCCCCACGAACCGATTTGCTTCCGATAATCTTCATTTTCAAGAAGTCTAGCTATAAGTTCCAACATCCCTGTAGAATCTAGCCTCTTCCCATAGTTTCTCCCACTGAAGTTGTATTCCGCCAAAGCAGTTGCAGTCTCCTGTGAGACGATATCACCTCTAACTAGTTGCCCTGCTTGACCTGAAACTGCGATCACCGGTTTACCCGTCGCCATCGCCTCCAAAGCTACTCTCCCAATTCCTATCACGACATCAGCTCGTCTTAGGAGGGCTACCGCACTAGGCACCTGTCCTAATACAAGAATCGCGTCCTTGCCAATTCGCCCGTTTATTCTCTGAGCTGCCTTAGTCAAATCACACAAGCTAGGGCCCCCTCCTGCTATCAAGAGTTTCGCCTTCGGAAACATCTTTATTACTTCAGGCATAGATTTCATAGCTGTCTCTATGGTTTGGACCTTGGAGGAATCAGCTCTGCCCAAACAGACTATCGTGAAAGCTCTCTGAGATGAAGCTTCTAATCTATATGGAGCATTTGCATCTTCTTCAGGAGAGAACTCGTTCGTGTCAATCATGTTGGGGATTACAACGAGTTTTTTTTCGTCAACACCTAGCTCTACCATCCGACTCTTCACTTCATGACTAATGGCAATTATCTTTGTGGCTCTCTTGAACAAACGGTTCACCTTTAAGGCGAGAGAATCGCGCTCATGAATCGTCACAATTAGTGGCACTTTACAAATCCTGTGAAGCAAATATCCAAGCAAGAGCGGTACACGCGGGGTATGTACATGTACCAGATCAACTCGGACTTTTCTGATTTCTTCGATCAGTCTGATTGCAGTAAACAAGCTTCCCATGAGTCCCATTGGAACGGACACAGCAGACTCGATACGAGTTCTTTCTGTCCTTAAATCTGGAGTTGAAAAAACCAGCACGATAAATCCCCGTTTTCTTAGCTCGTCATACAATGTAGCCACATGGGTCTGAATGCCTCCTTCGCCGTCATATATTGCCAGAATATGAGAAGGCTTGGCCATGCTGTTTGCACCATCCATCTAGTAAGCTAAAGATTTTTCGAAGACTTTCAGTCGATTTGATGAGCGCACCTTCGCAACTCTCCTGCGATGAAGAGGGTAAGGATAGCAAGCGTGCACTATCCTTACATCTAGAAAGGGGAAGTCGAGATTTGACAGAACAAGGGCATCAGAAAGGAAGTGACACAGGCCCTTAGAAAATGGGCTATTCATGTCTTGAGACAGGATAGCAACGTTGTCCGTAATAAACCAACGCCGCCACCCCGTTTGACGCTCTTTCCGGCAAAAGATAGATCGGAATACCAATCTCCTCTAACTTGTGCAGTTGCCCTATGAATTTCGCACTTCCTATCGCCGAAATTATCATTGGCTTTTCATATCTATTTTTCAGCTTCAATAACGCACCAACTAATTTTTCCGTGTCCAATGCTGGGGATGGATATATCATTAATAAGATCACATCGATGCCGTCAAATGCAAACAAGCAATCAAGTACGTCCGCGTAGGTTTCAGCAGTTGCCGCGAACTTGATGTCAAGCGGATTCGTCATCCCTGAGAATAGTGGAAGTTTTCTCTCTAAATACTCCTGCATGGATTGTGGTAGGTCAGGGATTTTGAGTCCTAATCTTATACACTCATCTGCTGCTATTACGCCCGCCCCGCCACCATTCGTTACTATGGCTACTTTGGGACCTTTAACCCGTGGCTGAAAAGACAGGGCTTTGGCAAAATCAAGCATCTCTTCTATGGTTTGTGCTCTCAGAACACCTGATTGTCTGAAAGCAGCGCTGCAAATCAGATCAGATCCTGCCAGCGAGCCAACATGGCTCAGTACTGCCTTTGCACCAATTTCGCTTTTTCCACTTTTGAACGCTATTACTGGTTTCATTTTAGTAACTGCTCGAGCTATCTTCATGAATTCACGCCCTTGAATTATTGATTCCGAACAAAAGACGATTACATCAGTTTCTGGATCCTTGGCAAGTTCTTCAAGAAGTTCTGCTTCGTTCCAATTGCCCTTCTTCACGTCATCGAATGATATGGCCTTAGATAGTCCAATCCCTTCTCTAAACATCATATTCAAAACTATAAGCTCTAGAGCCCCGCTCTGAACAATGAGGCCAACAGATCCTTGACTCGGCTTGTTCAAGAGAGACTGATCAAAAGATCTCATGGCAATTCTATCACCTATCATCAGCACCCGAAATGGAACGTATTTCAACAGTGCCCGTAAAGACGGCTTGGACGACGCAACTCTGAACAGATACACAAACGCTTTCGAGCAGAAAGCCACGAACGCATCAGTGATCGAGGGCACGGTGTCATTGTCTCCGTTTTTTTCTACGAAAGTTTAAACACTCCCGAAATAGGTACTAGACTACTAGGCTTTGGAATACATTCTTCTTTCCGTGCGCGAGACGTACGTTGAGAACCCTTGATCCATAAATTCTTCAGGTGTTTGTGGCTGACTTGAGTTTGCTATTGTTTCATCCGATGGTGATAGCACGAACTATGATGGACGCGATTCTATTCTGAAGCCTAGAGTACCTATATTGACGTTTAACGTCTTCGGTAAGGGTTGCATGCGGCAGCGATCTTATCTCTCACAAGATCTTGCAAGATTGGGATTTGCAGTCCCAGATGCTCTCTGATGAATCTTCTGTTCTTCCATGCTTTTTCCATTGTCGAAATCATGTTCTCGTATGTAACTTTGTTTACGTCAATAACATATCTGTCCAAACCTAGTTGCTCCATCAAACCCAATTGCTTATAGTCGTAGGTTATTACCACTACTGGGACCCTACAGGAAGATGCGATCACTGTTGGGTGCATCCTTGAGCTAAGCATCAGTTCCGTTTGGGAAACTCTCGCACAGAAATCTTCGAGACTCTTGGTCTTCACTATTTCTGCAAAGGCTGAATTTCTCATTTTCTCTAGTATCGACTTGCAGAATGAATAGTCGTCGTTCTTTCTACCTGTTATTTCCAGAGGTAAGAAGATGACTCTGACACCATATTCATCTATGAACTCGTCCAAGGCCCTTACATGTGCGGTGAGGTAATTGTTCTGCTGTGTTTGCGACAAGGCGGCAGCGTAGATTCCTGGGCAAACTGCCAAGAGTGGCTTGTAATCTTCGTCTGGGTTTGTCGTGTGCGGTTTCGGGATATCATTCAACAAAGCGATGTCTGACGTGACGATTGTCGGAGTCTTGAGACTGAGTTTTTTCACCCATTCCAGCGAGTATCTTTCCCGTAGCAAGAGCAAGTCGATGTTGTTGAAGATCAGTTTTCCTAGGAAGCGGCCGGCGAGAGTCCTGAAAGGACCAATCGAGTTCGGAAAAACAATTATGCTCTTCTTGAAAACATGCTTTGAGATTAGTACCTCCAAGGTTCGTGATAGCAAAGTGGTCCAAGATACGAACCTCCAATAGATGTTGTATGGAAGTTCTGAGGCGCCTTCTTTGAAATTCTCATCTGCAGTCGAAATAATAAAGTCAGATCCCGCAATGTACGAAATCACCGATGATTTGTAAGTTCCCTTAAACCCGAGGTGATAAATGAGGCTTGACATCAGGCACACCGGTATTTCAAGGAGCATCCTGATCGAATAGGCTATCAAGAGCAATTTGTACAAGTGCGAATCTCTGTCTATTTTTTGATTCCTAGCGTTGATATCTGCCTTCTCGTGTGGAATATCGATAAGCAGTGAAACAGGAGTGACATCAGGTACTAACGCCTTAAACTCTTCAACATCGCAGGTTGAGGCTGCAATTCTAACAGCGCGAAATATCCTTCTAAGTTCTGATGATTGAGCTTTCACAAGAGCGAGTGTGCCTTTGTTTGTGACGCTTCCAACATGAATTATTAGGACTTCCTGCAAGGACAAAGCTCCTTCAGTTGTGCGTATCAACTAAGTTACCAGTAAAGCGGCACATAAGAGGTCGAAATGCATCTTCAGAATGAAGAAGGGCGTGCGCTCTAGTATCGACAAGAATGACTTGTGTGAGGCCAACTTCTTTGCAGTCAGTGTTATGACAGAAGATAAGATGGATCCAACACCTCCTGAGACAGGCGGGGGAAAAATATTTGGAACGGTATGTCCAAACTTTCTGACAAGAGATATTCGCGTTGCAACCGCTCGCTTCTTTGATTTCAAAGTGAGTAGTTGAGAGTATTTTACATGTTCACGCTCTACTGGGAACATAATGATATCCCCTTCTACTGAGCACTTTCTGAGCAGGTCTGCAGCTTCTTGGGTTCTCAATACTATGAGGGACTTTCCCATTTTTTGGTTCTTGAATTGGGGCAACCATGGATCTCCGATTGAAATGTCGGCGAGTTCATTTGTGGCATCAGTGCAAAAAAGACACCTCCAAGGCGTGAAGAAATGGTTTCCAAAAAAACAGTCCCAATATCGCTCGTATGGTATCTTCTTCTGTTCTCCATTCTTGAGAGATACGGACATTTCACCTGGCCAACCATGGCGGCGGTAACTCAAAGATTCGACGCTGTTCCTGTCGACCTTCATTTTCCTAAGAAGGCAGGTTGTGCCCTCAAAGCTTGTCAGGTTGGAGCAGAAAAGTCCTACGTGTAGTACGATGCGTTTCCGAAATGTCTCATTTGACATTTCAGCCTTTCTTATTCCATGAAAATGACATGGAAGGCCCACGACTGCAAATTTCCCTTCATGACTCATTATCTGCGGGATCATAGTGCCTATCGGAACTGGACAGTATTTTGACCCACTAGACGCAAGTAGTTCTTCTTCGCTTCGCGCTATGATTGCCTGTGGCTCAAGATCGCCATGCAAACCCGACACAGTCACAATCACACCATCGATGATGTGTTTTTTAAGCGCGAAAACTAGGAGTGCAGTAACGATTCCTCCCGATGATGCCTTCCGACGCACTGAATCACTAGTGGCATGTCCAACGTAACAATCTGAACAGTTCCCGAGCAGTAGGTCCTCAGAGGTTTTTCCAAAAACGAACATATTGAGCTCGTCGTAGTTGACTTGCCAACCGGGGCAGACTCTGATACACTGTCCGCAGTGATTACACCTCTTTTCTGACACTTCTGGTATAAAGACGTCGTCTTCCACTAACATCATCCTGATGGCTTTCCTCGGACACGTACCTTGACACACGCCACATCCGACGCAAAGACTATTGAAGCGCACCGTGTCAACATTGGGCAACATACCAAATTACCTTCTAAACACCGCGCGCGTCAAGTATCTCGGGTTCTTCTTTCGATAACATGCTTTAAAGATCACTGAAGTCATTTCTTGTTGCAAAATTCGAGGCTTCTTCCCTCTTGACGTTCAATCGTTCATGTGTAGCCCATAACTCAACTTTTTTGAGATCCGCGCTCTACCAAGAAAATGCGTTTCAACTGCGTTTCCTCCTGCCCCAACCAGGACCACTTTCAGCTTCGCGCGCGCTAGCTTTGACCTCCACTCGAGTTCTCCACGTTGGCAGGGTTTCTTATTTCGTTTATCTTCTCCCAAGTTGGCTTTTCCTTTCCTTTCGTTTCCTTAGCCATCGCCACGAGCATAATCCAGCTGTTCACAATATGCGTAACAAACAGTTGTCTAACCTTACCGACTAAAAGAACTGCGAAGATCAAGAGGAGCCAAGGATATCTCAGAAACATTGGTACTGAAAGAGCAATGAGTGGAAGCAAGATTATAGGATTTATTACGTAAATGAAGGTTTCGAATGGCAGTATCAACCTGTGAAGCGGTGTTTTCTTCTTGAACATTAAACGTTTGTACTTCCAAAGCGCCTGAAAAACATGTCTGGCTCTTCTGATTTTCTGGTGGAACTTCTCTTTCCAAGTGTAGGGCGTCTGTTCTATGAAGTAAGCATCCTCTGCCGTTATTGCTCTGTAGCCTTCTTCGGCCAATCTTAATGCTAAGGGGACGTCGTCTCCGCCTATCTCCTCGTCAAACCCGGTATTGACTATTAATCTCTTCTTGATAAGCATCAGCTCACCCTCGTAGAGAACAGTGCTGTACAGCTTGGATTCCCCTATTCTGAGCCATGCGTAGAATTCCCTGTACGTTCTCTCAGTCTTTACAGAGTTGGTTTCTCTGGCTGAGGTTATTATGTGAAGACCTGCGACGGAACCCACTTGTGGGTCATTTATGTATTGCAGGGCTTTTCGGAGAGAGTCGCGCAGCAAGAGGCAATCCGCGTCTGTCTTGACGATTATTTCTCCATGAACATGAGCTAGTCCCTCATTGAGAGCATTGACCATTCCTTTTCTTTCCTTCTGGCATATGATCTGTCCCTCGATTTCGGGGTGTTTTTGCAGCCATTCTTTGACCAGACTGACAGTTCTGTCCTTTGAGACGCTATCCACTACGATAAGCTCCATTTTTTCCTTAGGATAGTCCAATTCTGCAACATTGTCCAATTTTCGTATAATGATGCCTTCTTCCTCAAAAACGGGAATTAGGATTGAGAGACTTGGCTCGTACGTGGGGTCGAGCCGTATGTTCCATGGTTTTCTCTTAGCTATCCTTCTCATGTACAGTATGTAAGCGCCAAAAGGAACTATGTTGATTCCTAGTATGGTCAGCCACAGGACTTCAAGAAGCATTCTTTTCTTAAACCTCTGCTGCTAGTTTCGCAGGCGTCGTTATCCACCCGTCGCTGTCAGATGAAATGTAAGTTAGAAAATCCTCGTACATGGAGATATTTTCGGAGTCGAAGAGTCCATATTCAGGATGCGAAAGCAGAACGCTGCACCCACCAATTTCCTTGATAATGGTCGTGAACGAAAACCATTCTGCAAGTGTTTCTTTCGCGGTGAGGCCTAAAACATAAAGCAACTGATGGTCTTGCACTATGCTGACGGGTATCTCAACAAGATTATTCAAGACCAATGGAAAGACTGTTCCTATTCCAAATGGGCTCATTGTCTGTGGGTGTTTGGGTTCCCATGTTGGAACAGAAGTATCATAGAAATAGTCTGCCTTTTTCAACTGTTCAAGGATTTTTGAATTGTGTTGGAGGAGTGGGGACCTAAAACCTTTTACAGAGGAACCTGAAACCTTTTCGAGTAACTGCTTGGCCTCGCAAAGTAACTGGAAGAGTTTCTTGCTGGGCAGACTGACCAAGTTTCCGCTGTGTTGGGCTCCATGCACTCCAACCTCGCCATAGTTCGCAAGGTCTTTGACCGTTCCAGAATCCAACGAATAATGCTTTGTAGGGACGTACCATGCTGACTCAATATCGTATCTTTCTTCCAGCTTCTTGATGGGTCTGGCTCGAGCTAGGCCTTGTTGAGTGTCCACGTCATGTGTAACAATATAGCAGCTTTTCTTTCCTTTCCACGTTTTCCGAGACAATCTCTTTCCCGAGATTCGCTCAACCGCATTGGTGACCATGAATCTTAATGCATCTAAAGGAAGCTTGTCGCAATAGTTTAGGTTACTTTCGGTTACTTTTCCCCTCATGACGAAGTCTCTGATTTTCTTAGGTGCAACGTCATATCGGATTGGAAGACTCGTCAACAGGCGGTATAAGGCAGAGGATTTTGCATCAAGCACATGATCCACAATCCTCTTGTATTCTTTTACCACGTCTAGCTTTAGAAACGATAATTCGTCACTCAAAGGCAATTCTGCAGATGAGTCGTCTTTTTGGATCGACACTGACGGCCTTGAATAGTCGTAAACCATTTCTGGCACAATATTGAGAGCAGTTTGCTTTGAAACGGCAACTTGAACCGGCTTATGAAATATGCGTTCGAGCGTCAATTTCTGTTTTCTGAGCAGATCGTAGAACTCAGGTGTATCATTTGGCACGACGATAGCCTTTTTGACGGGCGCTTCTGCACGGTCACATACAATCACAATTTCTGCTTTATCTGGACTTGTAAACGAGATTTCACATGGCGAGAGTAACTCCCTGATTATTCTTGCGTCAGAAGCCTTCGCTTGAATGCATATTCTCACAGGCGTAACCACACAGACTCAATCTCTAATACCCAGCTTCAAATACACTAACGGCCCAGTTATCTTCCACCAGTCGCGAAAAGGCGAAATATTAGAATATCCACCCTTGTGCCTGTGCGAATAAATCTTCGAAACCGGAACTTCTTTCGTCCTATAACCTAAGGTCAGTGCCTTGTAATGAATGTAGTATTCCAACTGGTAGTTGTCAAGCCATTTCTGCCATATGTTGATGCGCTTGTCCAAAAAAATCCTCAAATTATAAGCCCGGAACCCATTGGTAACGTCCGTGCATCGAATGTTGGTGCACAAAGTCCAAACGAACGGGTAGAGTCGACTGAACACTCCGCGAAGAAAAGGGTTTTTCACTCTTCTTCCTCCGGGCAGAAACCTTGAACCTTGTACGTAGTCGTAACGTTCTCTGAGAATGGGTTCCAACAGTCTATGTATTTCTCCTGGATCATCCTTGTTGTTGCCAGCCATTACGACAGCGACATCATATTGGTTGGCAAGTCCATAATCGATTCCTTCTCTTATCGCGTAGCCTATTCCTTTTCTTTCCTCATTGGTGATTATGCATACTGGTGTGGCAATTCCGGCGGCGGCTTTCTTGAATTCCTTCAAATCGTCTTTTTCAGGACAGTCTACTACGAGGCATACCTCGTCAACGTACCCTCTTCTGAATTTCACTAGAACTTTCACCGCGTTGACAATGTCACGGTAGACAGGAATTATGGCAAGTCTCTTTGACGCGAGAGTACTGTTCATATGCCTATCCTCTTGCCCAACATTATTGTTGCAGGATTACCTGCAACGACAGCCTTGTTAAGAACGCTCTTTGTCACCACCGAGCCGGCACCTACCAATGCTCCATCTCCTATAGTCACCCCTGCGAGGACCGTGCTGTTAGCTCCTATAGAAGCACCCTTTCTTACTACCGTCTTGAGCAATTTCCACTTACCCTTGACTTTGGGATACTTGTCGTTTGTAAAACAGACACCTGGTCCGATGAAAACGTCGTCTTCAATTGTCACGCCCGTTGGAATGAAGACAAACGGTCTTACCTTGCAGTTGTCACCTATAGTGACGCCTTCTTCAATGTAAACGTAGGCGTCGATCTTGCAGTTTCGACCAATCTTACATTTGTACAAGTTAACGTGGTCATGGACAACTGTGCCTTCTCCGATTTCAACTTGCTCGATGACTGAATACTTGGGCTCTCTTCTCAAAGCTATTCCTTCGCGCTGGCTTCGATTGTCTTGTTCTCTTCGAGTGAACGTTTGAGGGCTTCTAGAACCGCGGTGTTTGTGGCTCCGATGTTGCCCGGATTACTGGAGTTTTGTCCGCTCATGACGCTGTGTGCGAAATGGTCGACTTCATCGAGGATCGTGTTGTTTCTCACAACGTCTAGGCTGAAGGCTTCTCCGTCTTCGTTCTCATGTATCTGGATCGTTTGGTCCAGACAATCAACCATTGCTGCTCTTTCTGACCCTATCACGTCAAGTCGCCTTACTTTTCCAGGCTGCAGCCAACTCAACTCCACATGGGCGATTAGGTCTGCGTCAAATTCTAACGTGAAGTAAGCAAGCTCTTCAAGCAGTTTTCGTCGGAATGCCCTTGCTTTGCAAGTGACCTTTGAGGGCCACTTCTTGAGAACGTAGTTCACTATGTCAACTGGATGTGGTCCCAAATCAAAGATAATGTCCCTGCCCAGAGGCGAGGACATGAGAGTCGTCCATTGAAGTTTCAGATAGTACAAAGTCCCAAAGTAGTTTTGAGCCACAAGGTCTCTCACAGTTCTCAAGGCGTTGTTGAACCTGAAAATGTGGCCCACCTGAAGGATCAATCCTTTGTGTTCTGCAAGTCCAACGAGTTCCCACGCGTGCCTGGCACACATGGCCATGGGCTTCTC
>Ga0315280_10004649_pt1 | contig 20119 bp, 17 predicted proteins | sample YL17G06_40_MG_FD_203697 | JGI IMG/M metagenome (GOLD analysis project Ga0315280, IMG submission 203697) | Sediment microbial communities from Yellowstone Lake, YNP, Wyoming, USA - YL17G06_40 | ecosystem: Environmental > Aquatic > Freshwater > Lake > Sediment | place: USA: Wyoming | collected... | reverse complement strand
CATTTGCTAACATTATGCAGTCCCACATGATGAACGACCTTATCCACTAATTCGCAAAGTATGTTGCCACGAGACTTAGCCTTTCGGTTAAAAGATTACAAGCTTAAGCCATGAAATGTAACTCAGCGCATACGACGCATGAACAAAAAGCTAGACAGCCTAATTGGACAAAAAGCAGCAGAGAAAGTGGGCCGGGAGAGATTTGAACTCTACTGGCCGACGAAAGTAAAATATGTTTTGACAACGTATAAGCATACAACCCATATTCCTCGACGAATTGGAGATGGAAAATTTGACTAATATAAAATTTTATGGCGGAGTTGATGAAATAGGTGGAAATCGAATTCTTGTGGAAGATGAAGATACAAGAATTTTCTTGGATTTTGGGATGAGCTTTTCAAGGCATGGAATGTTTTTTGAAGAATATCTTAAGCCGAGGTATTCGTGCGTAGGAATGAAGGATCTTCTGGAATTGAAATTGCTGCATTATATGGATGGAATTTACAGGGAGGATCTTTTGTGTCTCATCGGAAAAGAACCTCACCGTGAACCTTGCATAGACGAGGTGTTGCTCTCTCATATTCATCAGGATCATTCAGCTTATGTCTCCCTTTTGGATGAAAGGATTCCGATTTCATGTTCTGAAATAAGCCGAAGCTATGCCAAAGCAGTGCTTGAGGCTGGGCGTAGAAGCTTAGAAACCGAGGTGTACAATTTTAAGAAACGCCCTTTAATTGATAAAAAATGTGCTGCAACTCCTAGAATTTTCAACATACGAGAAGCAGAAAAGCCTTTCAAAATTGATTCGATAGAAATAAAGCCCTTTGCCGTCGACCATTCTGTGCCTGGTGCAATGGCATTTATAATTCACACTTCCGACACAACTTTAGCTTACACAGGGGATTTGAGACTTCACGGTATTCGGGGGAACCTTACTCAGAAATTTATCGATGAGGCAGCAAACGAGGACGTAGACGTCATGTTGTGCGAAGGAACCAGAATCGATGAAGAGGAAAGTGGATCTGAGAAACTTGTTGCGGAAGGCGCACACAATGTTATTTCAAAATGTGAGCATCTGGTGGTTGCTGATTTTGCTTACAAGGACCTTGACCGATTCATGACTTTCTACAACCTTGCGAAAGAAAATGACAGAAAAATCGTAATCTCGAAAAGGCACGCGTACTTGCTTGAAGAATTGCAGAACGTGCCTGCGCTCAAAAAAGGTATTCCGGAAATCGATGATGAGAACATTCTCATCTACATCGATAGGAAAGATACTGGTCGGTTTGGAGAATCTGACTATGATAATTGGGAGCGAAAATTCTTAGAAATGGCTAACGCTGTTAAAGCAGACATGATACACGAAAATCAGGCAGAAGCTCTTGTCTGCTTGACTTTTTTTGATGTGAACGAACTAATTGATATTGCGCCAAACCCTGGAAGCATCTATGTGCATTCAACCTCTGAACCGCATAATGAAGAACAGATATTTGATGAACAAAGATTGAACAATTGGATTGACTTCTTTCGCTTGAAGAAGCATCACTTTCATTGTTCGGGACATGCCGGTGGAAAAGAGATTCGGGAAATGATTCAAACCATCAATCCAAAAGAGCTAATGCCAATTCACACTAAACACCCTGAACTCTTTGAAAAAATGCATGATAACGTTAAGAAGCCCAAACTAGAAGAATTCTAACTGCTCTTGCGACGAACCACTATTGGTATCTCTCCTACGGGTTCTGGATGATTGTTCACAATGTTCTTCGCTATGTCAAGCGCACACATGTCGACGAGTGTGCCGTAAGGTATTTTCATGCTTTTTGTTACCTGAGTATCAATAACCCTTTATAAGTTTTGGATTTTATATAGGCAATTAACCCAAGAATGAGGCAAATCAATGGTCAACCCTCTTTGTGGGCAGAACCCACGAATTAGGAAGCTGAATGATTTTGGGGCGGACAAGAAGCAGCGCGTGCTATCGAAGCTGACAATCTGGAAGGTTGACACTTGACTTATCCTGAATCAAAAGAATATCGGAAGGCCCTTAAAGAATACGTTTCCGGCGTGTCTTCCGCTGAGAATGAAGCCACCAAAGGAACTCATTTCTACATGTTTCTGCCCAAGATATATGAGGGAATCAAACCCGAGTACGCGGACAAAGTATTCCGGGAATTGAAGGTTGAGCGATCCGTAGCCGATATGGTTGCCTCGAAAGGCACAACAATAATTGTGAGAGGAAGAATAGATAGTACTTTAGGCAATGTTATCTTTGAATTTGAGAAAGACCTTCTAAAGACACAGCAGGAAGCTCTTGAACAACTGAAGCGATACGTAGCGGCACTTTGGAACAGCCAGAAGCATAGAGTTACGTATACTTGTATCGCTACAGATGGGATACACTTTCATCCTTATAGACCACACACCGATGTGCCTGACAACGAGAAAGTCAAAGAAGAGGAAATCGTACTGGACCCTCGTGAAGCAATAGACCTTAGTGACGTTGACCCTGTTGATGCATACTTCTGGTTTGACAGATACTTGCTCGCAACGCCTATTCTTGAGCCTAGCGTGGAACGAATTGCGGGTGACTTTGGTTCTAAGAGCCCTATTCTTTTGGAAATGATGGAGGAACTCCGATCTATATGGAAAGATGCCTCTGATCTTCCCTATGTAAAAGTTCTTTTTGATCAATGGAACAGATACCTGACAATAGTTTATGGCTCGACTGTCGGTGATGAGGAATTATTTCTGAGGCATACTTATCTTGCCACCCTGGCAAAACTAATTGTTTATGGATATTTTTCAGAGGGAGTATTACCTACATCAGGAGAAGAAATAGTTCGCGTGCTCAATGGAGATGCTTTCAAGGAGTGGCAGATCCACAACTTCCTTGAAGAAGATTTCTTCGCTTGGATAGTCCGTGGAAAGACCAGCCACAAAGGTGTGAAGTTTGCCCGTAAACTTGTTAGGTTTGTAGCCCGTTTCGATCTAGATAGAATAGATCAAGATATGCTTAGAGAAGTCTATCAAGAGCTAGTAGATCCAGAAACACGGAAGGGTTTGGGGGAGTTCTACACCCCAGAATGGCTTACAGAATTATTGTTGACTCCTTTGATCGAGGATAATCCTGAAGGGGCTATTCTTGATCCCGCTTGTGGCTCTGGCACATTTCTATTCACAGCAATTAAACTGAAGAAAATATACCTCAATCATCTCAAAGGACAAGCTCTGCTGCAAAATATTCTGGAGACAGTTCAAGGAATAGACGTTCACCCTCTAGCTGTCATAGTTAGCAAGGCGAATTACTTGCTTGCACTTGGGAAACTGCTCCGAGGCGCCCGAAGCCGCGTAGCCATCTCCGTGCCAGTTTATCTTTCAAACTCAATTAAGCATCCCAAGCATGAAATGGATCCATCCACCGTCATTCCTACTTACAGATTTGACGCCTATGGTGCATTGCTCCAAATCCCTGAAGCGGTGGCGCGCAATCCAATGGTTATGGATGCTGCAATTGATCTTATCAATGATTACTCGATAGATATAGCCACAAAGAGTGGGCGATATGAGGACACATTGGCTTTCTTCACGAAACTCATTCAGAAAAGACTACCAACCATATACAGCGTCGACCCCGTCCATGGCGAGCAGATTGTGAAGATTCTCTTTCATACTGCAAAGCTAATGGTGGAACTAATAGAAAAAGAGCAAGACACGATTTGGGCGTTCATTATCAAGAACTACTACAAACCTCTCTTCCTTCGAGAACGCAAATTCGACTTTCTTGTAGGGAATCCTCCTTGGCTAACTTACAAGGGTATAGCCGAACCAAGCTATCAGGCCTTCATCAAAGATATGATTGCCAGCGTTTATGGTCTCGCAAGAGGAACAGGAAGTGCTGGATTAGTAACTCACATGGAACAAGCCACATTGTTTATGTTGAGATGTGCAGAATTCTATTTGAAAGATCAAGGCAGACTCGCATTTGTCATGCCTAGAAGCATATTCTCAGCAGACCATCATGACATATTTAGACGATGTGTTTACATTCCCCGAGTCAAACTTCAATTTGAGCGGCTCTTTGATCTTGAAAAAGTTGAACCGTTGTTCGGAATGCCTGCTTGTGCTGTAATCGCTAAGAAAGGAAAGATGATGACTACATATCCGGTTCCTTGTACCCAAATCAAAGGTAGAATGTCATCGAAAAATGTTGATTGGAACACCGCGAAGAGAGAACTTCGAGTCAGAGAGGTAGAGCTCTCAATATCGTTCTTAGGCAAGAGAAGTGCACTTACGCGCATAGAGGATACTGTAAACTTCAAAGGTACCCAAAGCTATTACTTCAGTAAATTCCGCCAAGGGGCATCCATAGTGCCAAGATCTTTGTTCTTCATTGATTTTGAGAGAGGTGGAAAATTTGGCATCATTTCTGACTGCCCAAGAATCAAAAGCTCAGAGAGAGCAATAGAGCGGGCCAAGAAACAATATCGGGAAGTAGATTTGAGAGGAGCTGTAGAACGTGAGTACCTTTACGCCGCAATTACAGGTTCTGAGCTTGTTCCGTTCGGGCACCTCTCCTACCTACCGATTGTGCTCCCTGTGGAAAGCCTGAAGGGCAAGCTGCGTATTTTTACTGCTAATGAAGCAAAGTCACAGGCTATAGAGGGATTATCCAAATGGTTCACTGAAGCTGAAAGGATTTGGCAAAAGATTCGTGGAAAGAAAAGCAAATACAGTCTTTATCAGTGGGTTGATTACGAAGGCAAGCTGACTGACCAAAATCTTAATGCAAAATTCCGCGTCGTTTTTCCTGGACCCTCTTCGACTTATCTCGTATCGGCTGTGCTTCCTTACAGGAAATGCACCGTCAATGTAGAAGGCGTTACGATTCAGCTCGAGGGCCTAGTTATAGACCATGCTTTGTTACAAACTGAGACGGAAAATGAAGATGAAGCATATTACCTGTGTTCAATACTTAATGCAGACTCAATTGATCGTATCATAAAACCGTTCCAAAGCACTGGCAAAGGCGGGGCACAGAACATTCATAAGAAACCTCTGGAATTGCCAATTCCGAAATATAACGCCAAGAACCCACTTCACAGAGAGTTATCAAGGTTGGGCGAGGGATGTTCCAGAATCGTGGATGAAGAGCTTGAACAAATAGCCTCAGAATACCAAGGAATAGGCACTATTAGACATTTGGTCAAACAGAGGATCGCTAAACAGTTGTCTGAAATCGACAGGTTGGCGAAGAAAGTGTTGAATGAGGAGAAAGGCAGCAACACACTGGATACGGTGTCCTTTCATTAGATGATGCTATATGAGACGCAACAAAAACTGATGTTCTCTCGGAGATTTTCATTTTTCAAGAGAGATTATCGGTCTTTTTCTCTGTAGTAGCTTTAGTCCTGCTGTGGCGCCTGTTGTCATGGCGCATGATGATCTGTACGCTTCCCTCAGTCTCTTTGTACACACACAAGGGCAAAGATGCTTGGAAATAGAAAAACGCAATGACATTATCCCTCACTACAATACTCAAGCATTTGCTGAATGGTATATGTCATACAAGAAGACCTTTGAAATCATAGCTACATCGTTTCTCATTGTCTTTCCTCAGATGTTGATTTCAAAAGATAAGTGTCTAAAGGATGTCGTCACTAATTTGCCCAAGAAGAGATTGAAAACAATTACCAACATACACCTTCGTAAACACTAATTCTTTTTTTGATATAACTTTTCCACATTTTTCACACTTGATAGGCTCTTCACTTTTCTCTCCAATATTCCACTTTTCCTTCTACGATTCTAATCAGCACTTTTGGTTCTGCTATTGTATAGCCACATTCCTCACACTTACATATTTGAAGTGGCTGATACATAGGAATCATAAACTTCACTTTAGGCTCTGGACTATCTGGTTCAAAGAATACCTTGTCAACTGGAATACGATTCCAATGACCACAACTAGAACATTTCATTCTGAGGTTGGTTTTCATAGTGTATTTTCAACCTAAGTTCACTCGAAGGGAATTTCCTTGTATTCCATCTGATTTTGTTCTAGAGTACTCCTAAGCCTCTCTGGAATCTGTGGAGCTACTAAGATACAACGTACTTGTTCATTCTTGCTCATCTTTCTGTAGTCTTCTCGGTATTTGAGCAGTTGACCTATAGCTGAACTTGAAGCCGATGGATGTTTCAATTCGATAAGCACATCATTGCCGTTCTTGTCTCTTGCGAAGATGTCAATCTTCCCTGTTGGAACTTTGTACTGTTCACTGATTACAATAAGACCCTCTTCAATCTGATTGAGATTGCCTCTAATGTATTTCTGATATTCTTCTTCTTTTTTAGCAGAGTTTTCTAGTTGTCTCTTTAGCCCATCAGGGTCTGTTAAGTAACCCATTATCCACAAGTACTCTGGATTCAACCAGTAAGATTCTACTCTTTTGGTATCTACGATATTTAACTTCAATAGGTCTTTCAAAAAGCTCTTACCAGTTCCTACAGGAATGCCATTGGATAATAGTAAATCTTCTTCTGCCTCTGGAGCTAAACCTTGTTCTACTAGTCTAAATAACCTAATCTGCCAAGTCAACACCCTCAAGTCAGTACTGAAGATTTGAGAAAGTAATTCCAAACGTTCAGAGAATTCTTCACGTCCTCCTAACTTTACAACAATATCTTTTAGCTTGTTGAACTCATCCTTTGTAATAGTAGTCTCTTTTAGGTAACTTGAAGCAATTTCCATGCTTCTTTGTTCAGCTAAACTTGTAATGTCCCTACGAACTTGTTCAACTTCCTCGGATGAGAGTCTCTTTAGTGCATCAATTCGTCCTATGATGTCTTGACCAAAACTTTGAAACTCTTCTTTTAATCTCCCTACTTCAGAATATCTCTGGACATCTCTCAATTGACTACAAACGTTCCGAATATCACTCTTGAGCAGAAAGTATATGACTAATCCAACAATCGCTGAGACTATTAGAGAAATCAAAATTATGTCATACATGAAGTTTCCCTCATTTTCCTATTTTTGACAATGCACATTGTGGACAATATTTCTCTGAGAGGATTAAGAATTTTCGTCTGAAGGAAGTATGTTCTCTACAAATCTGTTTTCCACATGTCTTACACTTGAAACTGTCTTTGCTACAAGTTATCATACCACATTCGGAACAGACAAACTTCTCAGTTTTCATATCTCTTGAGCATATCATACACATGTTAGGATAGACTTTAACTCCAGAATCAGCTTTTACACTGACCATATTACTTGGGAGAACAGTCAACCCTGAAGAACCCTCAATTCCAACCATTGCATATTTGCTCTTTAACATTGAAAACACTATGTTCCAAAAAGGAATGTAAACTTGCTTGATGTCAGATACGTTTATGTCCTTTTGTTTTGGAATACATGTCTTTTCATATCGCCTATTGTTTGCACCATAATAGGCAACGGTCTTTGTGTAAATTCTAGTCAGCACATCTTTTGCTGTACTCTTGATTTCTTTGAATGGCTTTGTGAAATCTTTCTTCTCCAAAATCTTTACATCGCCTAAAATGTCTTGAGTAACCGTAGAAACTCTATATTTTTGAAAAAGCAAGGCATTGGTTATAGTTGGATGTATCGGTTCTCCCCTGTCAGTTAGAAAGAGAGATGAGCTTTCATTTATGCTATGAATTACACCGACAGATGTTGAGAAAGTGGCATTTATTGAGTAGTCAACCATATAAGAAGGCATTAATCTTAATCCCATCTCCTCAATCTTGGCTGATTTCTCCTCAAATCCCGTCAAGTCGTTCTTTAGAAAATTGAGTACCTTCAAGGTGATTTGCGACTTGTTAGATACAGGAAAACAGCTTTCAATCTGCTGTGATGGTTCCTTTTGAACGGTTAAACCCACTTTCTTACCAAGTTCTATTAGCTTCCAAGCATCTATAAGCTCAATTCCTACGTCTTCAGCATATTCAATAGCTTCACTACTGAACCGTCCAGACGTAATAATCAATCCTTTGTCCAATATGGGTGTTGATACAACTGTGGAATGAAGTATCTTGACTATTGGAAGAGCCACTACACCCATAGGCTGGTGTTCACATTGAACTAGATATCTAACTGCTCCACCAATGTCAGTTGCCTTCTCCATAGTTATATCTATACCTCTAATAGCTGTCTCAGAACCAACCTTGATGTTTGAATATCCTAATCGCTTGAATAGGTTTACAATGAAGTCTTTGAACTCATAGGAATCCATTGTATCAAGAGAGATTTCCTTCAATTACACTCACAGATAACTAGTCATTCAGCAAACGATATTTGCTTTTCCTTCTTAATTCTCAAAAGCGTGTTAAAATATGCCTTTGTTCATGGTTAAGAAAGAAGTCTTTGAATGGATAAAGAGAGGTGAGAAAAGGATCGAGTTGAGGAAGGGCAAGGCAAAAACAGGCGACCAAGCAGTTTTTCAATGCGGCAGAAACATTCTTAGAGGAAAAATCATCAGAAAAGACGTAGGAAGCCTTCAAGCACTTCTGCCAAGCCTTAACTTCAAAGAAATAATCCCTACAGCCTGTAACCTCGAAGAAGCCAAAGCCTACATCGAAAAGCTGTACGGGACAACTGATGGAACATTCACAGCCTACAAATTCGTCTTGCTCTAGGTGAACTCACATGAAACGAATGCTCAGAATGAAATGCGCGTGCGGGCATTGGAACAGAGTTCCCGTGAGCAAGATTTTCTTAGAGCAGCCTTCTCCAGACCCCAAAGTTCGAGTTATGATCCCAATGTATGAACCACTGCGAGTTTCAAAATGTGAAAAATGCGGCAACTTGATTGCTGAGCCTAGAGAATTGATTAGAATCAGAAAAGGATCAAAGGTTTAGGCTAAGACATGCGTGTGCTTCGAGAAAGTCTTTGATACTAATTAGTGAATTATTATAGCTTGGAGAGATTAGGACTTGAACCCGTTTGGGTTCTAATCCCTGCGAGCCCGTTGATGGATCATGGACACGTTGAACAAAAATATTATAGTTTGAACCGTGAATTAATGCTTAGAACACTGTGAGAGTGGTAGAACTGAATGCGATTCATGTAGCTGATGTTGGCGATGGGCTTTGCATGGCCATCAGCACCCTCTCCGGAAGCGTGGTTCAGATTGACATTGGAGGAAAAGACTACAATGTGGCTTTTGACGGCTTGCAAAGGATTCTCAAACATTTTGGCAACCTTGACGTATTTGTCTTATCACATTTTCATATAGACCATTATAATGGTCTTCTTCACACTTCGCTCTTCAAACTCAGGCAAACGTGGATAGTACACTTCTTTTATTCTACTAGGGAATCCGCTCGGCCGCCAAAGACAATTGATGATAAGAAGACCCTGTCTTCGATAAAGAGGGCAATAACGGACTTTGAAAAGGCTTTAGAAGAGGACGAAGAAGTGAGGCGAGTGTACAATCGTATCAAAGAAGAAGAGGTATTCGGAAACTATTTTGAGGAACAGGGCGAAATTAGAGAAGAAAAAGAATATCTGGAGGAAAACAACCGATATGTGCCAATTTACGAAAAGAGAAAGCTACCCGAAGCTGTCAGAAAGGCGAACAGTTCACTTTTGAAAGCGGCTAATCATTTGAGCTTAGCGTTGTTTGAAGACAATCGCTTCCTGTTCTTGGGTGATGCAGAAAGTCACGAAATAAAACAAATAGTTGATGATTTGAAATCAAAGGGCAGAACAATTTTTTCAATCCTCATAACGCCACATCATGGTACGCACTGGCACGACAACCTCAGACAAATACGATGCACTAACTCGATCACTTCAAATGGCAAAAAACTTTGTTCAAGAATGAGGCAGGAAATCAAAATGCTCCCAGGGTCTTCATTTGCTACATTTGCAAATGGCGATATTGTGTTACCAAAGTTCCCTACGTCAAGTTCTTGGGAACCCTTTCCTTATATGCAATAGCACAAACATCCAGACAGGTTCGAGGGAAAACACATCTTACGTCTAAGATGCAGACTTGAACCTTTTTGGGTATTGATCGATAGAGGTCAGCACCGAAAACTGTGCAAGTCCAATATTCAAGCTCAACAACAGCCTCAAACTCTCTGATAAGTTCTCTTTTTAGTCAAAACAAGCTCATATTAAGCTTATTTTTTGGTGCGGAAGGTTAGGTTTAAATCTCAGTTTAAATCCTCGGATTTTCACAGAAGTACACTACCCACGATCGGTTTCACACAAAACGCGACCAGATAGTAAAGTAATACAGCAAAATCCAAACGATTCCCTGTATTATTCCTTGCAGTCCCGCTGTAGAAACCATGAAAAGGCTCATAATCAGAGCGGAGCTTGCTACGAGAGGAGAGGCCGCGAGTTTGAATGGTCGTTGAACGTTTGGCTGAGCATGTCTGAGACCAGTAGTGAAACTATTGCCAATGTTAATCATAGAGGGTAAAGGAAGCCTGTTATTGACGCAGCTAACGATACGGATCTTTTCATTGCGGCGTTTCTCGCCATCTTTATTTTCGTTTGTTTTCTAACGTCTCCCTTTAATTTAGTCGCCCTCGTCTCATTTTTTTGCAGGTTGGACAGTAGAGTTGATACCTCTTAGGTTTCTTAGCCCATACAACATTCTTGACTAGTTTCCATTCCATCCTAGTTCCGCATACCGGGCATGGTAATGCAGGTAAGCTAGTTTTTACCATTATGCTCTCCCTATTCTGATTGGTTCCTCTTCAGTATGTTCTCCATAATTCTTAAATTTGATATATGTTTCTGCGTTATACTGTGACATATTGAATTGCTTCAAACACTCGTTCAAACATTTTGTTGAGTAGAAAAGGTGTTTGCCAGTTCAATCATTAGGGCTCGCTGAGCTCATCTATAATGTCGGAAATTATCTTAGCTCCAAGAATTATGCCAAATATTACTAGGGCTCCTTTTAACAGATTTTCAATATTCACATTTGGCTGTTGGGCTTCTCTCTGTGCAATTGACCTTAAAGTGTTATAATTACTAGCAAATTGCTCTGCTTGGAGGCGGTTTTGAAGGTTATTTGGCCCGAAGGATTTTAAACTTTTTACGCTTCGTTTTCCACCTACATTGACGTATTCAACGACCTGTAAGTAGCTTCTTCCACCCACGTTTATTGTTCTAACTGATGCCACCATTTAGGTTTCACAAATTATACTAATTTAGTACGATTATTTAAATAGTTGCATACTAATCTTAGAAAGCCTTATATTCAGGCTTGCTTTCTATGAACAGGATAAAAATGCAAACATACTCTTTGAAAACTCCCACGCCTCCTATACTTAGCATTATAGACTGGGTGGCTGAAGAACCTCAAAATGCCGCCAAAGTAGGTGCTAGTTTAATAGTTGTAGGCGTAGCAATCCTTGTTCTTGTTGCTATCTTTAGTTCCTGAGTCACCACAGCAAAGAAGATTCAGGGTACTAAAGAGTAGCGGGAGCATTCTCTATACTCCCTAAAGGATCATTTTGATCAAATAATCATCACCACGCAGAGAGAGGATCTTCTGATTCTTTTTCGGTATCGACGCCATTTATATTTCCGATTTTGCAAGAAAAGTTTTTCTTGTTGAGACTCTAGACAAACTGATTGAGGATATATAGGGGAAATCTTGCTCTTGAAGATCGGCATCATCAACGTGGGAGTCAATGCAAGTCATGGCAGTCTGATGAGTCCGATTTTTGACGGTCGAACATTTGAGTTTGTTCCGATTCCAGCTTGTTCCCCATCAGAGTGTCCGGTCGGTTCGGGGAACTGCTCTGATTGCAAAGAATTCTCAGTATTCCCGAAATATAGGGATCTCACTCCATATGGCAAGGGATTCATAGAATTTGTTCCAAAGTGGCTCCTTGAAATGAGAACACATAATGACCCAGAATTCCTTACATTCACCTATGGGGATTTTCCTTCAAAGAGTCCACGTGCCTCTAACCTAATGAAACTGACATCTGGAGATTACCTGTTCTTTCTGGCAAGACTTGTAAAGTGGAGAAATGGAAACTTCACCTTCCAAGCAGGGTTCTACCTGATAGGATTCCTTGAAATTGAAAATATATTCAAAGAAAACGAGTTGGCCAAAATGGTGGAGGAGCGCAGATTCGATGAGGAATTCAGGAAGATAGAACTGAACGGTCATATGTTGATGGCCAAGAGGTTTCCTGAGTTTTGGCTTGATGATGTCATGGGATGGAAAGGTTCATGGGTCTTTTTAGGTTCTAAAAATTCAAGAAGATTCAAACATGCGGTTCCTTTCAACCGTGCATTAGCGGATGAAATAATGCTGGATGCCCGAGGAAAAAAATGGACCTGGCCTGAGAATCAGACAGAACTTCAAAGGATTGGCTCATACACTCGATCCTGTCGAGTTATTGAAGACAAATCACGAATAGACGGATTGTTAGAAACAATACGACTGTATAACAAGGATGTTACGGAACCACAAGATTAACACCTAGACGATTTGCCTAAGGGCTCAGTATGAAAATGTATTCGTATGTTGTAAGGTATGATGATGGTGCTGCTCCGAATCCTTTCTGGGGGTATTGCACTCTTGCCATTTGCAAGCCACGTATCAGACGCTCGGCTCAGGTAGGCGATTGGATAATTGGAACAGGATCCAGAGAGAACGTAGGTTACGGCAGGTTGATCTATGCCATGAGAGTAACCGAAGTGATGCGTCTTGAGGAATATGGCCACGACGAGCGATTTGAAAAGAAAATTCCTGTCGGACAAAGCGGACTTAGGAGTCTAGGTGACAACATATACTACGTTGACAAAGATGGTTTGGTGAAGCAAAGATTTCCTTCAGTTCATAGTTATCCTGATCGTGAAAACATGACGTCCAAAGGCCACGATCTGAGTGGAAGAAACGTTTTGATTTCTAAACTTGGTGACTTTTCTTACTTCGGAAGAAATGCCCCTGAAATTCCAGTTTCACTATCGTGCTTGGTAAAAAAGGGTCCTGATCACAAATGCAATTTCTCACAGGACATAATTGATCGCTTTCTCGTGTGGATTGAAGGAAAAGATTGTGGTCTCTCGGGATTCCCATGCGGTTATTCAAATCAAGGGAATTTCAATAAGAAATGTGAACCAAAGTCTTGCGGATAACTATCTGTACTCGATAATTTTCTAGCGAATCATTTTGAAGTGTCTGAGTGCGTCTTCTATCGGTCTTCGATATTTTTGAGGGCACGGATTCTTCCTATGTGTCCCTTTTCTGTTCGGAGCTGGGCCTCTGGTCAGTCCATAAGAATCTTTAACGTCCGCAATCCAGCAGGTTTTGACAGTGACACCATGCTTTTGGGCAATATGCTCTTGAATCTGTTTGTATGTAGCCAAACCGTTCTCCTGGTTATTATGTTTGTTATAGCGTAGAATTAAAGGCTTAACTACATAAAAACGCTCAGAGCGTTCGACCTATCTTAGACCAACAGTTCGTAAAATAGTCGACGAAACTTACACTCCACCAGAGGTCTATTAAAAAGACCAAGAAGGAAGCTCTTTTCCACAAAAGGACATCAAATCTTCCTTAGAAAATGAGCGCCGGGGAAGGGATTCGAGCACATGGATCCATGCAAGGAAGGTTTTCGATGACTGCTAGTGATGGACTTGAACCCATTTGGGTATTAATCCGTCCCAGCCCACCCCTATTTGGGTATATAACCATCAATTTTATATGTTCACAGAACTGGGATTAGATTCCTAACTTTGGTATGCAGGCTAAGTATGCTTTCCTTAGCTCTTGTCTGTCTATGTGGTGGTAGATGTCTATGGCTTCACCCCTTCTGTCGTCTGAGTTCCTTAACGTATTCTCTTGGCATACCGTTTCTAAGCAACCATGTAGTGAACCAGTGTCTAAAGCAGTGAGGTCTGAAGTGATCTTCAAGCCTAGGCGAGCAGGAGTCATGGAGCCGACCCTTGCAATGTTGCCTGAAATCAGCGCCCTCGTAAAGACTTACAACTTTCACACTGTTAGCCCAGCTCAAACCACTAAAAAAGTGCCGCTCGTTCATCTCCCATCCTTTTTCTCTATGGGGTGAAACCAGGATTTTTTCCTAAGAGGACTAGGGCGATTTCAAATAAACTGTCGAGATGTCTCCGTCTATTCTCCATCCTCTCCGCTTGTTCCCTCTCATTGGAGGCTGGAGTAATGGCATTCTCAGATGGCATACTCAGTTCTTTATTTGTGACGAATATAACAGATTCGTAAAAGTAGTATGCAACGAGAAATGAGACAGGTGCGATAATGTTCAGATCTTGAGGATTGTAAATACAGTGTTTTCTCCTTAAATTATAAAGGTTACGTTCAACATAAGCCTTAATTAACCTATTTCCCGTTCCAATTTTTACAGTAATAGCTTGCACTATATACTTCCCTATTACCTAACGTAAAAAAATAAAAACCTTTAGGACGATTTCCCGTCAAACAGTTTTAGAAATTTCTCACTTTGCTACTAAAAAGCCCATTTTCGCTTCTACTGACTCTTTTTTCATTTGCTTTTCCTCAACACGAATGCACACCCGAGACTCTAAGAATATCTTTCGCCTGAAGGGATTTTTTCTAAGAGATTTTCAGGGAAATAAGCTCAAAAACGGGTTTTGATAATCGCTCTCTTTGTTTCCACTACTATGTTTAAATGTGGAAAGCGCACAATAAAGTGTTGTAAGTTAATAATACTTTTCTTTGTTTCTCTCTATATTGCTCCAATTATCAGGCAACTCGAACCTTTCTGGCGGTCGTTTCTCAAAAGCGATTTTAGGAAATAGAGGACTATTTGAGCTTCTTTTCTAGTTCTTCGATGAGTTTTGCATTCAGTCCCGCCACATATCGTATTACCTTTAACACATCCATAAGAATGGAAGCGAAGTGGACTTCTAAGATGCCACGAGTAAAAGGGTCGCTCGTCCATGCGTCAAATACTTCCTTTTTCTTTAGATGTGCATGTGCGAGACCGCCATACACAAAAACGTCTAAAATTCTCCGTCTAGTTAGGCTTTCTTCACCGATTTTCAAAGACGCTGGAGCGTCTAAATATTTGTTAAGCCACTCCCTTGCCTCAGAATATTCTTTTCTTAATTCTTCGGGAATGAATAGCTTTGAATAAGTTTTAGCCAGATTTCCAAAAGAACATCTCTCATTGTTCTGGATGAAATATCTGAAAGTCAGTACAAATGCTTCAATAGCATCTTGGTCGGGCAACACCTTTTCTGTTTCAATTTCCTTTCCTCTCTCTAAACGAATTTCAAATGTGATTCTCCCTTTGCTTAAAATGTACTTGACAAATCCTGAACTAGAAACTCGTTCAGCCTTTTCGTTGAATAATTTAAGACCTTTGATATCCTCGTCGCTCACATTCTTCCACTTCTTTTTTATCCATACGATAGAATCTATTGAGGTAAGCTGTATTCTTTTCGAGTTCAAAAGAGTATGCTGTAAATGCTCCTTCATCTGTTCCATAAAGCCTTTTGAGGTAAGCTGTTGCCTCTTCTAAACTCTGAGCGGAAGGAACGATGTTCTTGTAATTGTCTTGTTTGAGAACATCTGTTAAACTGCCTTCCTCTTTCTTGATAATCCTTCCTCTGATGATGTGCTTTCCACACTGGAAGACTGCATTACTACCTTTAAGAAGACACAATGAAATAATTACCTAGATTATCGCTGCAATATGCATCCAAGAAAGCTATGTACTAGAAAGAGAGGAGATGAACTTTGTCTGAGGAAAAAAGAACTTCCTTTTTCAATACAAACAGTATTTAGCCAAATCTATGAGACTCAGATAAGAGGACCACTTGACAAATATATTTAGCCGATTTTAGCATTCTTCAGCATCATGCGTCTTGTGTTATTTCTCTCTAAAGAATGTCCTATGAAATCCTCTTTGTATAAAACTAGCTGTTTGCAATTTCATCAAATCCTTTTAAGCTCCAAATCTCTTCACATATTTTCTGATAAAGCTCGGTTCTTTCAAGCACGTCTTTCTTTTGGAAATGCTCGTGAGCCTTGAAAGGTAATTTTGATGCATTCAAATAAGCTAAGAAATTTGGATTCTTCTCGTAGCACATAGGATTCAATGTTTTGGCTAATAGATTCTGACCAAAATAGTGTGGAAGTTTCTGTTCATAAGGCAGTTTCCCATAGCTCTGATTAAAGCCATGTTGAAGCAGAATTAGATTTCCTGTTTGGCTCCTAAATTTTTCAAACTCATCTCTGTCAGCAAATTCGTTTTTGTGAGCCTCAAAATCGTCTGATATGATGTGTTCAATTTCAAATGGCGCATACGAACCAGTGTTAACATAATCTTCAAATCTGCTTGCAATTCCTGACTTCTGTTCTATGTGGTGCGTTATTCTTCCTAGCAGAAAGTGGACAAACCGCTTGTAGTAATCGCTTAGCTCGAATTGTCTAATGGCGTCGAGTTTTTCTTGAGAATTTAGAACCTTGTCTTTGAGAATCTGTGTCAATTCTTGAATGTCCTTGTTTCGTATTTCTTTCATTAAGGTAAACATTGTGTATCTAATTGAATCATAAGACAAAGTTCGGTAATTCAATGAGCGGCATACAATATAGGTTTCTATGTATCTTGACACCAATGCCATTTTTTTCCCTTGAGTATTTGCATCATCCGTTGTTTTGATCGGAGCCAGTAGCAAGGGGTAATGAAGAGTGAAACCTCTTTGCCCTATATAGTAGATGTGTTCCAAGCTAGGCGTCAATTTCCACTCAGCATTTTGAATGGTTAAGTATGCATTCACAAAGAAATCAAAGTCTTTCTTCACAAAATTATAGAAGTCTTGCTTGGTTTTCAGCCCAATGTTTTTATTATCCCTTACCCAGCTATGAAACTTAGTGGCAATATTTTCAAAGTCTTCATTCTTTGCCCCTGCCGTTCTTTGCCTAGTGGTTTCTGCAAACTTTGCTCTGAGCCAAGCTTTGAAAAAATCCAAGTCCGTATTTTCATACAATTCATTCAGTCTTTGAATGTTCCTCTTCCACAGCTCATTAAGTTCACTTTTCTGTTGATCACCTTCGACATTAGTCAGTAAGTAACCTTTCAACATTTCAGTGGAAGTTAAATTAAGCCCACGGTCGTTCATTGTTTCAAATATTGTGTATGCGTCATCGTCAGAATATGTTACAATTTCAACTAGCACAACATTATCAATTAACCAGTCTAAAAAGTAGGGAAGTGCTTTTTCTCTTAGCTCAACAGGAAATAGTTCTTCAATGTCACTATACCTTTCTACAATATTCCTAACAGACTCGCCCTTGCCTTTCGGGTCATACGGTTTACCATTGTATAAAGCGTCTATGCATTCTCTTCTGTCTTCAACTTGCAGATTATAGTCTTTCTTAGCATATCTCTCTGAGAATATTAAATCGCTGATTTGAACCTGGTCGGACCTGTTTTTCTGCAGATTATTCAAATAAATCAAAAGCAGAGTTAATGAAGTCAAGCGCTGCTGTCCGTCGATGATAAACCTCACATTTCCCTTTTGACTCAAAATAATAGACCCAAGAAAGTACCGAGTGTAATTTTGAACACCCCCTCTCTCATGGGTTTCTTCATAATTAGAAAGAAATCTGCTCGTTAAATCTATCAGTAGCTGCTCAACTTGTTCACTGCGCCATCTATATTCTCTTTGAAAAATATCAATCGTATATTTTGTTTTGTCCAAAATTGCCCTGACTGTTTTATCATGCGCTTCTATCTTGTTGAACACATTTTCCAATCTATCGCTTCCTTAGGGGACTATGCCAACAAATATTTCGTTATAACCTCTATTTAAAATCATGGAGCAAATGGACAAAGCATTGAATAATATTTCCAAAGATAAGCCTACGTATGAGTCTCTGAGTTCTTTTCTGTCGATGTGATACGTCCATTGTTTCCGCTCTGAAATCCCTCTCAGCCATCTCCGGCTAGCATAGACTTATGTTTCTCGAAATCGGTTGGCTTAGCTTCTCTTATGTCTATAAGGACACCAAGTTCTCCGGTTTTCTCATAGTTTTTGGGATAATACGCTGTAATCAGAACTCTTTTGCCATCAAGCCTAGATGCTTTCTCTTTCAACTCCTCAGTTTTAACAATTAAGCATCTACCGAAGTTGCCTTCACCATCCTCCCATTCAAAAGTGTCTTTCAAGACGCCGCCAGCAACCGCTATCCATTTTCTAACTCTCAACTTGTTCGCCCTTGAGAAAATCTTCTGGAGGAGTTCGAGCATTAATAATAATCTTTTTTCTCCTCAAGCATTCTCTCAAACTCGTATAGTTCCTTGTTTTTCTCCGCCACCTCGGTTAAGATTTCCTCGCCTTTGCTGGGTTTCGTCCAGGTGGCATCCAGCACTTCGCGCACTTCCCCTTCATCCTTGGCTATCCTGCATATTTTCTGAACCGTAGCATTGCATCCGTGCTCACGTAGCTTTTCATTAAAGTCCGCTGCTTTCAGAAGCTGTAAGTTCATCCGGGCGGCGTAGGACGCTAAGCTTATGGTGCTTTCATCCTTGAGCCTAACACTCTCTTTAGGATTGAAGGCGCCAGCGGCGAAGACGCCCACCATTCCCTGCTTAACGCTTCTTCCTTCTGGTGTGTCGACCCCGAACTCTTTGCTCCACTGCAAGACATCGAAGAAGTCGTCTACATCCCGCTTGTTGACTAGACTCCACTTGCATGACAGCACGTAGGTTATGGATGGGGCGAAGAGTCCAGGCGTGACCTCCCAGACGCGATCCACTTCAGCACTCATCCTTCTTCCTCCCACACTCTTAATGAGATGCAAGGTGATGCGACGTGGGTCCATCCCTTGGGTTCGGTGGTTTTGAGTCCAGAAGTGCGCTCCTGTGGTGAACTTGTCTATGAACCACTCCGCCACGGCTTCCCAATTGTGACCAATGCGGTTGTCCCTGCCTTTAGTTATACGTATGTAGTTCTGCTTCATAGTCGTGGCTGCTTGGAGTTCCGTCTCCTCTAGTGAGGCGTGGTAATAGTAGCGATAGGCGTCAAAGATTTTCGTCTCCTTAAGGTCCGGATATAGTTGTAGTGCTCTGGTCACAGCCCGTTGAGCTTCATGTTTTGTGCAACCGAGTTTGTTGCGCAGATAAGCAAAGCCCACAAGCCTTCTCAGCTTAGAGTGCTCGATTATCATGTCCCTAACGAGGTGAACCCTCTCCATGAAAGAGCTTGTAGCCACCTTACCATCAAGGGCTTTGTCCGTCTTCTGGATAGCTTCCTCAATGGCCGTTTCTCTAGGCTTGCTTGAATCCAGCCACGTGATAAGGTAGCCTTCCTTGAAGGGCGTCTGCCTCTCATCTGTCTTGTAACCCCTTACGTAAACAACGCCCTTCTGCTCAAACCGTCGGACGTTGGACATCACATCCCGAATCTTCACTCCGTGCTCCTTTAGGGCTTCAGAGATCTCAGTGGAGAAGAAGGCCCTATCCCTCTGGCTATTAAGGAAGTTAAGAATCCTCTGAGCTTTACTCAGTTTTCCCCCACCTCTCACATCCAAATACTCTTCACTGTACTTCACAAACTCATGACCATCAATTAGCAGAGAGTTCATGCCCTCAGGCTTCAGCACGTAGAGGTGGTAGGACCTGGTGGTGGCGCTGACTCCGCCTCTTCCCTTAAAAATCCTCTCAGATTCATAAAGAGGTTCCTTAGTGCGCAGAACAAAACCCTTCTCCCAACAAATAAAAAGCGAATTGTAGGTCGCGCTTTTGCTGAGCCCGGTAGCCTTAACAATCTGTCTTAGGCTCTTTGGCTTATGGTCGCCCAACGCCGCCAAGATAAGCTTCCTAGACTGACCCATGCGACCGCTTCCGTTAGAAGCATGGGAAAACCGAGAATTTAAACCTTCGCATGAAATAGAAATCATAGGGAAAACTTAAGGACTATTAAAAGAACCCCATTCCTCAAAATATCCTCAAAGAATCCATAAAAAGCCTTAGAGAAGTGGTGCGGCCGCCGGGATTCGGACCCGGGTCGCCGGCTTGGGAAGCCGATGTCCTAGCCAAGCTAGACTACGGCCGCAATATTACGTTATACCTATAAGGTTTTGTGCAAATAAAAGTGAAGGCTAC
>Ga0315280_10004648_pt1 | contig 20121 bp, 17 predicted proteins | sample YL17G06_40_MG_FD_203697 | JGI IMG/M metagenome (GOLD analysis project Ga0315280, IMG submission 203697) | Sediment microbial communities from Yellowstone Lake, YNP, Wyoming, USA - YL17G06_40 | ecosystem: Environmental > Aquatic > Freshwater > Lake > Sediment | place: USA: Wyoming | collected... | reverse complement strand
TGAAGCTCATGGGCACGCCGGAGGAATCGGTGCCGGCCGCCGGATAGACCACGGAGTAGCGGGCCAGCTCCAGATCCAGCAGAATGGGGATTCCGTCCACTGCGAAGGGGCAGACTCCTCCCGGGCGGAAACCGGTGGCCCGGAAGGTCTCCTCCGCATCGGCCATCCTCGTCTTGAAGCCCAGGACCGCCTTCAGCTTGGAGGAGGAGACCCGGCGGTCTCCGGGGCAGACCACCAGGGCGCAGCTGCCGTCCTTGCCGATGAACAGGAGGCTCTTGGCGATCTGCCCCACCGTGACCCCCAGCTTTTCCGCCGCCAGGGGGGCGGTGGGCGTGCTGCCTTCCTCGAATTCGATGGCCTTGAGGCCGTTGCGCTCCAAAACCAGACGTACCTTCTCGGGGATCATTGCCTGGAACCATAGCGGCGGGGGGAAAAAAAGTCAAGGATAAAGGGACCCCCGGGGGGAAGGTTCAGAAGGAGGTGATTTCCTCCCGGATCCTGGCGAAGTTGGGTTTGAGGGTATCGTAGATGATCTTGATCCGCTCGTCGTGGTGGATGAAGGCGGATTTCATGGCATTGATCGTGATCATTTCCAGATCGCGCAGGGTCAGGCTGTAGTACTGCACGGCCAGGAGCATCTCCCGGCCCAGGGTGGTGTTGCTCATCAGGCGGTTGTCCGTGCAAAGGCAAACCCGGAAGTTGTTGCGGAAGTAGACCGGGAAGGGGTGCTCGTCGAAGCTCCTGGCGGCCCCGGTCTGGACGTTGGAGGAGAGGCACATCTCCATGGGGATGCGCTTGTCCCGGATGAAGTGGGCCAGGGAGCCCATCTTCTCGATGCGGGTGCCGTGGACCGTCATGTCCTCGATCAGGCGGGTGGCGTGCCCGATGCGGTGGGCGCCGCAGATCTGGATGGCCTGCCAGATCGACTCCTTGCCGAAGGCCTCGCCGGCGTGGATGGTGATGCTGAAGTCCTTGCTGCGGATGTACTGGAAGGCGTCGAGGTGCTTCTTGGGCGGGTGCCCGTACTCGTCACCGGCCAGGTCGAAACCCACCACTCCCTGCCCGGAGAAGGCCACGGCCAGCTCCGCCGTTTCCAGGGACACGGTCTGGTGGCGCATGGCGCAGAGGATCAGGCCGTACTCCACTCCGGTGGCCTTCTTGCCCTGCTCCAGGCCCCGCAGCACGGACCGCACCACTGCCTCCAGGTTCATGCCGCCGTTCAGGTGCAGGGCGGGGGCGAAGCGGACCTCCGCGTAGACTACGTTGTCCTCGGCCAGGTCCTCCAGGGTCTCGTAGGCGATCCGCTCCAGAGCCTCCTCGGTCTGCATCACCGACAGGGTGACCTGGAAGCCCTCCAGGTAGAGAGCGAGGCTCTGGCGGTCCGCCCCCCGGTGGAACCAGACCGCCAGCTCGCCCGGATCGTTGGCGGGCAGGGAAACCTCGTATTTTTTGGCCAGCTCCACGATGGTAGACGCCCTCACCCCCCCGTCCAGGTGGTCGTGCAGCTCTACCTTGGGAATTCTCTTGATCATCTCCTCGGTGACCATGCCCCATTCTACCCCCTGCGGGGGCCCGCGGCAAGGGCGGCTCAGCGCAGGAGGGAGGTCAGGTAGGGGATGCCTATGAAGGTGCCCAGGGAAGCCCCCAGGCTGGAGAGGAAGAAAACCAGCAGGATGTGGGTGATACGGTTGCGCAGGAAACCCTTCAGGGAGAGCAGGTCCCGGGGCAGGCACTCGAAATCCGTCACCCGCGGCTTTCTCAGGCCGGCTTCCAGCAGCCCTGTGACCATGCCCACCCCGATGGTGGGGTTGAGGGTGGTGATGGGGGCGGCTAGAAAGGAGGCGAGGATGGTGAGAGGATGGGCCAGGGCGACCAGGGAGCCCAGGGCGGAGAGGCTGCCGCTGACCAGGATCCACTTCCAGATCATGGACAGGCTCAGACGCCAGCCGGCCCTGAAGAAGCCGGCGGCGAAAAGGCCCACGATCAGCAAGGGGATGAGGTAAGCCAGGATCCTGGAGGCCCGGCCCCTGGGTGGGATCGCCTCCAGCGCGGTGAGGTCCTGGGAGAGGGACCCATCCTCCAGCGCCTGCAGAGCTCTCAGGATGCCCTCCACGTGTCCGGCGCCGATCACGGCCGCGATTTTGCGGCCCTCGCTGGTAAAGATCTTGGTGGCCAGGTAGCGGTCTCGTTCGTCGATGAGCACCTCCTTGACCGAGGGCAGGTACTCCGCCAGCTCCTCCATCATGCTCTGCAGGGCGTTCTTGGTCTTCAGCCTCTCGATCTCCTCTTCCTTGAGCTTCTCGCTGGTGAAGATGGAGCTCAGCATGGCGGCCAGCATCTTGTTCTTGCCCCAGAAGCTGGACTTGGCCCAGGCCCGTTTCAGGGTTATCTGGATCTCCCGGTCGCAGAAGCTCGTCGGGATCCCCAGCTGCTCGGCCGCGGACACGGCGGCGAGCATTTCCTGCCCCGGGGAGATCCCCAGGTCCAGGCCCAGCCTCCTCTGGAAGGAGGAGAGGACCAGGTTGGCCAGAAGCAGGAAACCCCGCCCGCTGCGGATCACCTGGGCGATGTTGAGGTTGGCCCAGGAGTTCTTCTCCACCAGGGAGCGGTAGCGGGAGGCGTCGATCTCGATGCAGACGCGCTCCGGCTTCTCCTGGGCGATGAGGCTCCTGACCTCCTCCACGCTCTCCCGGGATACATGGGCCGTGCCCAGGAGGATGAACTCGCGCCCGCCTAACTGGATCCGCCTCACCGCCTCACTCATCGTCTTTGACTCCGAACTTCTCTGGAATGCTCACCGCGATCCTGCGCTCCGGGAGATCCTTCTTCTCCAGTCTCTTCACTTCCAGCAGGTAGGACTGGGCCGCCTGTACCCTTCTGGGCTTCCAGGAGGGCGAAGGCCTAGAGCACCTCCGGATGCTCGGGGAAATCCTTGAGCAGGCCAAGGAGCTCCCCTCGAGCTTCCGCAAGCCGGCCGGAGAGGGTGAGAAGCCAGGCGTGGAGCAGGCGCTCCTGGAATGTCGAGGTCCTTTCCGCCAGAGCCAGCTCGCGCTCCTTGAGGGCCTGCTGCGGATTCCCGGCGGCCACCGCAGTGCTCATGCTCTCATAGGACGGCCTCGTGCTCTTCTCTCGGGGGGGTGAGGCAGCCGGCAGCCAATACTACGAATACGATCAGGCCCCAGAGCCGGCCCCTCTTCATCCTCCCGCCTTTCCAAGACACACCGAGTATATAGTCCTCGACCCTTTTGAACAAGTTGCATCTTCCCGAGCCGGATGTTAAGATGAAGTATCCATGAAAAACAGGCTCTCTCCCCTCTACGCCCTCATCCCCGCGCTTTACGTCGGCCTGATCCTTTTACTGCTCTACCTCCAACTGTCAAGCGGCGAGGCTTTCCGCACCCAGGCGGGCGCGCTGGCGGTGAGCGGCGTCTACTCCAAACAGAAGCTCTTCATTCCAGGCGGGCTCAAGGAGATGCGGATCGCCCTGGGAGAGCTTGAGTTCCACTTCGACCGGCGGCGGCCCCTGCTGGTCCGCTCCAGGCAGGGAGGCGCGAAAAAGCTGGAGCTCGCCTCCTACCGCCTCCTCCAGGATGGAGTCGAGGTCTCCTTTAGGCAGGGATACGAGCTCCGCTTCACCGCCAATGCGCAGGGTGAAAGCGCGGCCCTCTCCGCCCGCCTTCCGCAGCAGGCAGCCGAGCCGAGCATCCTCTCCCTGGCCATCGCGGCGCCCCGGGGCCGGACGCAGGCGCTGCCCGGCATACCCGCGTTCCTGCTGGCAGAAAAGCAGGGCGAACTCCTGGTCTGCCTGCCGCCGGGCTCCTCCGTGGCTGCGGCAGCCTCCAGGCTGGAGGCGGTCGTGGAGCCTGGCTCGTCCCGGCCCCTCGTGGTTATCGACAGGCTCCAGGGTCCTGTGGACCCCGTCATGCATTGGGCCTCCCTGGGCCTGGGGGAGATAAGCACCGAAGAGTACCTGGACCGGCTCCGCAGCTACCTGGAAGGGGTCTACCGCCGCTGGCTGCAGCAGGAGTCCTGGCCCGAAGCTGCCGCAGCCTCCCTGCTCGCCGAGGCCCTCTATCGCGGGGAGCTGGACAAGGCGGCTCAGGTGCGCCGCAGCCTGCGCCTGCGGCCGGGGGAGATTTATCTCACCTCCCCGTACGCCGGCAACCTGGAGGCTTTCTTTCAAGCCCTGCAGAGCCGCTCCAGCTTAAGGATCGCCGAAATCACCCAGCGCCTTAAACGTTCCGACCCCTCCCTCTTCTCCCTCCCGGGCCTCACCCCTCTGCTCCTCGATCACGGGCCCTTCTCTCTGTTGGAAGAAGTCCTGCGCCAGGCCGAAACGGTGAGCCTGTCCGGGTTGGCCGTTGAAACGGCCCTGGGCCTGGCGGAGACCTGTCTCGACTACCTCCGCTGGGTGGAGGGCGGGGGGGTGGCGGCCTCGCGGCTGCGGGAGATCATCGATGCGCGGCTGCTGCCCTTCCTGAGCTTGAACAGCCGAGGTCTTTTTCTCCTTTCCGCAAGAGGGGGTGAGCAGCCCCTCCTGCCCTCTCTGCGCGCGGGCAACCTGCTCTCTCGGGCGGGCCGGCAGCTGGCCGAGCCCAAGCTCCAGTTGATCGGCAAGCACCTGGTCCTGTCGGCTCTCGGCTTCGCCGACGAGCGCGGTGTCCTGCCCCGCACCTTGCTCGTACGGCCGGGCCGGTTGGAGAAGGGCGAGGGGGAGCTGACGGCCGAGGAGGTTTATTTCCAGGTGGCGGAGGATCGCTGCCTTCCCCGGGAGATACCCCTCTACCGGGATCTGAATCCGGGCAGCTGGCTGTGGTCCGCCTGCCGGGAGGTCAGGAGCTCCCAGGCCCAGGACCGGTACCGGATTCTCTTCTCTTTTGTTCCCGGGGCCACCCACTACTTTCTCATCCAGGGCCTGCCGGCCTTTAAAGCGATCCAGCTTCACGGCCTGGCCTGGAAGGCCGATCCACGTTACGACAGCTATTCGGACGGCTGGAGCTACGACGGGGCCAGCCAGACACTGTTCGGCAAACTGACCCACACCCGAGAGGTGGAAGAACTGCTGATCAGCTTCTAACAAGGAAAAGTCGAGGTGGTTTACATCGCCGGGAGTAATTACTATAGTGACCTGAAAAGCCGATGAAGAGACTTTCTGAAAAACGCCTGTTTAAGCTCCTCCATCACAAATGGGACAAGAGAACCCTCACCAGAATGGCCGTGCTCTGCGAGCAGTACGTGTTCAAGGGCTGTTTCAGCCGCATCGACATCGAGGGCCTGGGGGAGGTCAAGAAGAAGGTCCGGGCCGGCACCCGCCTGATCTTCGTCCCCAACCACCAGAGCGAGTACGACTGGCTCATCCTGCAGGACCGCCTCTTCCGCGAAAGGATCCGCACCGCGATCCAGGCGGGGGACAACCTCTTCATCGGCCCCCTGGAGCCGCTGCTCAAGAAGTGCGGCGCCTTCATGAGCATCCGCAAGGAGTGGCACTATTACTCCTCGAACTGGGTGCTGGCGATGATCCTGCGCCTGCTGGGGACGAAACCCATCGTGGTCAGCAAGGAACAGTACACGCGCCTGTACCCGAAGCAGCTGCAGCGCATCCTGGGCGAGGAGGGGTATAACCTGCTCGTCTTCCCGGGCTATGAGACCGACCCCTTCTCGGGGGAGGTCAAGTACGGCCGCTCCTACAGCGGCGAGTTCAACCCCCTGACCCCCCACACCTTCAGCGTGGTCAGCCGGGTGCTGCGCGATATCGGCGTGAGCGAGGCCGAGTACATCCCGGTGAACATCACCTACGAGCGCGTGCCCGAAGACATCCTCTTCCGGGAGTTCAAGGCCAATACCAGGCCCAGGAAGATCGCCAAGTACATCTACGACCATTACTACACCTTCGTCAAGGCGCCCTTCTCCAAGGAGCTGCACCAGGCGAAGTCCAGGGTCTGCGTCAGGTTCGGCGCGGGAGTGCCCGCCAGCTTCGACGGCAAGGCGAAGGAGTTCGCCCAGTACATGCACGCCCGCATCGGGGAGCTGGTGCGGGTGTACGAGAGCATGATCGTCTTCAGCTCCCTGAACAACCGCTTCAGCATCTCTAAAAAGGAGCTGAAGCAAAACATCCAGGAGAATCTGGCCAGGCTGGAAGCCCTGCACATCGACTGCAGCCCCCTGTACAACCACCAGGGGAAGCTGTGCAGCCTCGACTCTATGCTGAACCGGATCGCCACCCTGTTCAACCAGCCCAAGATCCCCATCATCGCCCTCAAGAGCTACCTCACCCTGGAGCACGACCACAACGAAGTGTTCATCCACCACCCTCACCTGGCCGCCTACTACGGCAACAAACTGAGGTTCCTCCTCCAGCAGGCATCCTTATGAACGACTGGAGACTGCCCGAGATCCTGAAGCTCCTGGGCCTGGGAGCCGAGATCGCCCTGCGCCATTACCGGAGCCCCCGCACGGAACTGAAGAGCGACCGCTCCCTGGTCACGGAGGCGGACAGGGAAATCGAGGCGCTCTACGCCCAAGCCTTCGATCGGCCGCAGGAGGGCTCCTACCTGATCGGGGAGGAGACGATCGGCTCGCGCAGCGAGGAGTACATCCGGCAGGCCTTCCGGCAGCTGGCCTGGATCGTGGACCCCATCGACGGCACGGCGCCCTATGCCCACCATATCCCCACCTGGGGGATCTCGATCGGAATGATGCGCCGGGGGGTGCTGGAAGAAGGGGCCGTCTACCTGCCGATCACCGGGGAGCTTTTCCTCAGCGAGGGCGAACGGCTGCTCTACGCCGAGGGCCAGAGCCCCGCTCTTCTGGCCGACGGGCCGAAGCTCCAGCCCCTGCCCGTGCGCCTGAGGGACTTCGACGACGGAGGCCTGATCGCCCTCACCCAGAACATGGCCAGGAGGGGGAGCTTCAACCTGGTTAATCCAGTGCAGGCCCTCTGCACCATCGTGGTTCCCCTGACCTACCTCTGCCTGGGCCGCTACCTGGCGGTGATCGGCAGCATCAAGCTCTGGGATATCGCCGGGGCGCTGCCGATCCTCCTCAAGGCGGGCCTCAAGGCCAGGCTGCTCATGGGCCGCCCGCTCGGCCTGGAGGTCGAGGCGCAGACCTACGATCTGGACTCTGAGTCGAAGAAGCGCTGGTGGTTGCGAGAAGTGATGGTGGCCTGCGGCAGCGAGGAGACGATGGCGAGGGTCATCCAGGGCATCGAAAAAACGGAGTGACCTTCCCGGCTCAGGCTCCGGCCCTGGGGGCGGCGCTGAGGTGTAACTCGAGCAGATCCTGATAACGGATCTTGAGCAGGCTGTCCGTGACCGCATCGGCCCGGGAGAGGTCCTGGTACCCCGAGCCTCCGCTCTGAAATCCCAGACAGGCCATCCCGGCGGCCTTGGCTGCGGCGATCCCATTGCGGGAATCCTCGATCACCAGGCTTTCCGCCGCAGGGACCCGCAGCCGCTCGGCCGCGGCCAGGAAGATATCCGGAAAAGGCTTGCTGCGAGGCACCTCATCCCCGCTGACGATCACGGGGAAGTATTCTTTTAACTCAACGCCTAGAAGGGTGATCCCGATGGCCCGCCTCTGAGCCGAGGAGGCCACGGCCAGCCGCACTCCCCTCCCCGAAAGCTCCCGCACCAGCTCCGCCGCGCCGGGGATGGGACGGATGCTCTCCTGCCGGGAGAGATAATCCAGGTAGCGCCTGCGGGTCAGCTCGCTCAGCTCCTCCGCCGTCTGCTCCAGCCCGTACTTGTCCCTGAGGTCCGCCCAGAGGGCGCCGCTGGTGGTCCCCATGTAGGACAGGTGCTCCGCCTGGGAGACGGGCAGGCCCATCTGGTCGAAGAGCTCCCGTTCAAGCATGAGGTGGATGGGCTCGCTGTCGATGATCACCCCATCGAGGTCGAAGATGACCGCGTTCAGCATGGGTCACTCTAAAGAGGCAGGCTGAGCCATGTCAAGTCGGGAACCGGGTGCTCCAGCAGGGGCTCCTCCCAGTGCTCCGCCTCCAGGCAGTCCTCGTCCCGCCAGCGCACCCGCCCCAGCTAAGGGATGAGGATCTCCATCGCCCTGTTCATGGCCGCCTGGAAGCTGATCAGCCGCTAGTGCTCCCCTAGATCGTCACCAGCTTGTCCGGGGAGAGTTCCTTCACGAAGATGCGGGCATATCTGCCCGAGTGGGAAGTCCGGTTCTGCCGGGGGAAATGGGTGTCGGCAAAGAAGAAGTGGATATCCGCCATGTCCCTGTAGGAGTTAAGCAGCGCGTACCGGTAGTAGCAGGGATGCCGCTCTAAGATGCTCCTGCGGGCCGGGTCCTGCTCCAGGGCCGCATCCGTGGCCGTGCGCAGGTGGTTCCTCAAGCCCCCGTACCAGGCCTTGGCGAAAATGAAGAGGTTCAGCTTGTTCTTCCGATCCAGGTAATAGAGCTCGAAGATCCCCGCCATGGAAGGCACCAAAGAGAGGATCCCGTAACGGTCCGCCTTCTGCAGCCTGGACCAGCTGATCGTGTAGTAGGCCGCATCCCGGCGGATCATCTTGCTGACCGAGGCCTCAAGCTCTACCACCCCAGTTCCCATCAGCGGCGGCTGTGCTCGATGCGCCCGTCCGGGAAGCCGACGAACAGATCGGTCACCTTGCGGGTGAAGATCCCGCAGGCCAGGACTCCGGAAATCTCCTTGATGGCGCTCTCCAGCTGGCGGGGATCAAAGGGAGCCTGGAAACGGGCGTCAAGGATGAGGTTGCCGTGGTCGGTGACCACCGGTCCGGCCTTTCTCTGGGCTTGGCGCAGCTCCACCGCCGCGCCCAGGGCTTCCAGCTGCCTGGAGGCCGCAGTCAGGGCCTCGGGCAAGACCTCCACGGGCACAGGGAAGCGCTGCCCCAGGCGGCTGACAAGCTTGGAGCCGTCCACCACGATGGCGTAGCTCTTTGAGGCCTGGGCCACGATCTTCTCCATCAGCATGGCGCCTCCCCCACCCTTGATCAGGTTCCAGTCCGGATCCACCTCGTCCGCCCCGTCGATGGTCAGGTCCAGCCGGCCGTCAAGGCGGGAGTCGTTCAGGCTGGCAAGCGGCAAGCCAAGATGCCAGCACTCGATCTCGGTTTGAAAGCTGGAGGGCACGAGGAGAAGATCGCGCAAGGCTCCTTCCCTCCGCAAGGTTTCCAGCCGCCATAACACGGTTATGGCCGTGCTGCCCGTACCCAGGCCCAGCTTCATGCCGCTGCGCACCAAAGCATCCACCGCCGCGCACCCCAAACTTCGCTTCAAATCTGCCTGTTCCATTTCTCCAGCCTTCCCTCTATAATGCTCTGTATCCATGATTAAGACAAGATTGGACCAGAGAGGCAAATAGAAAAGGTCGTAAAACAATGAAAAAACAGGACCAGCTGTCCCTGCTTCCCAACCTATCCTACCACGGCATCCTGGACCAGCTCCAGGACGGGATATTCATCACCGATTGGGAGCGCAGGACCCTGTACTGGAACAAGACGGCGGAGCTGCTGACCGGGTTCAGGGCCGAGGAGGTGCTGGGGCTGCACTGCCACGATAAGATCCAGCTCTCCGCCGGCGAGGAGGGGCAAAACCCCCTCTGCGACGACGAGACCTGCCCCATTCTCCAGGCCATGAGAAACGATGTGGGCGGAACGTATCCCCGCCTGGTCTTCATCCACACCAAATGCGGCTTCTTCCTGCCGGTGTTGCTCAACGTGGGGCCGATCCACGATTCTTCCGGAAAGGTGGTGGGAGGCATCTGCCAGTTCCAGGATCGGGGCGAGGAATACCAGCAGCGAAAGTTGGCCGTGGAGATCCAGAAGCGGATGGTGACCCTCCAGAGCCTGGACCGCGGAAGGGTGACGGTGGAAACTCTCTACAAGCCGGTGGAAGAGATCGGGGGGGATTTCCTGGAAGCCTTTTTCCTGGACGACGGTTCCTTGATCGCCACGGTGGCCGATGCCACCGGCCACGGGATCTCGGCCTCCCTGTTCTCGATGATCTACAAGACCCTCCTGCACTCCGCCTTTTCCAGCTGCCGGAACCCGGGGGAGATCCTGAGAAGCATCAACCGGGGGTTCTCCCAGACCGTCAAGATCGACGGCTTCTATCTGACCGGCTCAATCGTCCGCTTCGACCCCGAGAGCCTGTGCGGAAATTACGCTTCGGCGGGGAACCCCGCAGGACTGATCTTCGCGCCCTCGAAGGCGGGCTACAGGCTGCGGCAGGAACTCAAGATCAAATCCGCCATGCTGGGGGTGAGCGAGGAGGCCGAGTACCCGGAGATCCCTTTCCAACTGGAGCAGGGAGAGTTCCTGCTTCTGCTCTCAGACGGCATCTATGAGCTGCAGTGCCGCGATGATAAGCCCTTCGGGAGCGAAGGGGTGGAACGGTTCCTGCAGAGCTACCGGGGCTCCTCCCCGCTTGGCGACCTGTACCAGGAGCTTTTGAAAGCCAGCAAGTTCGTGCGTCCCCTGGACGACATCAGCATGCTCAAGATGCAGTGCCGGGCTCAATAGCCTGCGAGCAGCTCCAGCAGCCTGTCCCTGCCCACCACGGGCAGGAAGCCGGCCAGGCGGGGTCCCATCTCCTGGCCGATCAGCACCCGGTAGACGAGCTTGAAAAAATCCCTGGCTTCGAGGCCCGCTCCCTGAGCGATGGCGTAGATAGCTTCCGCAAGACTCTGCTCGCTGTGGTGCTCCAGGTTCTTTTCCACCTCTTCCCGCAGGGCGGCCAGGGCCCTGCGTTCCGGCTCGCTCACCGGCAGGGGGTGAGAGCCCGCGGGCCGCAGGGAGAAGCGAAACTCCGCCGGGGCGTGCTGGCTGACCCAATTCCAGGCGCAGCGGGCCCTGGCGCTCAAGTATTCACCCTCCGCGGCGCAGGCTTCGAGCTTTAAATACTCCAGCACCTTCTCCGTCCGGCCGTCATGGATCTGCAGGAGGTTGCAGAGGTGGCGGAAGGGGACCTGGAAGGGAAGGCGTTCCCGCACTCCCTTCACCTGGGACAGCTCGTAGATCCTGCGCTCCCGGGCCGCTTTTTTTTCCGAGACCACCTCCACTCCGTAGTAGACGCGCTCACAGCGATCGTAGTCCTCGTAGATCTTGAGCACATCCAGGTCGAAGGAGATGGAAAACTCCGTGTTGGGGCGGGTGCTGGCGAACATGAAGCGCACGACCTCCGGTTGATAGACAGCCAACACTTCCTTCAGGCTGATGACCTCGCCGCTGGAGGAGGAGATCTTTCCGCCCCGGCCCTTGATGCCGATGAAATCGTACTGGAAGCTGGTGGGGGCCCAGAAGCCGTAGACCCTCTGCACGATCTTGGCCGCCGTATCGAAGGACCCTCCCTCGGAGTGGTGGTCCTTGCCCGCGGGCTCGAAATCCACTCTTTCGTAGGACCAGCGCATGGGCCAGTCCACGCGCCAGAACAGCTTCACCGCGGGGCTGTGACGCAGGTCCAATGTCTCCTCATGGCCGCAGGAGGAGCAGCGATACGCCACCCCGTATTTCCCGTCCCAGCAGCCGATCCTGGTAGTATCCCGGTGGCAGGAGGCGCAGAAAATGGAAATGGGCCACCAGTCCGGGTCCAGGGGGCTGGTACGGTGCTCGTTCAGGATCGAGCGGATCTCCTCCCGGTTCTCCAGGGCTTTCTTCATCTGCTCTGCGTACCGGGAGTCCTGGTAAGCGCGGGCCTGGTAGATGTACTGCGGAAATATTCCCACCAGGGGCAGGAGGCGTTCGATCTCCCTCTCGTTGTGCCGGGCATAGCTCTCCTGCTCACCGAAAGGGTCGGGGGTGAGGGTGATCGGCTGGCGCAGGTAACCCTGGAGCATCTCCTGCCGCGGCATGTTGAGCGGGACCTTCCTGAACACGTCGTAGTCATCCCAGGAATAGATGAAGCGGACCTTCTTGCCCCGGTCCAGCAGGGCCCGCACCACCAGCTCCACGGAGATGATCTCCCGGAAGTTGCCGATGTGGACGGTTCCCGAAGGAGTGATGCCGGAGGCGCAGACGTAGAGCTCCTTGTCGCCCTTTTCGCGGATGATCTTCTCGGCGCAGATATCCGCCCAATGTTCGGCCGCAGTATTCATTGGCTTACACTATAAAGAAGGGACAATCCTTGATCAATATTGGCAAGGTGGAGGTCGATAAAGTAACTATGAGAAGCCAGCACTTGATCGCGCTCTTCCTACTCTGCGCTTGCCTGCTCCACGCCGAGATGGAGGGGCTCGCCTCCTGGTACGGGGGCAAGTTCCACGGCCAGCCCACCGCCAGCGGCGAGATCTACGACGCCGGCAAGCTGACCGCGGCCCACAAGTCCCTGCCCTTCGGCACCCTGGTGCGCGTGGTCAACCTGGAGAACGGCAACTCCATCGTGGTACGCATCAACGACCGGGGCCCTTTCGTGGCCGGAAGAATCATCGACCTCTCCCAGGCGGCGGCCGCGACCCTTGGGATAACGGGGAAGGGGGTGGCGCCGGTGCGGCTGGAGCTGGTCGAAGGCGGGAACCCCCCGCAGGGCTCCATGGAGGACAAGGCGCCCGCGGACGGGGGCATCCTCATCCAGGTGGGGGCCTTCAGGGAGCGGCCAAACGCCGAGCGTGCCCTGCAGAGGTTGCAGCAGGGAGGGTTTCAGGCCCAGCTGGAAACCTCGCCGGGCGGCATCCTGCGGGTCGTGCTGCCTCAAGTTGGGGAGCAGGCCCTCCCAAACACCCTGGAAGAGCTCAAGCGGTTGGGCTTCGGCGAGCCTCTGGTCCGGCGGTAGCCTCCCCTCTTCGCCGGGACCGCTCAGGAGCCGGGATAAAAGCTCCGGGGGAGGGCATTCAGGGCAGGTCCTTTCGCTTGACCTGGATGCGAAGGCTGGTGCCCGCCACGCGGCAGGCCATCCTCACCTGCTGCTCCACATCACGTGTCGCCCAAACCTCCAGAACCCCTTCCGGAATCCGGGGTATGACCTGCTCCACCTCCGGGGCGGTTTTCAGCGCCGACTTGATCAGCTCGGCGTTCGTCCTGTTCAGTTTGTCCACGAGGTAGTAAAAGGTTTTCGCCTTGCCCATGGCGCCATGATACGCCTTGTTGGCCTCTGGGTCAAATCCAGGAAAGGGCCAGCGGCGACCGCCGCTGTCTGGGAAAGGCCGCGATTGACAGAGAGGGGGGAATACCACTACAGTAAGCGGAGGTTGGAACCGCCCCAGTAGCTCAGGAGGATAGAGCGTCGGTTTCCTAAACCGCAGGTCGGACGTTCGAGTCGTCTCTGGGGCAAATTCCGTTACTTAAACACCACCGTATAATCCAGGGGTTTATCGAGGAGCAGCACCTGCAGCAAGGGGATGCGGAAGAGCGCGCTCCCGTCCCGGATCCTGCCGCCGCTCTGGGATATCAATATGCCCTGGGGTTTGAAGTGAACTTCCAAAAACGAGGATTTCAAAGCCTGCGCTCCCTCGGGGCCCATGATGAGCTCGATCATTTCCAGGTACTCCTTCTCGCTGGTGGAGTCGTTTTCCCGCGGCCCCAGGCCTTCGAAGAGAGGGTTGTTCAGGAAGGGAAAGAGCTTCTCGATCTGATCGACATTGCCGCGGTCCACGTGCACGGCCAGAGTGACCTCTTCCGAGTTCTGGCGCAGGCTGACGATCTGCCTCTGTTCCGCCTGAGGGGCGAAGAGCTCCTGGATTCTGTGGAAGCTGATCTCCAACTCCAGCAGCTCCGCTTTCGCAGAGCGGATGCGATTCAGGCTCAGGAGGGGGTTAGCCTCGAAACCTTTGCGGATCTCTTCCGTGTTGAAGATGAGCTTGGCACCCGATCCGGTCAGCTCGGCCAGCTCGAGGAGGTAATCGGCGAAGACCCTGGCCAGTTCGATGCGGGCGCGCACGCAACCCGAGCCGTCCGCCTCGATGAAGACCTGGTGATTGGCCTGGCAGGAAGGCAGGAGCAGAACGAACAGCGCAACCGCCAGCGTTCCCGCTTCCTTGCCGAGTGCAGTCATAGGGGACAAAGTAGCGGTTTCCTCCTTGCGCGTCAAGAAGATCCCGGCTTGCCAGCTCGCCCGGATTCCCGTATGATGGGCGATCATGTGCCAGATCACCGTGCTTCCCAGCGGTCTGGTGTTTCACGAGGGGAAGGGAACCACCCTGCGCGAGGTGCTGGTCCGCGAGGGGCTGCTCCTGGATTTCCCCTGCGGCGGCAGGGGCCTCTGCGGCCAGTGCAAGATCGCCATCCATCCGCCCACGGAAAGCGGCAGCAGGGGCAGGAACCCTTTGCCTGACGCCGAGCTGCAAGCCGGCCTCAGGCTCGCCTGCCAGACGGTAGTGGAGGGAGACTGCACCATCAGCCTGCCGGAGGGCGGTGAGCGGGAGGTGCGCTGGAGAGCGCCCTCGCAGCAGGAGGAAACACTCCTGCCGGTCGGCGCTCCCCTGATGCGCCGGGTTCCCCTCCGGCTCCAGGCGCCCAGCCTGGAGGACCAGAGGGCGGATTGGGAGCGCCTGCGGGAGGCCCTGGAAAAAGCGGCCTGGGCCCAGGAGGGACCCCGGGCCCAGGAGGGACTCGGCGGCAGGGCGGGGAATGGGCAGGAGCGGAGCTGCCCGACCCTGGAGGAGGTGCCCGTAGCGGCTTTGGAGTCCTTCACCGAGCTGCTGCGGCGCAACCTCTGGCAGGCCGAGGCGGTACTGGAGGGGGAAAGCCTGGTCTGCCTCAGCTGCAGCCGGGAAGAACGGATCTACGGCTTTGCCATCGACCTGGGCACCACCACGGTGGACGTCTCCCTGCACAACTTGGAGACCGGGAGGCAGATCGGACGCAGAACCCTGCTGAACAGACAGTCCGCCTTCGGCGCGGATGTCATCTCCCGGGTGCAGAGCTTTCAGGCTGATCGTCGGGCGGTGCGGGAGGCGGCCCTGGACACCATCCGGGAAGCCTGTTCTCTGCTGCTCGAGGAGGCCCGCATCCCGCCCCGGCAAGTGGTCCGCAGCGTGGTGGTGGGCAACCCGATCATGATCCACATCTTCCACGACCTGAACCCCCTGCCGCTGGCCTCGGCGCCGTACATCCCCCTGGTCTCCGGGATGATCCGGCGCCCTGCCACGGACTTCTCCTTCTCTTTCCAGGGATACGGGGCGGTTGAGACCCTTCCCCTCATCTCCGCTTTCGTGGGGGCGGACACGGTGGGGGTCATCCTGGCCCTGGACCTGGAGCACCGAGCGGAAACCGCCCTGGCCATCGACATCGGCACCAACGGTGAGATCGTCCTCTCCCGGGACGGATCCCTGATCACCACCTCCACGGCAGCCGGACCGGCCTTCGAGGGGGCCCAGATCCGCTGCGGCATGCGCGCCCTGGAAGGAGCCGTCACCTCCGTGACAATCCGGACCACTGGAGAGGTATCGGTGAAGACAATCGGCGCGGGCAGGCCTCGCGGCATCTGCGGCAGCGGCCTCATCTCCGGCGTGGCGGAGCTTCTGGAGGCGGGCCTCCTGGATGCCACCGGCCGTCTGAAGGACCCTAAGCAGATCGACAGCTCCTCCCTGAGACAGAGGATGGTCCAGGAGGAGGGCCAGCGGGCCTTCCTCCTCTGCCCCGAGGAAAGGATCCTCATCACCCAGAAGGACATCCGGGAGCTGCAACTGGCCAAGGCGGCGGTGCGCACGGGAATCGACATGCTCCTGGAGGAGACGGGGATCCGCGCCGGGCAGCTGCAAAGGCTTCGCCTGGCCGGCAACTTCGGCGCGGGGCTCGATGTCCCCAAGGCCATCCGCCTGGGCCTGATCCCGCGGCTGCCCGTGGAACGGGTCGACGTGGCGGGCAACGCCGCCCTGCGGGGAGCGGCCCTAGCCCTGGTGTCCCGAGACTACCGGCTGAGGGCAGGCTGCGTGCACAGGGGCTGTCGTTTCCTGGAGCTGGCCGGCAAGCCGGGCTTCCAGATGCGCTTCGCCGAGGCGATGTTCTTCTAGGCGGTGAGTCAGCGGAAGGACTTGAGGGCCGAGAGGAGCCCGGTCTTGAGCTGAAAGCGGAACCATTTTCCCGAAACCCTCCTGCCCCGCTCGTTCAGGGTGCCGAGGAGGAACTCGGCAAACTCCTGGCACTGGGAGGAGGTGGACTCGAAACCGTTGAGGTACAGATACTCCTGGTTATAGCTGGAAAACAGGGATTGGGCCAAGGCCTGGAAGCTGCCCCTCAGGGCCGCCTCCAGCGGCGGGAACACCCCGCCCGCTTCGGGCTGGGAGTAGTGGACCAGGGCCAGGACGCCGGCCCTGGCTCGCTGGAAAACCTCCAGCAGCTCCTTGATAAGGAAGAGGCTGCCTTTAACCCACTGGTCCACCGCCGCCTCGATGCTCTGGTAGGAGGTCTCGTGGAGGAGCTTCCTCTCCACCCCGGGCACCTCCAGCACCAGGGCCTCGTCGATGCGGTCGAAGCGGTTGAGGGCGGTGAGGATGACATTGCGCGTCGAGATGGGCGATTTACGGTTCCAATCCAGGATGAGGAGGGATTCCTCCTGCGCAGCGGGGGCTTCCTTCTTTTCACTCCCCGAGCGGGTGGCCACCACTGTGTTGCCCGCCGCCCGCAAACGCCGGGCGAGCTCTCCCCCCAGGGGGGTATCGAAATCCGTGACCAGTACAACCGCGCTCATCCCCACCATCTTACCCCGAGAGGGGGGCGAGGTCAATCAAACATAGCCAGGGACGCCCCGTTTTGGTATCTTCAGAAGCATGAGAATCGCCATCGCCCAGATCAACCCCGTCATCGGCGACTTCTCCGGAAACGCGGAAAAAATCCTGGCCCATGCCCGCCGCGCCCGCGAGCTCAATGCCGAACTGGTCGTGTTTCCGGAGCTGGCCGTCTGCGGCTATCCGCCGATGGATCTCCTGGACCACGCCTCCTTTGTGGAAGCCAACCTCAAGGCCCTGCGCCGGATTCAGCGCGGCTGCCCTGCGGATATCGGCGTGGTTCTTGGCTACGTGGACAGGAACCGCACCAACACCGGCAAGCCCCTGACCAACTCCGTTTCCCTGTTTCAGGGCGGGAATCTGCTCTGGACCCAGGCGAAGAGCCTCCTGCCGAGCTACGATGTTTTTGATGAATCCCGCTACTTCGAGCCGGCCAAGGAAAGGGCGGTCTTCCCCTTCGGCGGGGAGCGGATCGGCATCGCCATCTGCGAGGACATCTGGTGGGAGGCGGAGCCGAACGCCGGCATCCGTTATCCGGTGGACCCGGTGCAGGAGCTGTTGGACCGAGGGGCCACCCTGATCCTCTCCCCCTCCGCCTCGCCCTACTATACGGGGAAACCAGCCATCCGCCTGGAGCTCCTGGCCCGCATCGGCAAGTCCTCAGGGGTGCCGGTGGTGTACGCGAACATGGTGGGAGGCAACGACAGCCTCATCTTCGACGGAAGATCCATGGTCACCTCCAGGGAAGGCAGGCTCGTCTTTCTGGGCAGGGCCTGGGAGGAGGAGCTGGCGGTGGTCGACACGGAGAGGCCGGGGCGGGAGGTCTGCCTGGATAATGACAAGTACCGCGAGCTGGAAGGGGCCCTGGTGCTGGGGATCAGGGATTACGTGGGCAAGTGCGGCTTCCGCCAGGTGCATCTGGGCCTGTCCGGAGGCGTGGACTCCGCCCTGGTAGCCACCCTGGCGGCCCGAGCCCTGGGAGCTGAACAGGTGAAGGCCTTCGCCCTGCCCTCCCGCTACTCCTCCCCGGCCAGCCTGGCGGATGCGCAGCTGCTGGCACGGAACCTCGGCCTGGGAATCTCCACTCTCAGCATCGAACCGGCCTTCGCCGCCACCCTCTCGAGCCTGTGCCCGTTGTTCGGCGGGCGGGAAGAGGATATCACCGAGGAAAACCTCCAGGCCCGCATCCGGGGAACGATGCTCATGGCCTACGCCAACAAGTTCGGCTCCCTGCTGCTCGCCACGGGGAACAAATCCGAGCTGGCCACCGGCTACTGCACCCTCTACGGGGACATGTGCGGAGGGCTGGCGGTGATCGGGGACCTGTTCAAGACTGAGGTCTACGGTTTGTGCCGCAGCATGAACCGGGAGGCCGAGATTATCCCCCGGGCCATTTTGGACAAACCCCCCTCGGCGGAGCTGAAGCCGAACCAGCGGGATCAGGATACCCTCCCCCCCTACGAGCTTCTGGACCAGCTGCTCGAGCTCTACCTGCATAAAAATCTGACCCATGAGGAGATCACCGACCTGGGCTACGAGGAACCCCTGGTCCGGCGGGTGCTCACCATGGTGGGGCGCGCCGAGTACAAACGCCGGCAGTCGGCCCCGGTGCTGAAGGTCAGCCCCCGGGCCTTCGGCACGGGACGGCGCATCCCCATCGCCCGCAGGATTCACGAGGCCTGACGGAGCAGGTGAGGATACTCCTTTTGGACCTTGAGCAGGTAGACAGCCTCGCGGAAGAAGCGGACCGCGTCCATGGGCCCCGGGGAAGGGCCGCCGCCCTCTGCGAAGAGCACGGCGAGGGCCGAGGCTCCCAGGGGCGCCTGCAGGCTGAACGCCAGTGCCTGCTGGGCCGCCTGGGTGATCTCCTGCTTCAGAGTTTGCGGTTGGGGCTCTCTGGAAGCTGACGAGCTGCGGACCAGGCCGCTCAAAGAGTACAGCAGGTAGGCGAGCTCACAGCCCTGGAACTGCAGGCGGTCGGCGCCCAGCGCCTCCAGGATCCCGCCGCTGGGATTGAGCGGGGCCGAGGCAGGATTGCGGTTCAGGTAGATCCAGGCCAGGAGGTGGCTGAGGAGGACGTTCGGGTCCCCTGCCTCGAAGCCGGCCCGATGCAGCAGGAGCGCGGAGCTGGCCAGAAGAAGGGAGGAGGAGGCGTCCGGCACGGCCCCCTCTTTCCAGGCCGGCAGGGGCAGCAGGGAAAATGGCTTTTTGAAAAAGCGGTCCCTCAGCGTTCCTAAGGCCTTGCGGTAGTGATCTTTTCCGCCCTCCTCCAGGAGCTGGAGCAGGGGGGGGATGAGCTCCAGGGCGTCCAGCCCCCTCCCCACCATCTGGAGGGAATCGGGACGAATCTGGGTGCCCATCGCAGCGAGGCGCCTGGAGGGATCGAAAAAGACTTCCAGGCAGCGGGTGGCTGCCTGGCGGTACTTCCCCGCCCGCAGGCCCATGGATTCCAGGCGGGCGGAGAACTCCAGAAGCAGGCCGGAAATGCGGGCGCTGGCAGCCACGGACACCAGGGGGGCTTCGGGCTCGCCGCCCTGACCCTCCGCCCTCCAACGGCGGCGGAGAGGATCGTAGGTTTCGAAAAAAACCCCGCAGGGGTGCTGCCCCTGGAGGGAGAAATCGGCCAAACGGAAGGCAGTCTCCATCCGCTCCTCATCCCTGGCGTAAAGGGAGGCGATCATCAGGGCAAGCCCGAGCCCCGCGTAGGAAGAAACCATAGACTCGCCGGCCCGGCGGCGCAGGCCTAAGGCGCCCCCGTCCTCCAGGTGCTCGGAGAGGAGGGTACTCACCGCCTCCTCGAGGCGCTCCTGCACCGTTTCCCTGCCCGTTTTCTTCAGCGGGTGAAGGTAACCGGCGCTCCGCTCCAGGACCGCGGCCAGGCCCTTCCTGTGAATATCGGCGGGCGCGGAAGTCACCAGGTTGAGCCGCAGGCTGTGAGCCAAGCCGCCCGGGGAGTGAAAGGCGGGCGGGGAGGGGAGCTGTTTCTTTCGCCTTTTTTCCGCCCCAGGCGGGGGCGGGAGAGCGGAAGGGAAGCGAAACTCCACCCTCAGGTAGGGTTCGCCTTCCTGGGCAACCCTTTCCAAGCTCACGCTTCCCAGTTCTTTCTGGCTGCGAGGCGGGTCGATGAAGAGCAGCAGGGCGGTCCGGCTCGGGTACAGGAACAGGGAGCTGGGGTAGGCGGTGCGCAAGCCGGATACGGGGGGCTGAATGGCTTCCAGGTAGCCGGCGCAGGCCACGCCGGGAAGCAGATAGGGGGCGGCCACGCATTCGGGCAGGTCAAGGCAGAAGGTGAGGGCGACCTCCCCTTCACTCATGATGGACCAGGTGCGTTCCACGGCCAACCCCCAGGGAGTTTCGCTGATAAAATCCCTGATGGTGAAGGTGAGGAAGTAGGCGGTGACGTACGCCTCCTGGGCCACGATGCTCTCCGGAAGGCGCTTCTGGCCGTTCCAGTACAGGTCGTAGCGCAGGAGTAGGGTCAGGGA
>Ga0315280_10004646_pt1 | contig 20121 bp, 19 predicted proteins | sample YL17G06_40_MG_FD_203697 | JGI IMG/M metagenome (GOLD analysis project Ga0315280, IMG submission 203697) | Sediment microbial communities from Yellowstone Lake, YNP, Wyoming, USA - YL17G06_40 | ecosystem: Environmental > Aquatic > Freshwater > Lake > Sediment | place: USA: Wyoming | collected... | reverse complement strand
GATCTGCACGTGATCTACTTGGAAGTATCTCTTGGCCAGCATACGGGTCTTGTCGATCGTTCTACCGTTCTTTCCGATCGCTAGGGCTTTGTCCCTTGGGTCAACTTCTACGACTACAATCTTCTTGTCGGGACGCTCAGTGACTCTGATCTCCTTGATCTTTGCAGGCGCGAGAGAGTTCTTGATCAATCCCTCCACGCTTTCGGACGCCTCGACGACCTCGACTGGTTTGCCGGTCATTCTGCGGAGGGTGTTGATGTTCTTACCTGCCTTTCCAATTGCCAGGCCCATCTGCCCTGGCTTAGCAAGAAAAATGATCCGGTCGCCTGAGGGGTCGATCAAGCAGTCATTTGCGGTTGCGCCAGTGATGCTCTCGAATAGAGCAATGTAGCGCATCTCATCGCTGCCTAGACGGATCTTCGTCGCAGACATCTCTAAGCTTCAGCCAACTTCAGGATTTCGGAGTCGCCGGGTTCCTTCACTGTGAGAGCGGCAACTAGAAATGGCTTTTCACATGCGGCGCCCAAGTCCATGCTTGTGCCCGAGTAAACGTAAACGGGAACTTCCGAAAGCTTCGCGTTATAGAGTATGCTGGACTTGTCTGGTTCTGGGCAATTCGACGCGATGACGATCAAACGAGCCTTCGCTGATTTGGCCGCGTCCGTTGCTTCCTTGCAGCCTAGCTCAACCTTACCGGTTTTGACGACCATACTGATCTGTTTGTTCAGGTCCATCATTTCTCCCTCCTCTCAGACATTGCCATGAAGACCTCGATCAGCCCTGTACCCATCGGGACTTGCTGTCCGACTATTACGTTCTCCGCTACCCCTCGTAGATGATCTTTCGTTCCACGAACAGCCGCATCGACGATCGTTGGAATCGTAATCTCGAAGGCTGCTTTTGCAAGAGTGCTGGCTTTCTCCCCGCTCACACCGTGTCTACCCACCTGAAGAACCTCTCCTGACGCCGTCATTGCGTCCGCAACTAGCATCACGTGTCTTATGTCGACATCAAGGCCTTGCTCTTCAAGCACGGCTTTCGCCTCTTTCACTATTACGTTGCGCGCTGCCTCGATTCCAAGCACGGCTGCTACCTCGTGCATGTTGTTAGATATCGTTCTGGTCGGATCGACGCCTAGCGTCGTTAGTGCAAGCTCAAGGTTTGATCCTTCCGTTCTGATGATCCATTCGTGGTTCTCCTCCATAACGAGGGCGCGTCTCACTGCAGGGATTCCTTTCACGTGCATACCTGCGACGCGAGATTCTAGGCGCCTGAACTGTGGAATGTCCATTTCTTGGGTAGTGATTTCAATTTCGTCTTTCTTGATCTCTGCTTGTCCTCGAGGGATCTGAACTGCCGCCTTGATGTCCTTAGTAGTGACAGATTTCTCGCGCATGGCTACGCTGTCAAGCTTGACTATGATCCTCATCCTGGTTATGTCTGACACGATGCTGGAGGCTATGTCCCCGAGTGTCGTGTGTGTGAGGAGGGTGGCGACTTCCTCAGCCTTCTCCTTGCTTGTCCTGTGCTTCTCGTCCAGGAATACTGTCATCGTCGGTGTCGATGGGATCTTCCTAGCGTCGACAATCTCAATCAGTCTTGGAAGGCCAAGGGTAACGTTCTGCTCCCTCACACCGGCGAAGTGGAAAGTTCTCAGCGTCATCTGTGTTCCAGGTTCGCCAATGGATTGAGCGGATACGATCCCTGCTGCTTCACCAGGTTCAATCAGCGACCTGCCGTAGTTCTCGACTGCTTGTCGAACAGCTTCGTCAACGCCGCGTCGTGAAAGCTTCGCCTTCAGCAGATACCGCTTCAACTCGTCAGCAAGGAGAGGAGAAAGCCGATCTGTGACCTCTCGAATCTTGGTATCGATGTACTTGCCGGTTGCCTTGGCGCCTTTTTCGGCAGTGAGCCTGACTCGTTCGATTAGACGTTCAGAGTTCACTGCCTTGCCGTGGTCACTCTTTGCTGTGTCCACGCCGTCTTCGCCGTACCTGAACTGGATGATGTCTCCGCGGGAGTCTCGTACGGTTGAGTCGTATTCCACTCTTAGATGTTCAAGTGCGTTGATCAGTCTTCTCTGCATGTATCCGCTCTGTTGGGTCCTGACCGCAGTGTCCACGAGTCCTTCGCGTCCACCCATTGCATGGAAGAAGAATTCTATGGGGTTGAGGCCGTCCCGATACGAGCTGTAGACGAAGCCTCTTGCCTCGGGACCTGCGTCTCCAGGTCGGAAGAAAGACAATACTCGATCTCTGTATCCTCTGCGAATTCTTTGACCACGGATGGATTGTTGTCCCACACAGGCTATCATTTGTGCGATGTTCAGCGATGAACCTCTCGCACCGGTTCTGGTCATGATCACGCCGCTGTTCTTCTCGTCCAAGGTCTCGTCCGCCAGCTCCCCGGCCACATCGCGAGCTTTGGAAAGTTCATCCATTATGCGGATCTCAAGTGATTCCGCGAGCGATTGACCCGGAAGCCTTTCAAGGGTTCCTTGGTTGTAGCTCTCAATAAGTGCGTAGACGCGTTCCTCGGCTTTCCGAATGACTTTATCTATCTTCTCTTTTACACTGGGAGCGACATCAAGCTCTCTGATTGAATATGAGAATCCCTTCATTAGCACGAAACGATCCAGCAGTTTCGCGAGGTGATTTAGAAACTCACGCCCGGTTTCAGATCCAATATCTTTGACAATTCGGTGGAAGAGGCTCTCTGAGCGTTCGGCGCCGATCGAGTTCTTGTCAATGACCCCTTCCTCGAGCTTGCCGTTGCGTATTATGACGTGTTCCTTGTCATCCTTTGTCACCATGCTTGATCTCGTGGCGAAGCTGAAGCCCTTAGGTATGAAGAGGCTGAAGATCTGTTTCCCGGTCCAGAGTTCTACTGGACGTTTCGCCGCTGGTTCAGGAAGTTCACCCATGTACCCTGCGGCTACGAGAAGCCTGCACACCTCGTCCTTTGTGAGGACGGTGGATTTGCGTGTGAGGAGATATGCAGCACTGAGAAGGTCGGTCTTGGCACCGATGATTGGTCCTCCGTAGCGTGGAGAAAGTATCTGATCTTGTACCTGCATCAGTAGCCTCGCTTCGGTTCTTGCCTCTTCGCTTTGTGGAACATGCAAGTTCATCTCGTCCCCGTCGAAGTCCGCGTTGTACGGTGGGCAAACGCACGGGTTTAGTCTGAAAGTCTTGTACGGCAGAACTCGGACAGTATGAGCCATGATTGACATTCTGTGAAGCGATGGTTGTCTGTTGAACAACACGATATCTCCGTCCCTTATGTGGCGCTCCACAACGAAGCCCGCCTCGATCGCGTCCGCGAGGCTGTCTCGTTCTGTAACGAATTCTAGTCTCACTCGCCTCTGGTCGGGGCGCACAATGTAGAGGGCTCCGGGGTACTGGTCGGGACCGTTGCGGATGAGCCTACGCATCTCTTCGATGTTCCATTGTGTAACGCGTTCTGGAATCGTCAATCGCGCGGCTATGTCGACTGGCACACCGACCTCGCTGATGTCTAGGTTAGGGTCGGGAGAGATCACGGTCCTTGCTGAGAAGTCGACTCGCTTTCCTGACAGGTTGCCTCGGAACCTGCCTTCTTTACCCTTTAGGCGTTGACTGATCGTCCTGAGCGCTCTTCCTGATCGGTGACGGGCAGGGGGAAGGCCGGAGACTTCGTTGTCAAAATATGTGGTGACATGATACTGAAGCAGGTCGTGCAGTTCTTGAATGATGTTGACTGGAACGCCAGATTCGAGTGCCTCGTGCAGTTTCTGGTTTATTCGGATTATGTCGACGAGTTTGTGAGTCAGATCGTCTTCTGATCGGATGCCTGACTCCAGTGTAATGGATGGTCGTACTGTCACAGGCGGTACCGGAAGAACCTGAAGTACCATCCATTCAGGTCTTGCGGCAGTTGGATCCATCCCGAGGATACGTAGATCGTCATCAGGGAGGCGTTCAAGCATCTCTCTGATCGCGCTGGGCGTGAGTCGCGCTCCCGTCTCATCTATGAATGTCGTAGGTTTCTGATGCTCGATCGTGTGTTGTCGCGTTCCACAGTGCGGGCATTCTTGAACTTTCTTTGCTTCCTTCATGATCACGTCAAAGAAAGTGGTGGGCACCTCATTGAGGCGTTTCTTTTCTTCTGCTATCTTCGCTTTGTAGTTCTCGATTCTTTCATTCGACATACGGATCCTGCCACAGTTGCGGCAGGTGACGGACAGAAGCTTGTGAATCAGTTTGGCGAAGGCGACGTGGATCACTGGCTCGGCCAGTTCTATATGCCCGGAATGGCCTGGACAGCTCACCGCCGTGTTTCCGCAGGTCTTGCATTTCTGTCTCGGCTCAAGTGTTCCTAGTCTTCCGTCCATCAGACCTGAGACAATGGGAACGCCGTCTTCGTCGTACGTGTCCGCGGCCTGAACTTCAACTGCTGATAGGCGGCGTATCTCGTTCGGGGAGAGAAGAGAGAACCTGATGCTGCCGATGATTTTGGTTGCTTCTTCAAGCATCGCCATCTTATGCACGCTCCGAAATGTTGAGTCTGGCAGCTACACCGAGCGCCATTAGCTCCTGGAGAAGCAGCTTGAAGGCGTAGGATAGGGCCACTGGGGAGATTACTGCTCGTTCGCCACAGATGCGGCACACGTACTTGTTCTGCTTAATGTCATGGTAGGCCAGTAGGCCGCATACTTCGCAGACCATTACTGTGTATTTGTCGGATTCCTCGAGCAGCCTGTCTCTGAGAAGCGCGGACGCTCCGTGCCCGATGAGGCAGTCGCGTTCCATCTCGCCGAACCTTAAGCCTCCTCCGCGAGCTCTTCCCTCAGTGGGTTGGCGTGTCAACATCTGCACTTGGCCGCGAGCTCGTGCGTGCATCTTGTCTGCAACCATATGGTGTAGCTTCTGATAGTATACGACGCCTACGTATACGTCGGCTGTGAACTTCTTTCCGTCGATACCGTTGTAGAACACTTCGCTTCCGCTGTGTGTGAACCCGAGCTTGAGCAATGCGTCGCGAAGTTGCTCTGGTCGCTCGTTGCTGAAGGGTGTTCCGTCAACTGGTTCTCCTCTCAGCGATGCGACTTTTCCTGCCAATGATTCGACGAATTGTCCTATCGTCATACGGGATGGAAAGGCATGAGGGTTGATGACGACATCAGGTACGACGCCGTCCTGCGTGAAAGGCATGTCTTGCTGTGGAACTAGGAGGCCGATGACTCCCTTCTGTCCGTGCCTTGAAGCAAACTTGTCTCCTAGTTCGGGAATACGCGTGTCTCTGACTTTCACCTTTACGAGCTTGCTACCCTCGATTGATTCTGTCACGAAGATTGTGTCGACTACTCCGACCTCTGAAGGGCGCATTCCTACAGATGAATCACGTTTTGTGGGCCCCTTGACTTCAAACTCACGGTACTCTTCTAAGAATCTAGGTGGACTTGTTCTCCCAACGAGGACCGTGTTGCCACTCACATCTGCCTCGGCTGAGATGATCCCGTCTTCCTCAAGAAGGCGATAGTATCTGTCACCTCTGTATCCTCTGGTTCCTGGTTCAGGAATCTCGAACTTGTCGCGGAGCCCTCCGAGGTACTGTCTGCATTCACCCTCATAGATCCGGAAGAAGGTGGAACGTCCAAATCCGCGGTCCACTGATGAGCGGTTGAAGACGACGGCGTCTTCCATATTGTAGCCCTGGAACGAAAGTACAGCCAGCACGCAGTTCTGGCCTGCAGGCCTGTCGTCGTAGTTGAAGATCTCCATGGGTTTCGTTCTGACTAGAGGCATCTGTGGGTAATGCAGAAGATGTGACCTAGAATCGACTCGGTTGAAGAAGTTGGTGCAGGAAACTCCGAGCGCTTGTTTCGCCATCGCTGACTCGTAGGCGTTTCTTGGCGACTGGTTGTGTTCAGAATAGGGTATGACTGAGGCGCAGATGCCCAGCATTGTGTAGGAGGCGAGCTCGAGATGTGTAGTATCTTTTGTAATCTTTGTAAGGTCGAGAGCTACGAGAGCGCTTTCCTCCTCGTCTGAGTCCAGGTATTCGATGATTCCTTTCTCGACGAGTTCCTCCCAACGCATTTCGTCCCTTTGGATCGCTTCGATGTGCTCTCGTGTTAGCTTGGGAACTCCGTTCTCCACTATGATGAGCGGTCTTCGTACCCTCCCACCGTCGCAATTGACGTAGACGCACCCTCGAGCGTTCTCTCTTTCCGGAGGGAAGTATGCAGCGTTTACTTCGGGGCTTATTTCGCCGGCGCGCCGCATGCGTATCAGCTCTTCCACGAGCTGCTTCGGTCCACGTGCAACGCCTGCAATGAGACCGTCAACTATTACCTTGGCGCCAGAATTCGCCGCCTTGCCTTCCATCTCCTCAATCGGAGCGACGCCCATTCTTCTCAGTTTGAGTACGAACTCTCTCGAGTCGGTCCCTATCGATAATATGGAAGACAATGCCAGGTTCTTCACGAGACCGCAGTTTGATCCTTCAGGAGTCTCGTTCGGGCACAGTCTGCCCCAGTGTGTAGCGTGCAGGTCGCGTGCTTCCAAGTTAGGTTGGCTTCTGCTCAACGGGGACTGAAGTCGTCTCAGGTGGCTCAAAGTGGAGGAGTAGTTTGTTCGGTCGAGAAGCTGTGTAACCCCCACTCGCCCTCTGACCCAGTTGCCTGTAGAGACCGCATGTTGGATGCGATCTGTGATTATGCCAGGTCTGATTGCGTTTGTTATTGAAAGCTCCTGATGTCTCCTGATTGTGATGCGTTCGAGCTGGTACTTCAAGTCGCGGACGAGATTTCGGAATGAGATCCTGAAAAGGTCCGCCACCAAAGCTCCTGCTAGCTTGAGTCGCTTGTTCGAGTAGTGGTCTTTGTCGTCCGGGCTCCGTCTGCCGAGTTTTAGCTCGATGATCCTTGTGGTGATCTCTGCGAGGAAATACGCCTTCTCTTTCCTTTCAGCAGGTGTTCGTCCGATGTGGGGCAGAAAGTTGCGATCGACAACCGTTTCGGCCTTCTTGGCACGGTAATCTTCAACCTGCCCGGGGGCGAGACGGTTTCCGACATAGAGAAGCGCGTCCTTCACGGACAGGATCCCTTGTGCCTTCTCGAATGAACCTTCCAATTGGTTCTGGATAATCTCGTCATCAGAAATCAGTTCGGCGATCTTCAAGTCCTCTTGAACACCCAGCGCCTTCATCAAGACGACAAGGGGAATCTCTGCGGGCACCCCTGGAACCATCACGTATACCGCCCCGTCAGATTTCAGGGTGATCTCGGTTCGTGCCCGAAAGCCCAGAGTCGTGGAGAAGATCTTCGCTTTGTAAACAGGGTTGACTCCGGTCTTCTCTACGTCAACGAGTATCTTGTTCGCCGCCAAGTCCTCAAGTGCGACTACAACACGCTCCGCGCCATTAACGATGAAGTATCCACCGGGGTCAATTGGATCCTCACCGATGCTGATCATCTCATCAGGAGTCAGCCTCGAGAGCGGGCATATCTTTGAGCGGAGCATCACGGGGAAATCTCCCATGTAGACGATCTCCGTCTGACCTTCGCGCTCGCCGATTAGCGGCGTCATCTCAAGATGCAGTGGCGCAGCGTATGTCAGATTGCGCACTCGCGCCTCTGTGGGGTAGATCGGCCTTTCGGACCCATCAACTTCGGTTACCCTCGGTGTTCCGATCTCAATCTTCCCGAGCTTGATCTTCAATGGGTACTCTTCTATCTCTATTGGAATCGAACCGACTTCGTCGATTATTGCCTGCAATCCGGTTTCAATGTACTCGTTGTATGAGTCGATGTGCTGTTTGACAAGGCCCTTCTCGCGGAAGAATCCCTTGATTAGATCCCACATCTGGGGTTCAACTTGACTAATCAGGTTTGCCTCCTCCTGCTGAACTCTCGATAACGTACCTGTAGACTACAACCTCTCCGGCGGTGGGACTTTGACGAGTAACCTTCACAACGTCCCACGGTTTCGCGCCTATCTGCATCGCGGCTGGGTCATCAGCCCTCAGGTAGGGCAACTGATGCGCCTTGATGTGCAGGCGTTCCAGCAACTCCTCAGCTTCGCGCCTTGGCACAACCTCATGCTTCGGCACAAGCTGATGTTTGAAAACGTCTATGGCCTTTCTCTTCTCCTCATCCTTCAAGCGATCGTCTCTCTCCGATATCCAAACGCTCATTAGGCCCCGAAAATTAGGAACCCTAACGAAACTCTCCCTTAGCACCAGACGACGCACTTTTAAGGGTTATGCGGGTTCGTTGTGAATCTTCAATGCAACATAGCGATTGAATCGTCAGAACACAGAGGAAAGCCCACGAAGGACATGCCCGACTTCGCTGAGACAAGGGTGGACACGGGCCTCCCAGCACCAGGCTCCATCGTTTCCGCTTGACCCTTTAGGGAACTTTGGTGCCTTGCCGCATACCGATTGCTTCCTTCAAGACTTCGAGCCCGAGGAGCGCACATTCGATCCTCGCTGGCCCCGGGTCAGCACCCAGAAGCCTGATGACATCTTCCTTTCCGAGTTTCATGATCTCAGATACAGTCTTCCCCTTTGAGAATTCTGTGAGCATGGATGCTGATGCCACACTTATCGCACATCCTTCTCCCCTGAAACTCACCGCATCGATTCTCTCGCCACTGAGTTTCAGCTGCATCTCGATTACGTCGCCGCACAGAACGTTCTCTTCCTTAGCCTGAGCATTTGCGTCTGGCAGATCCCCGTAGTTCCTAGGGTGTCTGTAGTGGTCAAGGATCGTCTCTTTGTAGACGTCTCTGCTCATATCTTGAACATCTTCCGAGCGCTTTCTAGAGCCCTGACAAGAATGTCAACTTCCTTCTTTGTGTTGTAAATGTAGAAGCTAGCCCGTGCAGTGGCTGGGACCTTCAATCGTTCCATCAGTGGCTGGGCGCAATGGTGGCCGGACCTTATCGCTATGCCCTGAGTGTCGAGTACTGTGGCTAGATCATGAGCGTGGATGTCTCCAAGGTTGAATGAGATTGCTGCTCCGCGTTTGTCGATATCTCTAGTTCCATACAGCGCCAAGCCTTTCACGTCTGCCAGTCGATCGAGTGCGTATTTCGTGACATCCATCTCGTGCCGTCTTACGTTCTCCATTCCTAGCCGTGACAAGTAGTCGACCGCTACGCCTAGGCCTATCGCTCCTTCAATGTTCGGGGTCCCTGCCTCGAACTTCCATGGCAGATCGTTCCAGCGCGCACTTTGAAGGTGAACTTCCCGTATCATTTCTCCGCCGCCCATTACAGGCTCCATGTGATCCAGCAGATCGTATCTTCCGTAGAGTACTCCTATTCCTGTGGGTGCCAACATTTTGTGTCCTGAGACGGCCATGAAATCGCATTCGAGATCTGCGACATCGACCGGCATATGAGGAACCGATTGGGCCGCGTCGACTACAACGATGGCTCCGACTTCGTGCGCTTCACGGGCCATCTGCTTAACTGGATTGATTGTTCCCAACGCGTTTGAGACGTGAGCAAGGCTGACGGCTTTCGGCTTCTCCTTGATCAGTTCGTTGAAGCTATCCCAGTTTAGGATCCCGTCATCGTCAATCCTAGCGTAGTCGAGCTTGATACCTTTTTCCTTTGCCAGCATCTGCCACGGGACAATGTTACTGTGATGCTCCATCTCAGTAAGGAGAACGTGGTCTCCCGCTCTGAGGTTCGCCCTTCCCCAGCTGAATACTACCAGATTCAAGGCTTCTGTTGTGTTGCGTACGAACACTATCTCCTTGGAAGTCTTTGCACCGATGAATTGCGCGAACTTATCTCTTGACTGTTCGAAGGCTACCGTGGCCTGTTCACTCAGACGGTGTAGCCCGCGATGAACGTTCGCGTTATACTCGGTATAGTATCGCCTGATTGCATCGATGACCTGTCTCGGTTTCTGGGACGTGGCTGCACTGTCAAGATAAACGAGCGGCCTCCCTCCGATTCTCCTCTTCAGTATGGGAAAATCCGCCCGTATCTTGTTGACATTGAACGTTATCGTCTTCTTGTGTGCGGCAGGCAACTGGGAGGGCCTCGAATATCATAACATACGTCATAGTTCTATATTTACTCGCCCTTTGACAGATGAAGCACAGATTCCCCTAGCGCAGGACCTGTTGACGTACTGGCTTGTCATTCGATGACCTTCATTCCAGCTCCGGACGACTTCCGATATGGGCCTCGGGTTCGTTTTCGCGACTTCTTACGCCGAGCCATCTTCCGGATAATGCGATTCTGGATTTCGGTCATCTCGCCGTTGACTCCTCTTCTGTAGAAGGTACATGATCGACGCCGGCCCAACGGTGAAATCTTGTGCGATATCCTTGGTACCCTACCGGAGTTCTCGATAGCCTCTCAGGGCTCCATATGATCAGCTCCTTCTCGTATTCTGCAAGATCATAGTCCTTCGTATAGTCCAATGCTCCCCTCGGACAATAATCTGTGCAGAAATGACAGAAACAGCACCTGATGTACCAGTACTGGGGAAATCTCTTGTCCAGATTCTGTGGATAGACGCTGTCGTCTGTAACATGCACCATCGTGATGCATTTCTCAGGACAGATCCATGCGCATATTCCGCAGCCCGTGCATCGATCCATGTAGAGGAGATGTCTTCCCCTATATCCGTCTGGGAGTTCATGTCTTTGGTAAGGATGCTTCAAAGTGAAGGTTCTTTTGAAAATGTGTTTCACGCCTTCGAGGAATGCTTGGGCTGCTGACGCTGGCTTCATCTCCTACCTGTCTGCCTCTACGGGCCAGTAATCCAAACTTCCGTAGATTATCGGCATGTCGCCTATGCGAACTCCTTTCAGTAGAAACGGTAATGCTGCAAGGTTCTTGAATGAGCCGGTGCTCATCTTGACTCGGTATGGCTTGTCGCCTCCGTCGCCGACGACGTAGTGGTTGATTTCCCCACGGGACGATTCGACTCTGCCCATCGCCTCTCCTCTAGGGACAACTAGTGGGCTCTTCCTGGCGATAGGTCCCTTTGGCATGTCCGTTGCCAATTGCCTGAGAATCCTGATGCTCTGTTTGATTTCCTCGAACCTAACGCGCCATCGCGAAAGGCTGTCCCCTTCTTTGAATGAAGGAACCTCAAAGTCCACTTTGTCATAGACGCCATAGGGGGCATCCTTCCTCACATCGCAGGGAACACCTGACCCCCTCAAAACCGGGCCGACGACACCGAGCCTGATCGCATCTTCATTCTTCAAGATTCCAACCCCTCGCGCACGCTCGACAAAGATGGGATTGCTCACGAATATGCGGTCGATTGCCGGCAGGTGACTTTCGAGATAGTCGAGTGTCTCCAGCAGCTTCTCTATGAAACCTTTTGGAAGATCACGTCTGACCCCTCCCGGCACAAAGAATGAGAACGTCATCCTCGCTCCCGTCAGCATCTCGTGTAGGTCAAGGAGTAATTCTCTGTCTCCGAAGCCGAACATGTACATTGTAGTGTGTCCCGAGAAGATTCCTGCCATGATGGCCATTCCATAGAGGTGGCTTGCTATCCTGTTGATCTCGCAGAGCATTGTTCGGATGTGCAGGCCACGTTCTGGCACTTCGACTCGCTGTAGTTCCTCGATGGGCGCAACGTATGACCAATTGAGGTGCGAGGAGTCTGCAATGTTCGGCCGTTCAAGCATGGGGATATTCTTGATGATGTTCCTCGATTCCGCTATTTTCTCGCATCCTCGATGAACATAGCCAATCTCCGGGGTCGCCTCGACTATGAGATCACCATCGGTCTTGACCATGATCCTCATGTGGCCGGAGCCGGGATGTTGAGGTCCAACGTTAAGATCTAGCGTCGACAAGTCAGGCCATCTCCGGAATCTTGAAGTCCTTTCTCAACGGAGGAGGACCATCCCAGTTGTCTTGAAGAAGGAGCTTGCTGAGGTTCGGATGACCCTGAAAATTCACGCCGAACATCTCGAATGTTTCACGCTCGAAGAAATTGGCGCTTTCCCAGATCGGCGTCAGTGAGGGTAGTGACGGGTTCTCTCGGCTCAGGTGAATCTTGAGCGATACGACCAGGCCTTTGAGATCTTCACGAGAGTAGGATGATAGAAAATAGACGACGTCCAAGTGATTCTCCCAAGGATGGTCAACTCCGGAAACGGTGACGGTGTGATCAAAACCCGCACGTTGCAGCCACGCTGCAACATCCATCATCGTATCTTTGGAGACGACTAAGGACACTCGGTCCTTTCGATCAACCTTCACGTCCTCGACCGTATTGCCAAATTGCGCCCTAATGGCCGCTGCAAGATCCTGTTCTGGAGAAGAGCTCGCAGCGGTCATTTGGGGTAGACCTCCTCTCGCCGAATCTTCTCTCGCAGTTTGATGATGGCATTTAAGAGCGCTTCAGGCCTAGGAGGACAACCCGGAACAAACACGTCAATCGGTATGGCCTTCTCGATCTCGTTGATTATGCTGTACGAGTCGTGAAAAAGCCCCCCTGAACATGCGCAATCGCCCATGGCAATTGCGTATTTCGGGTTGGGCATCTGTTCCCAGACGACCTTTACCCGTTTCAGCATTTTCTTTGTTACCGTTCCCTCGATTATCAGAAGGTCGCTTTGACGCATCGCCCCCACAGCAGCCTGCATGCCGAACCTCTCCGGGTCGTACCGGCCACTCATCATTGCTCCGAGCTCAGCTCCACAACAGGCCGTCATCAAATGAACCGGCCAAAGCGAGTAGATTCGACTCCAATTGACTATGTACTTCAGCGGGGCGGAGCCGACGACCCTCTCTACAAGATCTCGGAGGTTTCCGACCCATGCACCGGGACCCGGTCCTATTCCTGAGGATGGAGACTGCGTTTCCGGTTTGCTCTCGGTTTCCGCCGCCATTTCCAGTCGCCTCGGTTAGTTCATGGAGTTGGTCCTGCGCAAGGAGTTGGTCAGGTTTCGCATACGCGGCAGCTGCTTAGGTTCAAGCTGGGTTCAAGCCGCCTGTGAAGATCGCACATGAGCCGGTCTTTTCTGACTTGCATAGACACTTTGTTGAGTTTGCCCATTATCTGCACCTGTCCTACCTTTCCTGACACGAGCATGGTAGCGATCTTGCTCGTCGCTTCGTCGACGCGAGGTATTCCCGCCAGCTTGATCGCGACACCTCGCTTGTTATGCATATATTTGCTCACCGCCGGCTGAGTAATTCCCAAGAGTCGAGCAGCCTCCTGCTGAGTCATGCCATGCTCATCCACGAGCCTGCGAACAACCATTGCACGGATCGCCGGGATCACGGACTTTGACGCAATCTCGTCAGGCAATAGCAACCTTGTAACCGATCAAGGGATGCCCGCCGGGGTTTATTTAAGCATGACATAGGGCATCATATCCACAACTAATCGCCTGCAAGTCCTTTCTCAATCACGGGTTCAGAGAATACGGATGAGCGCGTCGATTGGCTCTTGTAAAGCGGAAGATTGAGCTCTCGAAGGGTGCTTTCAGTCTGTTGGGTGTTGGAAGACTTGGCGGGTACGATTCATCTTGAGAGAATGATCAAGGCCCCTGTCGCTCGGGTTTACAGGGCCTTTCAGCAGACAAAGGCCCTGAGAACTTGGTACGATCCACGTTGTCGCATTGAGAAATTCGCGATAGGAAGCAAACTCGTGGGGGACAACTATCCGAGCGCCGAGATAGTTGCTCTTGTGCGGAATCAGATGATTGTGCATCGATACAGTGACATTGTTTCTGGGTTGGGCATCTGGAGCTTCATCGGGAAGACTGGGGGCAAAGGTACACTGCTCGTCTTTGATCATTTAGACGCATATGAAAACGCGCAGGATCGCGATTCCATAACATTCTACTGGAAAGGACTCATCGACAACCTTGCTGCGTTTTGCGAGGGTAGGAAGATACCCTTTGACCACGACGCTGGAGAATACAAGCGAGGCATGAATCCCTGAATACTGACCCTCTGAGCACCGCACTTAAATCCTGAATTCGTTGTCGAAGCTTGACGAAACAGGTTGCTGCGGCGATTCGGATGGATTTAGGGGAGTTGATCAGCCAATCTGCGGCGCGAATAAGGAAGAACTGGATACTGATCGTGCCACCGATCTTGATTCAAGTCGTTGTGCCGCTTGCCTTCTTGATGGTGGCATCGTTTGCGCTGGTCCCACTCATTGTGGCATTCGGGCAGACAGGAGACACTTGGGGTCTCATCCAAACCGCGGTGGGAGGCGTGCTCCTCCTCGCGGTTGGGATCTTTCTCTTCGATACATTCGTGACTGCTGGCTGGTCATACATGAACAAGCGTGTGGTCGTCGATGGACGAACAGAACTTGGTGATCTGTGGGTAGGAGCCAAGAGATATTTCCTGCGAATCCTCGGCGGCCGGATACTAGTCGCAGTGATACTCGCGCTTCCGGTGGTTGTCGGAATAGTGGCTGGAGCCGCAAGCGTTCTCACCCTCAGTGTTAGGCAGTTGGCTCCTCCAGAAGAAATCACGCCCGCGGCTATCCTCAGCTTACTTGGTCCAATTATCTTCGGATTGCTCGGGATCATATTGGTGGTTGGATTAGTTGAACTCGCCCTCTACATCTTCCTTCTGCCATGGATGCAGGCGCTGGTGATGGACGATGTCGGAATAGTGAAATCGATGAAGTCGAGTTTCGTCTTCGTGCGAAAGAACTTCGCTACGATGATAGGTTACGTCTTAATTTCGGGAGTCGTTTGGATCGCCGCGTCTTGGGTGGCATCCTTCATGTGGCCGGGCTTCTCATACACGGAGTTGACAAGGCCAACCATCTACACGAATGGCGCTCGTGTAATGGAATTGATGCTCCGGGCCAACAACATTGTCTACTATATGATTTCCGCGTTACTCTCAGCCTTCTTCACGCTACTGATGTTCGTCATCTACGCAGACAGGACGCGCGGCCCCCAGAGTCCTGCGAGTATGCCGGAACCCACCGTTGCTCCTGGTGCTCAGGTGCCCGAGGGTCCAGCTCCACCTCGTCAAGCTAAACGAGGCATCAAGTACTGCACAAACTGCGGAACACCACTGGTCGTCCTGGCGGTCTTCTGCCCGAACTGCGGAGCAAGACAGCCCCCCCTGCAGCCACAATAGGTTCTTCAGGCCGGATGGAATGAGCTCGGGATCAGGGAGTACAAGCTAGAACAAGGTCCACTTCCACAGCGATGTTCTGAGGAAGCTCGCTGACTCCCACCGAAGTTCTAGCGTGGCGTCCCTTTTCTCCGAAGAGTTGTACCAGAAGATCGGAGGCGCCGTTCATGACTTTGGCTTGGTCTGTGAAACCTGGAGCACTGTTGACATACCCGTTTACCTTCACGACGCGCTCGATCTTGTCGAGTGTTCCCAGAACAGACCTTGCCGCGGCCAAACAATTCAACGCAGCCAGCTTCGCGGCTTCATACGCATCCTCAACTGTCAGGTCCCGTCCAACCTTGCCCTTGAATACGAGCGCCCCATCTTTCACAGGACCTTGGCCCGCTGTGAAAAGCAGCGTCCCAGCCTGAACCGCAAGTAGGTACGCACCGACAGGGGTTGCGGGTTGTGGGATCTTGACTCCAATTGATTTCGCGCGTTCCTCATACGACAATCACTCTATTCCTCCATCACAGCGACAGATCGAAAGGCATCAGGCTTCATACTTGCTAGTAGGCTTTTGCATTATTGGTTGCTGAGACTGGCTTGAAACCATCTGGGCCCGCAAATGGCCCGTCGGAAGTTTCAGCGACTGAATTGTCCTGATTGGGGTCGGGTCGATGTCGCGCAGTATTGCGAGGTAGAACGAAACATAGTCACAATAGTGGATGGTTGCTAGCACGGCCGAGAGTGCTGTCGGAGATTTCAGAGAGATCTCGTACACTTTCTTTCCTCCGCATTGGCGGATCGTGCGCCTCAGCCTCCTGAATTGCTCGGCCTCGTCTTCGTCTTCGGAGCCCCTAACAAACACGAATGACACAGAGTCAGCGAAACCATCTTTGAGCATGTGCCATCCCTGAACCTCATTGTGAAGCATTTCGGGAAGAGCTTCGAACTTCGCGAGCATCTTTGAATTCTCGTTGAGTTGATTCTTGAACCGTCGGCCGGCAGCGGCGAGATGACTGGAGGTGTAGATGAACGGAATCGTGCGATGAAGCCGAAGGGCCAATCGTTTCGCGGGGTTTCTATTCTGAGGTCGATCGAATCCGATCTTCTGTCCGAGTTCTTCGAGTTGTTCCTTGACGGTCCTCAGTTCGGCCTGGACGGTTCCATGATCGGAGACGGACCATCTCTCAAGTAGGGCGAGAGAGGCGGACAGGAGATGAGGCAATGCCTCACGCGGTTGCATTCCAGCTCTGACTTGCACGTGGGGGATTCCGTCTTCTCGGCAAATCCTGAGTAGCTCGCCTCCTGAGGTGATACAGGAAATCTTGGCATTGCGTTCTCGAGCTTCTCGCAGGGCTTTCAACGCCTCAGCTGTCTGACCTGAGTAGCTGGTCACCAGGACGCACGTACCCGGACCAATTGATCCGGGCAGCTTGGACCCTCTTATGACTTCAATTGAGGTTTGACTCCTAGACAGCCAATCTTTCAGTATGTCGGCCGCTATGGCTGAGCCACCCATACCTACTAGCGCCAAGTGTTGTGGAGGCGCCGATAGAGCCTGCGGAAGAGCACTAGCGCTCGATGCTGTTACGTAGGCTTGCTCGTACGTTTCAGGAGTCTCCTCGAGAATCGCGAGCATGTTCTCGCGATCGATGTTCGCCGTCGCGACTCTGTCGTCGAGGATGCTTCTCCGCATAGATGACCCAGACACCATGTTCTTGGCGTATTGCTTTCAAGCCTTCCGTATTTGTGCTGCGAACTGCGCACAACATATAAGCCGGGTCAAAGTCTAGCACGAGGAGTTTCAGGAAACGGATGTCACAATGGGCAAATCATCGCGGGGCCTACTGGCTGCTCGCAAGGCGAAACGAAGGCACAAGCGATTCAGATGGCACTATGCACCCTACAAACGCCGCATGCTGGGCCTCGACTACAAAGCAGACGCACTTCAAGGAGCCCCACAAGGCCGAGGAATAGTCCTCGAGAAAGTTGGCGTCGAATGCCGCCAACCAAACAGCGCCGTACGCAAATGCGTCCGAGTTCAACTGATAAAGAACGGAAAAGTCATCACGGCTTTCCTCCCCGGCGATGGAGCCCTGAACTTCATCGATGAACACGATGAGGTCCATATCGAAGGCATCGGCGGCGCCGAAGGCAAAAGTATGGGAGACATCCCAGGAATCCGGTTCAAGGTCTACGCGGTCAATGGCGTATCTCTCGATGCCCTGCTGAAAGGCAAGAAAGAGAAGCCCAGACGCTAGGCACGTAGATCCACTACCAAGCTAAGTTGTAGCTCCGGAGTAATATCATCTGGATTGCGGAGCTGACGTTATCCCTTCAGAGAATCGAACTTGCTTGACGACACCTTGGTTTACAAGCGCAGAAGCGTTCTCAACTGGCAGCGTAGCAATGTCTTCAGACTTGAAAGGACCATAGGTCTTCAGGTCCACGCCAATAATCGCCGGGAAGTCGGATAGGAAACGCACGACCTCCAACCTGACCTCAGCTGGCTCGCTCGGAACCTTCTGTTCGGAGGAAAGACTTCCCAGCCCCAGTTCATCGACAAAGCGATAGTAGTCTCCTACGTGAGTCGCAATTATCTTCGCGAACTCCGCTTCTTCCTGCGCTAACACTTCGGTCCCAACACCTTGTCCGGAGAGAGTTGATCCGACAATCTTCTTCATGCGTGTCTTAGCAATCTCCGTGCTCAGTCGCTGCAGTATCTTGAACTCCTTCTCGGCAATGGCTCTCTGAGTTCGATCCTGACCAGTTGCAGCTGAAGATGTTCTGCAGTCACTCAGCAACTTCCTGACTTCGGCGTAGAATGACGGCGGAAGCTTCTGGAGCGTCTCCTGACTCTTCTCGGTTTTCCAGATTCGGTAGAGTTCGTCACGGTTCATTTCTGTATAGGACCACCCACACCTTTGCAGATCAGTAGCATAGCAGCTGCGGCTGGCAGTTTCACATCCTGTTTGATGTACGGTCCGTAGGTCGCGTTCCCCATTCTGAAAGCCGGGGCCTCGGTCACTCGAACTGCTTCTTCCCCTTCAAAAGCTATTGGATCAAGAAATGGATCGAAGGTGTCCAAGCTTGAAACTGCCATAGCCCGAAGACCTGTCTTCCCGTTGAGCGTCTCGGGCAGGCGGATTAGTCTGTGGATATCTGTTGTCACGACTGTATCGATCTCTGCGGGCAGTGCACCCTTCGAGATTGCGCGCTCAAATATGGCTCGCCACGTCGTGTCCTTGACGTGGAACCTGTCTTCGAACTCGCTCCAAAGTATTCCATTTCGCCAGCGCTCTTCTCTCTCTGGCCTTTCTTGGATGATCAACCGAGCTCGACGAGACGAGAAACCCAGCTCAACAAGCTCCTCCTCAGTCGCTTGCATAATGAGCCTGTAGATCTCCCGAGCGAAACGACCTCGCCATCCCGGATCGTTTCGTTGCGGCCCTACGATTATGTCCTTCGGTTTCTTGTAGAGCCCCTGAAAGAAAACGTCTAGTCCCAAACCCAGCACGTAGTCAACTATCTCCTTTCTCTGCGATTCGTCCAGTTTGCGAACCTCTTCCGTTCTCACGTGAAGATGGTAGCCTCTGTGGCCTGAGAAGAAGGCGTGCATGTCCTGTTCAAGTATTCCAAAATCCCTTCCTAGGAAGTCAATGAGTTTGAGAACCTCGTTCTTGGCGGCTCTCAAGCACTCGTCACAGAGCCAGGTGCGTTCTTCAAACTTGGTCTTCCCACAATCGGGACACTGGGTGGGAGGCTTTCCTTGTTTCGAAAGACCGCAGCTACTGCAACGCCACACGTCATGGTTTGCTTTGCATGGAGTATCGATGTGATCGGCGTCAACATCGAACACGAGATCGGATCCGAGCCAACCCTTGCGTTCCATCTCCTCCGCGGGTTTCGCGTAGTAGGCGGTTGAGTAGTAGACGTCCGACGGGGCAAGCATTCGGATCGTGCTCACTAATTCCTCGGGTGATCCAATTGCCCGGTGCCGTGTCATGAACTTCTCGCCGAATGCGAGAAATGCGAACTCTCTCGACTGAAAGTCCGGGGGCAGAGCGATCCGGTCACGATGGTTACTGTAGTACTGCAAGAAGGCCTGTTTGATGAAACTAATTCGCGCGCTATCCCGTGCGCTGGGTAAGGCCATCTCACACCCGCTTCCCGTCTGTGCGCACATTATCAACGCGAAGACAAATGTATTCTTGCCTCATCTGCCGTATCTGAACCAGGCACCAACTGACCCTCAGTCGAAGCTGTGCCCTTCCTGCAGTCTTCTTCGTCTCGATTCGACCGCAAGTATCACGGCGACGATCAAAACGACCAGAATGAGAATGGGCCGCCAGTCTGTGAGGCGAGCGTTCCAAGACGCTTTGAGTGTGTGAGAGGAATCCATCCGCAAAGACCCTGAGAATACTTTGTTGCCATGCTCATCGACCCAGTGATCAAAGAAGAACGTTACACCCAGGAGCCGGCCGAAGCCATTAGAAATCTCCAACGGGCTGACTGTGAAGTTAGCGTAGCTGCCTTCGTCGTACCATCCTTCGCCGTATGTTTGGCTGAGTGGCGACTCCAGCGAGAGCAGATACTGGACTTGCGCTCCCGGCTTGAAGGCGCCATTGGCGGAGAAGACAGCACCGTGCTGAGTAACAATGTATCGCGTTGTGTTTGCCGTGAAAGTCTCACCCCTCACCTGGAATGAGTGGCTACTACCGGACATGAAGCGCAAAGTCAAGACCTTCCCCCCATGAAGTAATCCGTGAGGTTGTCCGTCCACTGTTAGTTCAACAGCGAATGATTGAGAGCACGAATCGAGTATCGATGATACCCTGAAGAGCGAGGCTGCAGTTCTTGCGTCCGCCTTCCCCCAACCCCATTCATTCGATCCTTCAGACACATCGATGAAGCCTGTGAAGTCATCAAGGTTCGCTCCCTCAACCAGCAGAGACCTGACCGCTTGCGGCGTAAGCCATGGCCTGTACTGAAGCATCAAAGCCACCACGCCTGCGACATGAGGACTCGCCATGCTCGTTCC